>TARA_B110000879_G_scaffold27848_1_pt1 | contig 24487 bp, 21 predicted proteins | sample TARA_B110000879 | Tara Oceans TARA_B110000879 (sample SAMEA4398094) | marine metagenome | biome: Polar Biome; feature: [SRF] surface water layer (ENVO:00010504); material: water (ENVO:00002006), including particulate matter (ENVO:01000060) such as... | depth 5 m
ATGAAAAAATACCATAGCCTGCGGCTTATTCTCGGCGACCAACTCAATCGAAGTCACTCTTGGTATAAAGAACAGGACGAAGGCGTACTTTATGTGCTTGCGGAACTTCATCAGGAGGCTTCTTATGTGCGTCATCATGTGCAGAAAATCTGCGCTTTTTTTGCTGCGATGGAGAGCTTCGCTAGCTCACTAAAGACTGCAGGGCATCACGTCAAACACCTCACTCTAGACGACACGGTTGACTTCAAAACCATTAATGAATTGATCGCCTCCCTTTGCACCGAACACAGCGTTAAACGCTTTGAATATCAGCATCCAGATGAATATCGGTTAGCAGATCAGCTGAAAAAATTACAGCTGGGCATTCCTGTGCACTGCTGCGGCAGCGAACACTTTCTGTTAGCGCAGGATGAGCTGACCGACTATATCAAGGTTGGCAAACACAACCGTATGGAGTCGTTCTATCGCAAGCTGCGCAAGCGCTTTAATGTTTTAATGGACGATGATCAGCCACTGGGTGAACGGTGGAATTTTGATGGCGAAAACCGCAACAAACTCAAGGCAGCAGATCTTAAGGAAATACCGCAACCACTATTGTTCGCGAATCCGGTTGGCACCTATCTAGACCGCATTCAACGGCATCATATCGACACACTTGGAAGAGCAACCGAAGACCTGTTGTGGCCAGTTGATCGTCAGCAGTCGCTGCAGCTTTTAGAGTTCTTTTGTCTGCACTGCCTACCCAATTTTGGTCGTTTTCAGGATGCGATGACCCATAACGGCGAATCACGTTGGAGTCTCTATCACTCTCGCATTTCATTTGCTTTGAACAGTAAAATGCTTCATCCGATGCAGGTGATTGAGGCCGCTTTGAAACGCTTTGCAGAGGCTAACAGCGGCGTCGACCTTGCTCAGGTTGAAGGCTTCGTGCGTCAGATTCTCGGCTGGCGCGAGTATGTACGTGCAGTCTACTGGGTCAATATGCCCGACTATGCTGAGCTCAATAGCTTCGCTGCCAAGACCGATCTGCCGGGCTTTTTCTGGAACGGCAAGACTAAGATGGCCTGCATGAAGCAGGCAATTGATCAGTCGCTGGATTATGCTTATGCTCATCATATCCAGCGGCTAATGGTGACTGGCAACTTTGCCATGCTTGCAGGTATAGACCCAGACCAAGTGGACCAGTGGTATCTGGGGGTTTATATTGATGCTGTTGAGTGGGTAGAGATGCCGAACACACGAGGCATGAGTCAGTTTGCCGACGGCGGTCTAATCGCCACCAAACCCTATGCCGCTAGTGGCAGCTATATCAACAAAATGGGCGATTACTGTAAAGGTTGCCACTATAACGTTAAAGAGCGATTCACCGAAAATTCCTGCCCTTTTAATAGTTTGTACTGGCATTTTATGCAGCGTCACAGTGAACGCTTTTCAAGAAACCCGCGCACCGCAATGGCCTACCGCAGCTGGGAGAAAATGGACGCCGACGTGCAGCAGGCACTACTGCTAAGAGCTGATTTTTGTCTGAGTAATTTAGACCAACTCTAAATAATCAACTCAATAAGGGCGACTGATATTTTCGACTGCATGGGATTTTTATTGACTAGCCAGCCACATGAAAGTTAATGGTAATCTTTACCACCTTTCCCAAACACTTTGCTTAACTACCAAGGCTATATTTATGTTGGTAACTCAACACTACCCTCTTCTCTTTGCCATTGTCATCGGGTTAATTCTGACTGGCTGTAGTGGGGACTTTAATGATAAAACTGCGGAAAAAAAGGTAGCAGTCGTCGAGAAATCGAAACCCTATGTCGAGTTGGGTGATATTGATAGTATTGAAAAACGAGGTGAGCTGAGGGTTCTTATCCATTCAAATGATGATGCCTTTCTACCCAGAAATGGCCGCCCTCAGGAAATTGACCAAGCAATGCTACAGCGCTTTGCCGATGAGCAAGGACTCGCCATGACCACGCTGGCTATTGAAAATTTTGACGACCTAATACCCCATCTTCTTGACGGCAAGGGAGATATCATTGCCGCCAACCTAACCGTTACCGATAAGCGAGCGAACCGGGTTGAATTTTCGCTTCCCCTCGACTTAGTCACCGAACATTTGGTCAGCAGCAAGCAATATCCATTAACAGAACTAAGCCAATTATCAGATCGGGTTCTCGCAGTGCAACAAGAAAAAACATTCTGGGATACGGCAGAAAAACTAAAGGTCGAATTTCCGGGACTGAAAATTAAAATACTGCCTGGAGAGATGAGTAATGATGAGATTTTTGACTATATCAGTGAGAGTGATCAATATCTTACTTTGGCTGATAGTAATGTAATTAGCACTCTTAACACCTATCGGGACGACCTCATTGTCTCAGGCCCGCTGGCACAAAAAAAAACTACAGCATGGGCTGTGCGTCCTAATAGTACCGAATTATTAGCCCAGCTAAATCAATTTATTCAGATTGAAAAACTTATTAGGCCTAAAAAAGAAAGTCGTAAAAATGACTGGCAGGAAATTAAAAAAAGAAAACATTTACGTGTAGCCTTAAGAAATAATAGCGCCTCCTATTTTTTGTGGCGGGGTAAGCTTCTAGGTTTCGACTATGAGCTTATCAAAGCCTTTGCAGAAAAAAACGAGTTGCTGATCGATGTTATTGTACCCCCCAGTCACGAAAAACTGATTGATTATGTACGTAGTGGAAAAGCTGATATTGCAGCAGGATTTTTATCGATAACAGATAGCCGTAAGCAGGATAATATCGTATTTTCTAACCCCTACCATTACGCCTCTGAGTTAATTGTTGGGAAAAATGAACAAGGTAAAAAGATGAGTATTGACGATCTTTCGGGTCGTACTATTCATGTCCGCCGATCAAGTAACTATTGGAAAACGATCAAACAATTGCAGAAACAGGTGGTCGTTAATCTGGTTGCAACACCAGAAAACGAGGAGACGGAGGAAGCCATCGCCAAGGTTGCTTCTGGCGAATATGACCTGACGGTAGCTGATAATCACATTCTCGATATTGAACTCACTTGGCGGAAGGATGTGCACATTGCCATGGTGCTCGGTGAGCCACTCCACCAGGGTTGGGCAGTACGCGAGAGCAATCCCGCATTACTAAAAGCGCTCAATCAATTTATTACGAAAGAGTATCGCGGCCTATTTTATAACATGACCTACAAAAAATATTTCACAGCACCCAAAGGTGTTGCTAAATTTAAAAAAGGCCAGCTAGCATTTAGTGATCAAGGCAAGCTTTCACCCTACGACGACATCGTAAAGAAATTTGCCAACAAGTATAATTTTGATTGGCGGCTACTGGTTGCACAAATGTATCAAGAGAGTCACTTTAATCCTAAAGCAGAGTCCTGGGCAGGGGCGATTGGTCTCTTTCAAGTAATGCCTAAGACAGCGAAAGAACTAGGCTACGAAAATTTACAAGACCCCAAGATTGGCATAGAAGCAGGGGTTAAGTACTTAAATTGGAGCAGACAGCGCTTTCCTGACACCCTAACAGTGACTGACCGCCTGTGGTTTACGTTGGCCGCCTATAATGCGGGAGCCGGCCATGTCCATGACGCTAGACGCCTGGCAAAACAGCAGGGGTTTAACCCGAACCTTTGGTTTGATAATGTTGAGAAAGCGATGCTACTATTATCCCAACGCAAGTACGCATCGAAGGCTCGACATGGCTATGTTCGGGGGCAAGAGCCGGTAAACTATGTGCGCTCTATTAGAGATCGATTTAATGCGTATGTGCAGCTGACAGAGAAAAAAGTTGCAGAATTAAGTTCCTCTTCGACAGTTGTTGACGTGCAGCGTGATGGCATTGACGCTATGCGAGTGTCGATCGCTCTTAACTAAGTAGCTCGCCCAGAATATAACACTAGTAGCGCAGCGTTAGCTTGCGATCGAGAACCGCGACCGCCGAAATCAAACAACTAGAGTACCCTAACCGTTCGGACCGTGTCAGTCTGCACCGGTATTGGCTTGCAGGGGATCTCGTTGACCACAAAGAAATGTTGCCGACCCAGTTCTTAGAATGCTACTAAGCACACTTTAACGGACCTGTTTCAGCTGGCCGTAACTCGACAACAGCGAATAACCTAATAACGTCGACCATTTTTTTGCCGCCGCTTTCAATTGAGTGGCACTGCTTTGATCAGCTTTTTTACCCGCCAATATAACCCAATTACCTTCGCTGGTTGTAGATACTCGAACATCGGCAAAGTGCGTTCTTAGGGCAGCCATCATCTCTTTGTCACCCCGGTGCAGCTGCCAACAATTAAGCACCAACCAGCCGTCGTCGTTCAGTAGCTCTGAACAACGCTCGATGAACCAGGGTTGAGTTTGTTGCAAATCTAAGCCCTCTTCACCATAAATATCACTGAATAATACGTCAGTTTTGCTCTGTTCAGTATTATCGAGAAACTCGCTGGCGTCTTCTGTAAATACGTCAATACGCTCACTGCGTGGAAACTGAAAATACCGATAGGCGACATCAACGACCTGCGAGCGCAACTCCACAACACGCAATTTTAATGTCGGAATATAGTGGTGCATAGTTGTTGCTAAAGTCCCTCCACCTAAACCAAAAAGAATGGCATTTTTAGGCTCTTTAAATAACAGTACTAACAGCATCGCTCTGCTGTAATCATGCTGTAACTGCAACGGATCAGACTTTAATTGGCAGCTTTGCTCGTCACCATCGCCAAAAGACAGATAGCGCTTATTGCCATCATCAAAGACCTGCAGCGGTCCGTATTCATCGTAGTAACGATATAATTCTTTACCTAAAGACATAACTTAATTCTGCTTGGAAAAACTCAGACACATTAATGGATTTAAAGATGACTCTAAGAGTCATGACGTTAGCGAAGCTGTTAAAAATACCATTTGCGTTCCCAGTATACTAATCATAACCCGCGTGATTTTATAGAGATTTACAACCAAGGCGGTCAATAATACCGGTTTACCGTTAATCTATGCTAAGAAACCTTCCGTTCAATCATCTGTTCAGCGTTTTTTTGTGTTTTCCCGGATCATGACAACGCATCACAAGAAAATAGCCAAACTAGACGCTGAAACAGCGAACTTGGAATAACTATTGTGGCAACATAATTGAAGTCATATCGGCTACTATTTTAACTGGAAAGATTAGCGCGATGACGCCATACTAACGGCTTAAAGTGAGAAACCCTCAACCATAAATCAGCAGGTGTAGACAATGGCAACTCCCTATCCCGACCACCCACAGTTACGGGGTAATTTTGCCCCCCTTAGAATGGAATGTGATATTGAAAATGTTGTTGTTCATGGCGAAATACCAAAAGATTTAGATATTAGCTATTTCCGCAATGGCCCGGACCCCCAATTTGCACCGAGAGGCAAACATCATTGGTTTGGTGGCGACGGAATGGTGCATGGCTTTCATATTCAAAATGGCAAAGTAAGTTATCGCAACCGCTGGTCGCGAACTCAAAAATGGAGCCTTGAAAGAGAAGCAGGGAAATCTCTTTTTAGTGCTTTTAATCCTATGGATTGTGATCCTTCGGTAGCTGGTTTACAAACTGACGGCACTGCAAACACTAATATCGTCTGGCATGGAGACAAATTATTAGCACTTGAGGAAGGTCATGCGCCATTCGAACTTGACTCAAGGACGCTCGATTCCAAAGGCGCTTGGGACTTTGCTGGCGAGTACAGCGATAGAATGACAGCGCATCCAAAAATTGATCCAAAAACCGGTGAAATGTTATTCTTCGGCTATATGGTAGGTGAACCTCTTGGCAACGGAATGAGTTATCAAGTTGTCGACAGCGGCGGGAAGCTTTCCCGATCAGACCATTTTAATGCCCCGATTGCCTCCATGGTTCATGATTTCATTACCACCGATGAACACGTCATTTTCCCGATATTCCCATTGACGGGTAGTCTTGATCGAGCAATGTCCGGCAAGCCTGCTTTCGCATGGGAGCCAAACAAAGGCGCTCATATTGGAGTAATGCGCAGGACAGACAGCATCGATAAAATACGTTGGTATGACATTGACCCCTGCTACGTATTCCATGCTCTCAATGCTTATACCAAGGGAAACACCATCGTTGCGCACATGATGCAATTTGAAGAAGCCCCGCTCTTTCCGCATGTCGATGGAAGTAGGGCTGACCCGAAAAAAGCTAATGCCAGGTTGTGCGAATGGACCATAGATTTAAGTGAAAATGGTGGGATAAAACGTCGCTATCTTGACGATATAACAGGAGAATTTCCACGTCTGGACGAGCGTTTTGTCGGCCTTGAAAACCGCTTTGGTTATTATGCAGCGTCAACTGTCGCGGATGGTGGACTGGGATTTGATGCGATCGCCCACCAAGATTTGAAGTTGGACAAACGCACGCTCTTTCAGCTACCCGATGGCGATAAAACAGGAGAACCTATTTTTGTGCCGAAATCTAAAACTGCTGAGGAAGGTTCCGGCTATTTGATAAGTATTGTATATCGGGCCAATCAGAATCGTAGCGACTTGGTTATTTTTGATGCGGAGAACATCAGCGATGGCCCCATCGCCACCGCAGAATTACCGCACAGAGTGCCCCATGGATTTCATGGAAACTGGAAATATAACAGCTGAGTTTAGCGAACTTTAGATGAACGCTCTCAGTTAATATCAGATCGATGTCTAGGGCTCATCGGCAACGCTGCCAATGGCTAGTAATCGTCGTATTCAGGAATAGACCCGTCAAGCTATCAGCTGGGCGGCCTCTACTCGGTCCTTTACGACAGATGCTCGACAAGGTATTGCGGAGACCCTTTTTTTAATCAACATCGACTTCATACTCCGAGTGCGAGCTCGTTTGATCTCCGTAAAATAAAACTCCTGAAAATTAGTCTCATCGTTGCTAAACTCAATAACATAGTTGCGTAGCACTCCAGAAATACCGCCAATCCAATTTGCTAGGTTCGTTAAAATATCTTGAAAGTCAACGACGGCTGAATCGCGTAAAATATCGGTGTTCTATCGACCAAATCGCGTCATGGTCTATGCCACTGTCATTGTCATTGTCATAAAGTGACGCAAGAGATCCCTGATCTTTGGCACAGGACATCGCGTGAAAATTCTCGGCAAACTCATTATCATATTTTGGCTTATGACTATCATCAGCACGCCGATCCACGCAGAGTTGCGCTGGCACTGGGAGAGTTCATTTAGCGAGGATGAGAAACGTCGCCTCACCTCGTGGATTGAACAAACCTATCATGCCATTACAACGAGCGTTGCCCCCTTCCCCTTTGACGTACACATACATTTTTATCGCATGGCCGACGCCAGAGATCCCGTGCCCTGAGCGAACACGCGCAGGTCTGACCCGCAGGGAGTTAATTTTCACGTAGACCCCAATTTTTCAACTTCACAGTTCATGAACGACTGGACAGCAGCACACGAACTCAGCCATCTGCTACTACCTTATTTGGGTAGGGATAACAGCTGGTATGCGGAGGGCTTTGCAAGTTTTATGCAGTTTCAAATTCGTCACGCTCTGAATCTGTTAAGTAAGAGCGCTATTTTCACAGAATATCAGCGCCGGCTAGACAAAGCTGAGTCTAATTATACCTTCGATCAATTACCCTTTGCCCTCGCTGCCAAAAAGTTACGCGCACAGCGCAAATATCCCACCATGCATTGGGGAGGTGCAGCTTATTTTCTGAAGGTAGATCAAGTATTAAGAGCCAACGGAGGCCTCCTGCTAAAAACACTGCAAGATTATATCAAATGCTGTCGTCAGAATTCATCAGACCTTAATACTCTCACTCAGGACTTAGATCGCATCAGCAGCATGGATACTTTTTCGCACGAATTGTCCGTTTTTCAATTTCAACCGGGGGTTCCGAAATACACACCACAGCCATGAATTCTTCATCACACCGCATCTCAACACAGCCGCGACAGGCCATCACTTCCCGTTACAACTGCCAAGCAACTGCCGGCAAGATCAGCAAGCCTCGATAGCTTCCGGCCAGCTACTATTAACTTTAAAAATTGCCATTACGTGCACACCAAACGGTAGCCTAACTACCTGCACTGAGGTAATCTGATCGGCAGTAGACATGCGCCAATTAGGACTAATTTATGCCAGACCAACAACATGCCCCTCTCCGAGATAACGTTCGCTTGCTGGGAGGACTTTTAGGTGACACTTTGCGAGATCAAGTCGATGAATCTCTGCTCAACCGGGTTGAAGAAATCAGAACCTTAGCCAAGCAAGCTCGCAGCGACGGTAACTGGCAACCACTATTGGATGTTATGTCAGAATTACCCGACAGTGATTTAGTTCCGGTGGCTCGCGCCTTCACCCACTTTCTTAATTACGCTAACATCGCCGAACAACATCATCGAGTCAGACGCCGCAGGGATAACCGGCGTGAGATTGACGTACCCTCACCTTTGGGCACTATGGCTGAGCTATTACCGCGTTTACTTAATAATGGTCACAGCGCCGATGCCATTGCCACGGCGATCAGTCAGTTACGAACTGAATTAGTCTTAACCGCCCATCCGACCGAAATCACTCGGCGCACGCTGCTGCGCAAGTACAATGATATCAATGTCATCCTCGGGCAGTTGGATAGACCGGATCTCACACTCAAAGACCAACAATCGCAACTTAAACGCTTACGACGACGCATTATTGCCGGTTGGCAAACTGATGAAATTCGCCGGAATCGCCCGACGCCAGTGGATGAAGCGAAGTGGGGGTTTGCCACTATTGAAAGTACCCTATGGCACGCCTTGCCGGAATTTTTACGGGATCTGGATGAGCAAATGCTGCAGCATACAGGGAAGCGTTTGCCACTGGATAAAGCACCGGTTCGTCTCTCATCGTGGATGGGCGGAGATCGGGATGGTAATCCCAATGTGACCGCCAGAGTTACCGAGGAAGTTTTATTACTCGCTCGCTGGGAAGCAGCCGACTTGCTGTTACGCGACATCAATGAGCTGCGTGAAGATTTATCCTTCGGCACATGCAACAGCGCGCTGCGTGAGGCAGTCGGCGACCATCACGAACCTTATCGAGAGCTATTGCGCGAAGTGCGCCAAACGCTAACCAACACTCGCGAATGGGCCGAAGCAACCCTTAACGGCGAGATTTTTGAAGGTCGTATCTACCAACATGATGAAGAACTACTGCAGCCTTTACAGTTAATTTATCAATCATTGCTCGACTGTGGCATGGAAGCCATCGCTCATGGTCGCCTGGAGACTATTTTAAGGCGGGTCGCCTGTTTTGGCTTAACGCTGATGAAGCTAGATATTCGTCAAGAATCTACTCGGCACAGCGATGTTATTAGTGAAGTCACCCACTATCTGGGAATTCAGATTAATAACAAACTTTACCGGGATTGGTCTGAAACTGAGAAACAAACCTTTCTCATCAATGAATTGAAAAATCGACGACCACTCATTCCTAAACACTTTCCAGCGTCAGCTGAAGTGCAAGAAGTACTGGATACTTTTGCCGTATTAGCACTGCAACCAGCTTCCGCTTTAGGTGCCTATATTATTTCAATGGCAACCTACCCATCCGATATTCTTGCCGTACGTTTGTTGCAACAAGAGGCCGGATGTTTAACGCCTCAGCGTATCGCGCCCTTATTCGAGACCCTAGACGATTTAGAAGGCGCAGCCGACAGTATTGAACAACTACTGGCAATAGAGTGGTATCGACAGGATATCGACGGTCAGCAGGAGGTGATGATAGGGTATTCTGACTCCGCCAAAGACGCCGGTTTTTTTGCTGCATCATGGGCGCAATACCGTGCCCAAGAAGCGTTAAGTGGTGTTTGCGAGAATGCCGGCGTCCACTTGACCTTGTTCCATGGGCGAGGAGGATCAGTGAGTCGCGGTGGTGGTCCCGCACACGAAGCTCTGCTCTCGCAGCCTCCCGGCACCATCAAAGGTTCGGTGCGTGTCACCGAGCAAGGTGAAATGATCCAATTCAAGTTTGGGTTAAAAGAACTGGCGATTCATAACCTTGAACTTTATACCACAGCTACACTCGAGGCGACCCTGTCCCCCATAGAAAAACCAAAGCAAGAATGGCGTGAGATGATGCAAACGCTAGCTGACGTATCAGTCAAAGAATATCGACGCATTGTGCATCATGATCCGCGCTTTGTTGACTATTTCCGCTGTGTCACACCTGAACAAGAACTCAGCCGTCTATCACTCGGCAGCCGCCCGGCAAAACGCCGGGCCAGTGGCGGCGTTGAAAGCCTGCGTGCTATCCCTTGGGTTTTTGCTTGGACCCAAATGCGCTTGATGCTGCCCGCCTGGCTGGGTACCGGCAAAGCCTTAGCCGAGCAAATCGATCAGGGTCAGCAAGATCTATTGCAAGTCATGCTCAGGGATTGGAATTTTTTCAGTATGCTGCTGGATATGCAAGAGATGGTGATGGCGAAAGCTGATGCCAAGGTCGCCGCCTATTACGAACAGCGCCTGCTGGACAATGTTAACGCCCAATCGCTGGGACAAGAACTACAAGCTGGTTTTCAGCAGGCTCATCAGGCTATTGAATCCATTAGCGGACACTCATTACTCGCTAACAATCCCATGCTGCAATTTTCAATTGCTGTCAGAAACCCCTACATTGATCCCCTGCATATTACCCAGGTCGAGCTAATGCGTCGCTTACGTCTGCAAGACCAAGACAATCAGGAGCAGCTCGAACAGGCACTGATGGTTTCCATTGCGGGCATCGCTGCGGGTTTACGCAATACCGGGTAAACGGCCAATTTTGATATAACCGCTATACCATCTGCTAACCTGCGAGCAAGGACGCTCAAAGGTAGACCGCGTAACGCGGGCAAAGCTTGGAACTGCGCGTACCTGTTGCGCGATCTTTGTGATAACTACTCAGTACGTATCGTTTTCATCGTGCACTGATACAGACACATTACCCATAGAATCTACCGACACATTAAAGACGATGGGTTTACAGCACACCTGACAATCTTCAATATACTGATGTCCCACTTCCTGCTGATCAATAAGCACATCTATCGCCTCGCCACAGTAGGGACAACTAACCACTTGCTCCACCAAATATTCCATAAGTATTTCACTAACCTGGGCTTGCCATTTTTAGAGTAATTTCGCCATTCGAGAGCCGCTTTACCTGAGTTGCCACGGGTAAAAGAAAGCAGCCTAACCGATAGTCTCCACGTCCTGAAATGGTGACACTTTTTAACGTTATCGCGCTATTGATTGCCTGCAAAATGACGGGTCATTGCCACCACAAGCTCAGGGACTACTTGCGGTGGCATATTGTGCCCCATTCCAGCGTAGGTAATATATTTGGAACCCGCAATTAACTCATGCGTGTGGGCGCCATGGGGTGGTGGTAACAAGGTGTCGTCTTCCCCATGAATAACAAGGGTGGGGACCTCAATACTGCGAACTTGCTCCGAACGGTCACCCGCTGAAATAATGGCCATCAACTGTCGCGGCATCGCCTTAGGGTAGATGCCCATTTTGTGCATTTTGGCTTCGCCCTCTTCGCTGGTATCAGCAATACCTTGTAAATCATTCTGGGCTTCGCTTTCGGGCGAGGGTAAGTGCGGCGCACCTGTCGTTGACATAATCGACACCAGAGATTCAGCTCGATTAGGGTATTCAGCCGCGATGATCTGCGCAATCATACCCCCCATAGATGCACCAACAATGTGGGCTCGAACAATACCTAACTCATCAAGCACTGCGACGCCATCTGCGGCCATATCATTGAGACTGTAGGGTGCGTCAACCTTTAGTCCCACCGTATTTTTCAACAATTGCCACCACAGCGTGGGCTCACCTAATGCATTTAGCCGAGCAGATTCGCCCGTATCTCGGTTATCAAAAAGAATGACGCGGTACCCTGCATCAACCAATCCATCAATCAAATCTTCGCCCCAGAGCCGATGTGATCCTGTGAGTCCCATAACCATGAGAACAGCTGGTGCATTTTTACTACCGACGGTGGTGTAGGCAATATCAATACTATTTAAGCTGGCAACGGTCATGGATTGATCACGACTATAATCAGCATGGATAGTTGTTGTACAAAAAAGCAGCACTATGAAAACAACTTGAACTAATTTCACAAAAATCTCCGTTTAAAAAAAATGGCGCATAGCAAAAACTCGGATTACGGTAATGCGCCGCTGAGAACACCGAGCCCACGATAGTAAGACGACAGATAATGCTACGATCTATCGGTTAGCAGTATACCAAAACCAATACGCTCTTGAGAAACATCATAATCAATCAAGCTTTATCCGTAACCGTTGAAATACTGTACGTAGCCTTTGATATTGTCATACAGCGGGAAGCACTGCCATCGTCAACATTTTATGCCTATAGTACCCAGCATTTTAATCGTGACAAAACCGAAGGTACGCCTTAGACTACCTGCCACGCCTAAAGAATATAGATAAATGGAGAATATGGTAAAAAAAACAATCAGCAACATTGCCTGGCTAGTCCTTATTGCCTGCAGCCTCCCACTCTCAGTTAATGCCGAGCAGGACAAACCGCCGGAGACTTCGTATGACGGCCTGCTCATGGTCAAGCAGAGTAAAAGCAGCATTGTGTATAGCAAAGCGGATGTTGATTTTTCTGAGTACGACAAGATCTTGTTACTCCCCAGCGAAGTGGCATTTAAGAAAAACTGGCGCAGGGACTATAACCGCAGCCAGATTTCTACGGTAGGCCGGGTAAAAGAGAGTGATGTAACGCGGATAAAATCTAGGGTTGCCAAACTTTTTGATGAAACATTCTCTGACGAACTTTCATCCATTGAAGGCTTTACTTTAGTCACAGAGCCCGTTCCTAACGCTCTCATTCTAAGACCGTCAGTATTGGATCTTGACGTCAATGCTCCCGATATCAATAGTATGAATCGCTCACGGGGCTATACCCGAACCGCCGGCCAAGGCACCCTTTTGCTTGAGGTTTACGATGCAATTAGCGGTGAGATCTTGGCGCGCGTTGTCGACGTCAGACAGACCCGCGATAATGGTTTTCATTCCTGGGCCTCCAAGCCCAGAAATAACGCAGATGCCAAGGCTCTTGTAAGAACGTGGGCAAGCAAATTGAGTAGTAAACTGCTAGAGATTCATCAACCATGAAGAGGTGGAGTTTAAACATAGCAGCCATTGCCTTAACGATGGGTTTTACGCAGGTTTCTTCCGCTGGCGTTTTAGATTTCCTTCATGATTCAATACTGGCAAAGTTTAGCTCTGAAGAAATCGTTTCGTTCAAAGCCGCCATCAATAAATCTCTGAATACAGCCCCCGATAAAAAAGTGATTACCTGGCATTCAGATACCAGCCTGCTTAGTGGGAAAATTCTTCCGAAGCTCAGCTACTCTAATGGTGGCGTACCGTGCTGGCGCACGCTATTTCTATTATCGGAAAACGGACAGAGAAAAGCGCACTACCGCTTTGATATATGCCAAGTCGATGCTGAATGGCAAGTCATGCAATCCCCTGTTTCAAAGTTTGAAAAAGCAGAAGTTGTAGCGCTTCAAGACGTTCTCGTATCGGTACTCAACCAAGTAGATTTTAACCAATCGAAGGCCTGGAGCAATAGCAAGAGTGGTAACTCGGCAATGATAACAACGCTAACCACAGAGAAAAATAGTTGCCGTGAGGTAGCCATCAGTTTGACTGCGAGTAATGGTCGCTCGTCCAGTGGTACTTATCTTTTTTGCAAAGAAAACGATGGTAGCTGGAAACGGCATCTATCAGAGAAGTGATATGCCACTTCCAGCAGCGTCTCTGTAATCAGTCGAAGCATTAACAACATCGTTGTTGTCGTGTCCGTTCCTCAATTTTGATAGCGACGAGCGACAGGAAATTTTTTTGAAGGTCTTTAAGGAATCGAAAAATGGTTAGAATTTTCGCAATAATAATTTTTGTTTTCTTCACGAGTGCGGTTACCGCACGAGAAAATCGAATTGACACCATCAGGTATGATGCGCCAGAGCTCGCTAATTTTGGTAATCATACCATCGGTGTTCGCACCCTCACAATTATTGACGCCAATAGGATAGATGTACTTAATACGTCTAATGGCAACGCTAACGCCGTCTATGATAGAAAGCTGACCATTGAAGTATGGTACCCGGCTAAACCAACATCAGCTCAGGGTGCAGGTGGAGAATACAAAGCGATCACTCGCAATCCTGCCGTCATAGCGACCCTCCATGGCAGCGCTTTACGCAACGCCGATCCTGCCAACAATAACGTGCGCTACCCGTTGGTCGTTTTATCCCACGGATATCCGGGTAATCGCTATCTAATGAGTCATCTAGGCGAAAACTTAGCCAGTAAGGGCTATGTTGTCGCCTCGATTGATCATGCTGACAGCACTTATGATGACCTTCAAGCATTTTCAAGCACCCTCTATAATCGGCCTCTTGATCAGCGTTTTGTCATCGACAGCATGGCCAATTTCAGCGAAGACACCAACAGCTTTTTACACGGGTTGGTCAATGCAAATATGACGGGTGTGGTAGGCTATTCGATGGGTGGCTATGGTCTGGTGAACAATCTAGGAGGCGGTTACAGTGATGCAGTGGCTGCTGCCGCTACCATCTCACCAAACGCACTAGTGAGCGCCCATTCTACAGGTAATCCAGACTATCGAAAGAAACTTGATTCTCGAATTAAGGCCGGTTTTGCGATTGCGCCATGGGGAATGAATTTCGGTTTTTGGTCAGCCGATGATTTAGCAGGAATCACAGTGCCCACGTTCTACCTCGCTGGAGATGCCGATGACATTGCGGGCTATGAGAACGGCGTGCGTGCGATTTTCAAAGGGGCAATAAACAGCGAGCGTTATTTACTAACGTTCAAAAATGCGGGACACAACGCGGGCGCTCCCTACCCGCTGCCGAGTGAAATTTCGAGCAATGAGGACAAAACTGGCGCAAGTCATTATACCGACCCGGTTTGGGACACCGTGCGTATGAATAACATCATGGACCATTTCGCCACGGCCTACTTCAATCATTACCTAAAGGGTGACCAGCAGAGCCAAAGCTACCTCGATGTGGTGCCTGACGGTGCAGACGGCGTTTATTCAGAGCAAAACGGTATCACGGATGACAAGCATACCTATTGGAAAGGCTTTGGCAGTGGAACCGCCGTTGGCTTAAAGCTCGAACATCTGCAGCCACGCCAGTAAGGCTTGACCGGTGTCAGGGCTCGTCTCGACGAGACGTCCCCGCACCCAACGGGTTGGCCTCATCGACACAACACTTTAAACCGACATCCATCAACACAGCTAAGATTTCATATGCAACCTTTACCCTCGCAATTTTTGCACCAATCTATTGATATTTCTGAAGATCTTCTCGCAGAGCACTTTTTAACCGACTACGCTCGTACTCGCTCGCCACTGCGTAACCCTCATCTGGAAAATCCCGTCAGCGATGCGATGAAAGCGTCCTCATCTGCCTCAGCGGTGCTCATCGCATTTGTAAAAGAAAATAATGAGCTAAAAGTACTGGTGACCAAGCGCAGCGCTAGCATTCGCTTTGCCGGGCATATTTGTTTTCCTGGAGGCAAGGTTGACGATAGCGATCAAGACCATGTGGCAACGGCGCTGCGGGAAGCTCACGAGGAAATAGACCTAAATCCGAACAGCGTAACTGTGCTAGGTAGTATGGGCGATTATTTTACACAAACTGGCTACCGTATAACGCCGGTTGTCGGTATCGTGAAGCAACCATTTTCTTTAACAACCGATTTAACGGCCTGCGAAAGTGAAGTGGAAGCAATCTATACACTGCCCGCTAGCCTGCTTTTTACCAGCAGCACATACCGTCTGCACCAGTTTAACGTTGAGCCACAGCAGACTCGGGGATATTATTCCTTAAGCCATGACGCTCGCGACTTGTCTATTCGCGTATCGGGCCCGACGGTGTCGATAATGATGGGGTTGTACGAAGAGGTATTGAAATCCCAAGGATTACTGCCCGCAGATGAGCAAAAATAACGCACTAGCAATGGAACTTAACCGCTAAAATGGACAATTGCTGACACCCTGTATGATCTCACCGGTAGCCGGGTGGAAAAACTCCAAAGTCGTTGCATGTAACATCAATCGCTCTGCCATTAAGAAAGCTTCATCGCTTCCGTAAAGATCACAACCTAAAATTGGATGCCCTATTTGACGGCTGTGAATACGCAGTTGATGGGTACGCCCCGACGATGGAGTGAATTCTACCTTGGTGCAGTTACCTGCTATTTTTTCTATGACTCTATATCGTGTTACCGCCTCTTTCCCATCTCGATAGCAGATTTTTTGCAGCGGGAAATGGTCTTTATCTTTGGCGATAGGGAAATCTATAACACCGCTGTTATCAGCCATTTCACCATACAGAAAAGCTTTGTACGTTTTCTTCACGCTGCGCGCTTGAAACTGTCTGGTCAAATTACCGTTAACCTCTTTGCTCAGTGCCACCAGCATAATTCCTGATGTACCGAAGTCGAGACGATGTACCAGCGTTGCTGTTGGGAAATCTTGTACCAAACGATAGTGTACTGAATCTTTATTGAGTGGATGCTTTCCCGATAAACTCAGCAATCCGGTCGGCTTGTTAATTAGTAAAAAACTGTCGTCTTGATAAATAACCGTAATTTCATCGTGACAGACCGGTACAATGAACGGATCAGCTTGTGGTTGCATCATTATACTCTTCAAAAAAACTCAGCAGTTTATTCCGACTCATTGCTCATCTTGCTTTTCGAGTGTGACCATTAAGACCCTGCTATCTCCAGCAAACCACTTTTGTACATACAAACTACCGACGATGGGGGCTTTTCCCGCTTCAGGCTCTTCTTTATAGCGCACACTGTTCTTGGTTTCTTTCTCATAGACAAATTTTATTGACTCGCTGGACATTTAAAAACCCCTATAGTTGCTCATCGTTAATAGCGAAACACGAACTAGCCAACAAGTTCGCATAGTATCACTTCTTGCTCACCTTTATCGGTGGCAACATAAATGGAATCGCCAGAAATGGTTACGGAGGCATTAACTTTTCTTTCGATAAGTTCAGCCAACGCTTTGATTTCGTTCCATTGAAACTGAAAAAAAGTCGCTGGAAGCGCTGACAACTTCGACCCTTCAAGCTGCCACCAGGTCGATGACTTTGAATTAAAGCTGTAAACAAGGGTTTCTTTCGCCTGCCTGCTTGTCTTTTTTACTCTGTCGAAAGTCGGCTCACCGATTTCGATCCAAGAATCTATTTCCCCGGTCAGTGATTGTCGCCAAAGATCGGGCTCTTCGGTGTTACTTATACCCTTACAAAATTCTAATCTATCCCCCGCATTCAAACAAAAAGCCAAAACTCGGGTGACCATACGCTCCGTCGTTTCTGACGGATGTTGAGCCACCGTTAAATTAAGCTCCTCGTAAATCTCACGATTTAAATCACTCAGCGAAATATTGAATTTAAATATCGTAGGCTTTATTGCCATAAGGAAACGTCACTTGTTATCGTTGGATATGCATACTATCTGCTTAACCCGGTGGTGTCCGATTAGTTTCAGTAATAGAAAACCTAACCGCGCTGGCTGAACGCCGCCAACACGTTTTTCTCCTTAAGACTCGCTATCCCTGCCCTGGTAAATTTTTGCTGCTCTGGGGTAAGGGTTCGATACCATGCCAGTGTATCGATTGCCGTTGTAGCAAGACTGCGGTAACGTAAACCCGCATTAACACTGGTCTGGTTTTCCCACAATTGGGCATGAATACCATCACTGCCCGCATTCCACATCGGCATTTCACTACCATTGACATTTTGCGATAACAAAAATTGAGAATCTGCCCAACGAAATCTTACTTCTGCGGTCGTGGTGGCCCGAATACCATGTAATAATCCACCCCAATTAAATAATCCGTTAGGGCCGGAGGCGTTAAATATTCCCGGCGTATCATTTTCTGCCAACGTCAAATAAAACTCCGCCAAATCTCTAACGTCAATCAGCGAGTAGCTCGTTTCCGGAGTACCCGGCGCCAATATTTCTCCACCCCGATGAATGCGATCTACCCACCAAGTAAAGCGCTGGGTGCCATCTCCCGGCCCAGCAACATAGGTTGGTCGAACAATGGTACTGCGATCACCGTAAATGTCACTGACATAACCTTCAGCAACGGCCTTTAGTGGACCGTAATACTTTCCGACGTTTTCTGATGTGGGATCAGCTAAGGTTGATAGTTTCGAGGTTGCGCCCATAGGCAGACGATCCGGGGCCACATCATAAGCTGCCACAGAAGAAGTGAAAATATATCGCCCCACTCGTCCCTTAAGCAAGACCGCAGAGTCCATGACGTGCCTAGGTACATACCCTGAATTATCCAAAACGACGTCCCACTCGCCTTTTGTTATAGATTCAAGTCCGTTGTTTCTGTCTCCGACGAGTTTTTCAGCCGCGGGAAACAAGTCTTTGTTGGTCCGACCACGGTTGAACAAGGTAACGTGGTGCCCTCTGGCTTGCGCGGCCCTGACAAAATGTGGCCCAATAAATCCGGAGCCCCCCAGCACCAAAATTCTTTTTGCTGTAGGTCTCGTTGCCGCTGCTGAAACCGTCGACGACATTGAACTGCCACCTATAACGGCAGCAACACCCAGTAATTCTCTTCTATTCATTTTCATTTCATGCTCCTCGATTCGGCAAAACTAATATAGGGAATTCCGCTCTACTCGACCGTTTTCATAGCATTCTTGGTCTTTGGGTCCGTGTTTCCCAAAGTCATCGACATCACCCAAAAGTTATTCATTATAGCCATTTGGACGACGATAATGACAAAAGCGATGAGCGACGCAAGTCCCGATAAGCACACATTACCATCCATCGACCAAACCAGAGCACTCAAACTGCACAGTGTGGCCACGATTGCGGCGATCGGAAAAATATCCTTAAGCGACGCTCTATTCCGCCCAATAAAAAACTCTGCGTTCTCAGCCTCTTCGCGAGCGCGACGCATATCATGCTGACTGATCCAAGGAATAGCAACAAACAGAATAGCCAACATTAGCAACCACTGCGGCACTGCATCAGAATCAAGATTTCCAACCATCAAAAATTGCACAACACCGATCACGAATGGGAAGAATGAATCTGATGTAGATGGTACCCAACGAAATCGCATCGCATTACTCGCATAAGCATGCCAAATTAAAATAATACCTAGAAATGTAGTCGCAATCCTTATCCAGCCAGCCATCGCTGTCCAGCTCATTTCATAAAACTCTCGATGATTGCGAACCTCATCCCAAAGAAGCTCGAAGGCGAGTGCTTGGACAATACTGAGCAAAGTCAGCAACACCATCGGAAAGTTATTTTTGGCTCTACTGCGAATGACACTCATAACGGGGCCTGAATTATATGGGGAATAGATTCAAGTATAGCTGATACTTTATCATCGAGGACATGCTCAAAAGTTGCAGCGCAAGCAGACAGGCCACCAAAAAATCAACATTACCGGAGGTAATTAGCTATGTTGTTTACCGTATTGATGATGCAGGTCAATTGATTTTTCAGCGAATATCTTCACAGTTATGGTCATGGGTATTGATATCGATAAAACTAAATTTGAGCCTCAGGATTATCTGGACTTTGAAAACAGACTGGAAGAGGATTTGTCTGTTTTACAGGAGCTGTTAGCTGACCCTGCCTTTGGCACCGGAAATAGCTCAATAGGTGCAGAGCTTGAGTTGTATATTGTAGGCACCGATGGAAACCCGCTCTATGCCAATCAGAAAATCATCAACGAATTGAAAGACCCGCAATTAACGGTGGAATTGAACCGCTACAATTTGGAATATAATCTCACTCCTTATTGGCTGACCCAATCTGCTTTCTCAAGTATTGAAGAAGAAATTGTCAAAAAATTGCGGGAAGTAAACGCAGCAGCGGCAATCTACAATGGTCGCATTGTGGCTATAGGTATTTTACCGACACTAAAACGATCTGACTTTGGCGACCATTCAGTGACTGAGCGTAAACGTTATCAAGCATTAATGAGTCAGCTGATAAAACGTAGCGGCACCCAATTCAGAATTAATGTTAATGGCAAAGACCCGCTAAAACTGACGATGGAAGACATTACTTTTGAAGGCGCGAATACGTCTTTTCAAGTCCACTATCGAGTCAATCCAATTGACTTCGCTGATATCTACAACGCTATTCAGATGGTTACGCCTCTCGCTGTAGCAATTGGTGCTAACTCGCCGACACTCTTTGGGCATTCTCTGTGGCATGAGACACGAGTACCCCTGTTCAAACAATCGATAGACACTCGACACACCGATGCTTATCGCTGGAGAAATCCAGCTCGTGTTAACTTTGGCCAGGGATGGCTGCGACGTAATGCCGTTGATTTATTTCGTGAAACCGTTCGTGTCTACCCTGCACTATTGCCCATTTGTGCCCCGCATTCGTCTAGACAACAGCAAGAAGATGGCGAAGTGCCAAGCCTCGCCGAGCTCCGTCTTCATCTGAGTACCGTGTGGCTCTGGAATAGACCGGTCTATGATGACGCTGAAGGTGGTCATCTGCGAATCGAAATGCGAGCCCTACCTGCAGGCCCTACTGCCGTTGATATGTTGGCAAACGCTGCGTTTCTGATCGGTTTAGCTGAAGGTATTCGCCCGCAGATCAACGAGCTATTGCCAGCGCTACCTTTTCATCTAGCTGAATACAATTTTTATCGAGCAGCACAGCATGGTCTTGACGCAAAACTTGTTTGGCCACACTTAGGCCAACATGGTTATCGAGAGCAAACCATCACCGATATCATCGATCAACTATTGCCCTGCGCCCAGCAGGGTCTGGATGCTATTGGAGTCCCGCTAGAGGAGTCAAAACGCTATCTTTCTGTTATTCAGCGACGCCTGGATCGGAAGCAGAATGGCGCTATTTGGCAGCAAAATAAATTGTCCCAACTCAATCAATCGATGTCGACAGATATCGCGTCACACACACTTTTAGAGACATTTATTAACCACAGTAACAGCAACATACCTGTGGCGGAATGGCCATTGTGAAACGTTTCAAATTTATTCGGAATCCGATGTTCGACGAAATAGGAAACAGTGTCGACGAGTTTCTTAGGTTACTCGACGGACCCGCCTGCTTATTTCAGCAAGGTTTTGATCGCAACAGAACCCGGGCAGTTGTTACCCTACTGCACGGCAATGAACCATCAGGAATCACTGCTATTTTTCACTGGCTTAGGTCAGCACAACAACCCGTGACAAATACGATCTACATAATTGCCTCCATTGAAGCGGCTCTCACCCCCCCATTATTTAGCCATCGCATGCTTCCAAGAGCTAGAGATCTAAATCGATGTTTCCGTCCACCGTTTAACGATGCCCAGGGGCATTTGGCAGAGGAGATTCTGGAAATTCTTCGGCTACACCATCCTGAGGCGGTGATAGACATACACAACACCTCAGGCTCGGGGCCATCTTTCGGCGTCTGCACGCATATGGACCGCCACCACGATGCACTGGTATCACTATTCAGTCAGCGGCTGATTATTTCCAACCTCAATTTAGGTGCATTGATGGATATCAGCGAGCATTTTTATCCCACAGTCACCGTCGAGGTGGGGGGTAGGCTAGACGAAGAAGCGCATTCACTCGCCTATGAAGGACTGTCACGCTATCTAAGCGCCGAAACGGTATTAGCTCCGGACATTGAAGCAGAATGGGAGCTTGAATTGTTACATAACCCGACGAGACTCGAGCTAAACGCTGGTATTACACTGACTTACGCAGAGCGGGAAACCAGCAGTTACGACATCACCTTGAGACCTGATATAGAACATCATAATTTTGGTACCATCAGCCCCGAAACCCAATTGGGCTGGGCGCAAGATGACTTACATCGATTATTTTCAGCGTTCGATGCAAACGGTCGATGCGCTGTTTCCAGACTCGTTCGTATCGATCAGGGAAAACTGTACCCTGCTCAACGACTGAAATTATTTATGATCACCACTAACGCGGCCATCGCAGAATCAGATTGCCTATTCTATGCTGTTGCCGAAAATGGATATACTATCTAACTGGCCATTTGACAGCACCTAATCGCAGACAGTCCTTGCAGAGGCTTATATTGATCTGGATACTATAGTTTTATCTATTTGGCACGACGACGACTCGGATTGATTATGAACAAACATGTCGAATTTACTGCGATGGAAAACGCAACTCGCAGCGACTATGACCTCGTTTTTCAACACGAAGACAAGAGCCTTGAAGGTCAGGCTGATAGGGTTATCGAATGGCTGGGAATGATGGCAGGAGATTCGCCCTATCAAATATCGCGGCTTGATCACTGCCTGCAAACAGCAACACGGGCCGAAATTGATGGCGCCGATGACGAAACCATTGTCTGCGCCCTACTGCATGATATCGGCGACATTCTTGCGCCCGCCAATCATTCACAAGTAGGTGCCGCATTATTGAGGCCCTACGTCAGCGAAAAAAACTACTGGATCGTTCTACACCACGGTTTGTTTCAAGGTTATTACTGGATGCACCACTACGACCAGGATAGGCATGCCAGAGATCAACTGCGCGATCATCCCCACTATCAGGCCTGCGTGGATTTTTGCGCCCGCTGGGATCAACCTTCCTTTGACCCTGACTATACAACACAGCCATTGGACCACTATATTCCACTGATTCGCACAGTTTTTTCTCGCAAACCCAAACCGTTACTGTAAATAGAGACATTTCCGTTTCAAAGACGATCTTTTATTCAAGCAACCTATTTAATTGTTGCTCGATAATTCGATTTCGTTCTTCCAGCGCTTCTTTTTGTTGTAACAAATCGATCACCATAGCGACCGCAACCCAGTCAATTTCCAAGTCATGATACAAGCGAGCCGCTTTCTGCAGCCAATAGACACTCGATGTATCAAATACCCAGTCGGCAACACTGTGTCCCTCGGTGGGTTCGGTAATACCATAACTAACCACGTCTACTATTAGCTGTTCGGTCAGCCCTTCATATTGACACAATTCTTGCAGAGAAATTTTCAACAATACATCATTCATGATGGCTTACTCCACTCAGCCCTTGGATCAAAGCAGGCCTTCTCTGACAAGGCCTTCCATAAATCTCTAACATCGTCATTGGACGTTGCTGGCACAACTACTTTTAACAAAGCATACAGGTCGCCACTACCAGACTTACTCCGCAAACCCTTGCCCTTGATACGCAATTTTTTCCCTGACTGACTGTTCGGTGCTATCGTCAGATTAATCGCACCTGCCAGCGTAGGTATGGCAATCTTGGTCCCCAAGGCCGCCTCCCATGGCGCAAGCGGCACGGTCACCACTAAGTTGTGACCTTCAACATCAAACAGTGGGTGAGGCACGAGACGAATATGCAAATAAAGATCGCCGCTGGGGCTACCACCCTGCCCTGCGCCGCCTTGACCCTTTAGACGAATGCGCTCACCGTCAGTCACACCCACTGGAATCTTAACGTTCAGGCTTTTTTTGCGGTCATGTCGCTGGCCATTTTCAACCATAGGGATAACATACTCGACCAGCTTAGGAATATCAGTCACGGTTTCTTCTAGAAACACAGGCATCTCGATTTCTGCATCCTGACCTCGCAACACAGACTGCTGCTGGTGAAAGTGGCTGTCACCTGCGCCAAACATCGACGTAAAAAAATCTGAAAAATCGCCATTAAACTGCTCCCCTGTTGCGCTACCAAAGCCAGCCGAGCTGCGCCAGTCTGGCGGTGCTTCGAAACCATTTTCGCGGCTGCCGCCATAGCGGAATAACTCGTCGTAGTCGGCTCTGCGCCCAGCGTCTTTTAATACCTCATAGGCCTCAGCAACTTCTTTGAATTTATCCTCTGCGCCACTATCTGGATTTACATCAGGATGATATTTCCGAGCGAGCTTGCGGTATGCCGTCTTGATTGTCTTATTGTCTGCATCGGGCTCTATGCCGAGAAGCGCATAATAATCTTTAAATTCCATAGGGATATCCAAAAAAAGGGAATGAAGAAAACACCATCCTTTATGAATACTAATATGAAAAATCAGCAGATGTTAATAGTTATCATTTTACTGACTTGAACATTGTTTCAAATCATCATTTTTCATGAACTAACTCTCGACTTTTGCAGCCATACCTTTCATCAGCTCAACGGTAACGCAGGGCACCGCAGCGCGATCTTCTTGCCTTAGGTGAAAAAAACACTATCGGAAATAATAGAATTGATCAGCTATCTGCAACCTCTAAAACTACAGGAATTTTATTGTTTTTCAATGCGGCAGCGACATTAGCTGGCGTTAGCACTGGGGGTGCGCGCACATAGCAGACTTTAGCCTTTGCGCATCGCGTGTTATGGCCCCGTCATACTTTTGAAGTAGATGGCCAGCACCAC
>TARA_B110000879_G_scaffold40306_1_pt1 | contig 24287 bp, 20 predicted proteins | sample TARA_B110000879 | Tara Oceans TARA_B110000879 (sample SAMEA4398094) | marine metagenome | biome: Polar Biome; feature: [SRF] surface water layer (ENVO:00010504); material: water (ENVO:00002006), including particulate matter (ENVO:01000060) such as... | depth 5 m
CCTTTTTTGATTTACTCAAACAGCAATTCAAGTTGAAAATAATCCGACACACTACCGGAGCAAAATCGGCCGTAAAAAAAATAGCTTGGTGTGGTGGTTCAGGAGGCTTTTTGTTGGAGAAAGCAAAAGCTGTAAAAGCAGATGTTTTTATTACTGGAGATTTTAAGTATCATGAGTTTTTTGATCATGAGAATAGCTTGGTAATTGCGGACATTGGACACTACGAAAGTGAACAATTCACAATTGATTTATTAGGCCATTTTCTGAAGGAAAAATTCCCTAAATTTGCAGTCCATTTGACGGAAATAAACACAAATCCGGTAAACTACTATTAATTAAGTATATATGGCTAAAAAGGCTGCAGTTGCAAGTATCGAAGAGAAGTTAAGATCATTATACGACTTACAATTAATTGATTCTAAGATCGATGAAATCCGTGCGACTAGAGGTGAATTACCTAAGGAAGTTGGAAATTTAGAAGATGAAATTGAAGAAATTCAAAGTCGCGTAGACAAGCTGAATGGCGAAATCACTTCCTTAGACGGTGACATTTCTAAGAAAAAACTAACTATAAAAGATTCTGAAACTCAAATCAAGAGATTCAATAAACAATTAGAGGAAGTAAAAAACAATAGAGAATTTGAGGCTCTTACTAAGGAGGTTGAATTCCAGAACTTAGAAATTGAGTTAGCTGAGAAAAGAATAAACGAATACAAGGTTAAAATTGCTAACAAAAAAGACGTTCTCGGATTGGCTGATGAGAAGTTGAAAGAGCGTTCTGAAGATTTGGCTGTCAAAAAAGGCGAATTGGATAACATCGTTTCTGCAAACGAGAAGAAAGAAAAAGCACTTACCAAATTATCTGACGACTACGCAACGAAAATCGAAACTCGTCTTCTAGAAGGTTATAAAAGAATTAGAAACAACTCTATTCACGGATTAGCAGTTGTTCCTGTAATTGACGGAGCAACACAAGGTTCTTTCTTTATGATTCCACCACAACGTGAGTTGGACATTAGAGCAAGAAAGAAAATCATTATTAGCGAACACTGTGGTAGAATTTTGGTTGATGAAGAATTAGCAAATGAAGAAACAGAAAAAATGATTGCTATTTTCAAGTAGTCACTTTTACATAAAATTTAGGAAGCCCTTCTCATTCAATTGAGAGGGGCTTTTTTTATAACTTAGTTCGATACCAATAAACTCATGTCTTCACAAATAAAGAAACAAGAAAAATCAAGGTTACATGCTCGCAATAAAAATCGAGAACGTTATGACTTAGCTGCATTAATGGCGTCTAACCCTGAATTAAAAGAATTTATAGTGCTCAATAAACACGGGGTAGATTCTATCGATTTTTCAAATCCAAAAGCAGTAAAGGTTTTAAATAAAGCACTACTCCACTATTATTACGGAATAAAAAACTGGAATTTCCCAGATAATAATTTGTGTCCTCCCATTCCTGGAAGAGCGGATTACCTGCACCATATTGCCGATATATTGACTGAAGGTAATATTGGGGATTTACCAGTGGGCAATGCCGTTACTTGTCTTGATATTGGTGTAGGCTCAAATTGTATTTACCCCATTATTGGAGTTACTGAATACGATTGGAATTTTATAGGCTCAGACATTGATCCAAAATCAATTGCTTCGGCTCAGCGAATTATTGATGCCAATGCATCGCTTGCTCTTAAAATTGAATGCCGATTACAAGAAAGTCCAACGGCAATTTTTCGCGATGTGATTAAAGAAGAAGAAAAGATTGACTTTACAATGTGCAATCCTCCTTTTCATGCCTCGATGGAAGATGCTCAAAAAGGAACACGAAGAAAAATCAAGAATCTTTCCGGAAAAAAAGTAAAGAAGCCAGAATTAAATTTTGCTGGAATTAGCAATGAATTGATTTGTGAAGGTGGTGAACACCAATTTATTCAGGATATGATTGGGGAAAGTAAATCGTTCTCTACAAACTGCTATTGGTTTTCGACTTTAGTATCCAAACAATCTAACCTGAAAGGGATATACAAAGCCTTGAATAAAATTTCGGTTCAGCAAGTAAAAACCATTCCTATGGGAACAGGCAATAAATCCAGTCGAATTGTAGCTTGGTCTTTCCTGTCTATAGAAGAACAAAAGGAATGGAGAACAACACGTTGGTACAAGAATTGACCTATGAGGCAACTGAAAATAGGAATACTACGCTCAAAAAGTAGTTACTACCTACATTTCAGATAGCCCTTCTCATCCCGATAGCTATCGGGAGAGAGGGTCCTTACTTACTTTACTTCAAATAAACCGCAAAGCTCAACACAACTTGGTGTTGCTCAGTTTTGAATTGGCTAGCCGCTAAATTGATATTTTCAGCAAAATGTATGTAGCGCTCTCCAACTGCAGAAACTGCATACCCATATCCAATATCAAAAGCAAAGAGTTCTCTTCGGTAGCCAAATCCTAAACCGAATTGGTGACGGTCTAATAATGTTGTATTCTCAATTCCTTGATTAAAGGAATACCCTGCTCTTAGGCTATAAGGCCCTATTGGTATTTCTATTCCCGATCTGAAATTGAAAGTAGATTTAAAAGCAGCGGAGAGTTCATTGTTCAACCGAGTAAAATCAACAGGAAATTCACCAAAAGACTTAAACTGAATCGCACGGTAATCGATATAGTCTACATCGATATTAATTGCTCCAATTTTCTTTTTCGCTGCGCCGAAGCTTAACCCTAAAGTATATGGGCTGCGCATACGATAATCGTTCAATCCTTCAGGAGATTCAGCACTCGTTAACGGTCTATCCTCCCAATTAGCCAACAAAGAATTAGTGTACGTTTCTGAGAGTTTAAAAAATTCTTGACTTTTGAACGAAGCACCCATTCTCAAAATTTTATTGATTCGATATATGGCGCCCATTTTTAACTGAAAGCCGTTTCCACGGATATTCAATTCGCTTGTTTGTTTCCAACTCGTCACAAAAGTGTTAGGATCGTTCTCAGACATTACTTCTGAATACGTTGAGGTATTGGAATATCGCAAGGCAGAAACTCCTATGGAAGCACCTACATGCAGTTTATCGCGATAGTTTCCTCCTACTCCAAAATTATAATGTCCAATTCCTCGTCGTTCTTGATCTTCTCTGCCCTGGGTTTGTCCGTGCAATTCGTTAGCGTGAATGTATTCTCCATTTGCAGTATCAATCAGAAATGCCCCCCAAGCCAAGCCTGCCCCAAAAGGAAAAAACGCCTCCACCGATTCTAAAGTAACATTTGGATCCTCTATAATATCCAAGAAATACAAATCGAGCAAAGAACTTTGATTATTAACTCCCTCAAACTTTGATTTTGTAGTAAACATAGATTGTTGGTTGTAAGAAAAAAATGCATTTACGAACTCCCAATCTGGATGTTCGACTTCTTCCGACAACACAATAGAAAAGTTAGATAATCGACCCAAACCAATTACTGCTTCTGATTCACTACCATAATGCGTCGTACTATTTTTACTTTGGCCAATGGTCAGACTTGCTGTAAACTGACCTGTTCTAAAAACACCTATTCCGGCTGGATTAGAGTTTACCGCACTGGCTTCTCCACCAAGTGCACCAAAAGAACCTGCCATTCCTACAAATCGAGCAGTTCCTAATGTTTGAGGCGCGGAAAATCGAACTGCGTCTTCAATATTTTGAGAAAATAGAGGGTTTTGAACAAGCAAGAAACCAAAAAAAACAGCAAAACCAAGTAAAGGCAGCCGCATATTATCGTCTCCTTGCACCACTTACTGACTCGGAACTTCTAGAGCCACCTGAACTACTGCCAGATTTACTTCTCGAGTTATTATGGTAACCAGGGTTAGACCATGCACCAGTTCCAGGGCTGTCACCCGTTTTATATTTACGACTTGCGTTGGAATTATATCCAGAGGGTTTTGAAGAGGAACTTGAACTACTTTGAGCAGATACAGGACGAATAGGCTGTCTCATTTTTGCTACTCGATCTGCTTCGTAACGTGAGTTCGAAACATTTGGACGATAAGGTTCTGGGGAAACCACAACAACAGGACGTTGGTTTGTAGCAGGCATGTAATAAGTTCCAGCACCGTAGTTAGTATATTGAGGGTTGTTGTAACCGATATAATATGGACTAGTGTGAATCTGATAAGGAGAAATTAAGTACCCGCCGCCAGAAACCATTAATCTGGCTGCCCCGGCTATGTATGGAGATTGTGGCTGCATCCATGTTCTATCGTTTGATTCGTATGTTGAATTTTCATCTTCGACTTCGTAAGCTGCAATTCTGTCTTCGAAACTTGGATTGATTCTGCTAGACTCTTCCTCGTCGTAATAGACCACAGCACCTTCTGGCATAGCAATATTTTCATTATTGAGCATTGCCGAAGTGTTGAAATTGTGCGTTACGTCATTGTTGTAATAAAGGTCGTCGGTATAATAGCTAGCTGTTTCTATACTCGAACAGCTGGAAAAAAGAACCGTAATTAAAAGAAGTTGAGTGAAATATTTCATGCTTTGATTAATACAATAATTGTGCCTTAGGATAAGTTCATTTTTAAAATGTAATTCAAAGCAAAATCAAATTGCTCCGAGCTTACATCCAAATGTGTAACCAATCGAATACTTGTAGGGGTTAAAGTTAAGGCATGTATGTCATTTTTGATCAATAAATCCATAATAATCTCAGTTGTATCTGGTGAATCAAAGTGCACCATTACAATATTAGATTCCACTGGTGTGACTTTGGTAACAAAGGCTAAGTTTTCAAACGCTTTTCCCAGTTCAATTGCATTTTCATGATCTAATTTCAATCGATCTACATTATTATCCAAAGCATAAATTCCTGCAGCAGCTAGATATCCTGCCTGCCTCATACCCCCCCCAAACCGTTTTCGAACACGTCTAGCTTGATGAATAAATTCCTGAGTTCCAACCAATACACTTCCGACAGGAGCACCCAATCCTTTACTCAAACAAATACTAATCGAATCGAAGCATTTACCAATATCTAAAGACGAATAGCCTGCAGCTTCAAAGGCATTAAACACTCTCGCACCGTCTAAATGCAAAGCCATGTTTTTGGTTTTGCACAAATTCTGAATTTCTTTAATCTGGTTCAAATCGTACACGGTTCCACCTGCTTTGTTGCAAGTATTTTCCAAGGATACCAATGTCGAATTTGGAAAGTGAACGTTGTCAGATTTTATAGCCGCTTCAATCTGGGAAGCCGTAATTTGACCTTTTTCACCGCTCAAAAGTGTGGTTGAAACTCCAGAATTTGCCGCAATTCCTCCGCCTTCATATACATGAATATGGGACAATACATCACAAATTACTTCGTCTCCAGGTCGGGTATGCGCGTTAATCGCAATTTGATTGGTTTGCGTTCCGCTTGGACAAAACAACCCCGCTTCCAACCCAAATAATTTTGCAGATTTTTGCTCCAATGCATTTATTGTTGGGTCTTCCACAAAAACATCGTCTCCCACCTCAGCAGAAAACATTGCATCTAACATTCCTTGGGTTGGCTTGGTAACTGTATCGCTTCTAAAATCTACTCGCATGCGTCTCTATTTTGCCGACAATTCAAATTTAACAAACACTTGATCGCTTAACGTTATTGTCGCTGGTGTTACATCGATGTTTGCCGCTCCACTAGACCTAACCGCTGTTGCATCCATAGCCATCTTGTAATTTCTTGGTTGTGGACTATCTATGCGCCCACCATAAACCATTTTTTTAATCCCTATGACTTCCATATTTGCTGCTGCAGCCAATAATTTAGCTTTTGACTTTGCATCATTAACTACCATTTGCATAAGCTCAGCTTCATACTTTTTTCTATTAGACAAACCAAAACTCAATCGCATGTTCACTTCCACTTTAGAATCTCGAATGGCGCCGTAAACCATTTTCATAGTTTCTTTATCAAAAGCTATGCGGACGTTTATGTTGTGCATGGCCTTATAACCGTCTTGAAAACGTTTTCCATTTTCGTGTTTCCAATTTTCGTCGATGGAGTAATTAGTAGTTTTAATGTTCTTGTCTTCGACTTTCGACTTCTTCAATTGACTTTTAATAGCACTTATCTTGGTATTTAATTCATCCAATGCCACACCAAAATCTACATTTTCTTGATGCACAGTAATCGAAAAAATCACTTCATCAGGCATGACGCTCATTCGTGCTTGACCATTTATTTCTAACGTTGGTTTATTATTTGCTTGAGCAAGTCCTCCGAAACAAATCACAGAAAATATAGTGGCAACTAGTAAGTTTTTCATAGAATTTCTTTCAAAGTTTCCTAGCAACCATTAGACCATCTCTAATCGGCAACAATACATTTTGCACCCGCTGATCGTCCTGAATTTTTTTATTGTATTCCAGTAACATTCGTGTTTCTTCATCTTTAGGATCCAAAGGTTCTATAACCTTTCCACTCCACAATACATTATCAGCAATGATATATCCACCTTTATTGACACGATCAATCGTCTGATCGTAATAATTACAATAGTTCTCTTTATCGGCATCAATATAAACCAAATCAAAATTGCCTTCGATCTTTGGGATTACTTCAAGCGCTTTTCCTGCATGCTGAACAATTTGATCTGAGCAACCACTTTTCTTAAAATACTCGCTTTGGAAACTTTCCAATTCTTCATTCAAATCGATGGTATGAATCACTCCGTTATCTGCCAGTCCTTCTGCAAAACAAATGGCTGAGTAACCCGTGTAAGTTCCAATTTCCAAAATGGTAGTTGGTTTTATCATATGACTTAACATACTCAAAACTCTTCCTTGATAATGTCCTGCCAACATGCGTGGAATCAAAATTTTCAAATGAGTTTGACGGTTTAATTCTGCCAAAACATCATTTTCAGCTTCGGAATGTGCAGTAACGTAGTCGTCTAATTTTTCATCTAAAAACTCCATATAATTTATTTAAAATTTACCACGATTGGCAAATGATCTGAGTAACCGGCAAAGTACTTTTTACCGCTGTGTGTTCTACTTGGAAACCAATCACCATTTCTAGTTTGATACAACATGTATGATCTTTTGTGCACATAAACCGAATCTATATCCGCCATTAGGTTATTCGATAAAATGGCATGATCCAACACTCCCCAATGTCCTCTGAAAGCATGTGTTCCTTGAGTTGAATCTGCATGAATTGGAAAAGTTGCATTGTAGAGTCTTCCTCCGATTACAGAATCAGCTCCTAATACAGAAATTACACTTTCATTAATAGGATAATCATTTAAATCACCCATAATCATAATCTTACAACCTAATTCTTCTTTATCCAAATCCATTTTTAAAGCAGTTGCGGCAGCTATTCTTTTACGATTAGATGCTTCTCTACCACCCCATCTGGATGGCCAATGATTTACATAAATCAAAATCGTATCGTAAGAATTATCAACCAGTCTCGCTTTTAGAATATCTCGTGTTGTTTTGCCACTGTCGTTTATATCTACTTCGATAAAATTGCTTTCAATTTCTTTTAAAATCTTTGGGTTGTAAAGCAAAGCGACATCAATTCCGCGAAAATCAGGACTTTCTTTATGAAGTATTTGAAGACCCAAATGAGCGATGCTTTTGTGCTTCGATAAGTCTTCCAAAACCAAACGATTTTCAATTTCCGCTAATCCAATTGCGGCTAGAGGCTCTAAAGAATCAATTGAAGCAATTACCTGTGCAATTCTATCTAATTTCTGAAGATATTTTTCTGTATTCCATTCTTTAGAGCCTTCGGGAGTGTATTCACCATCTCTTTTCTCAGGAGCATTTATAGTATCGAATAAGTTCTCGACATTATAGAATGCAATTTGATAGTTTTTAGCTGATTTTACAGCTGGAGTTTTAACCGCAGTGCAAGAGAGTATTATACAAGAAGCGACTGAAAAAAGTATATAATTCATATTACAAAAATGCATGATTTAGACACTAAGTCAGAGTCTCTTTTTCTTTTATTCTCCCATCGTATTGAATTTACTTTAACACTTCTGTTCACAAATATTCATTTTTCAGATTCTCTATCCTTCAGGAACATTCGTACGAGTGCATTCAGAACTGATCGCTATCGATTGCCCGATTAAGAATAACTGCGATAATTCAAGTTAAAATAAAACCTTATTTCTCCTTAATAGTGGAAAACAACAAGTGTTTAAGAAATAATTCTAATGAAAGATCAGAATCACTTTCAGTAAGAGAGCAAAGGTGTGTACTAAAAAAGCGCTGAAAATGTGCGCTTTCGATAATTGTACTTATCAATGCAGAAGGAAACTTATAATCTGAATTAACCTCTAAAATAACCTTACTTAATTCATGTACTAAGCTTTGAAAGCTTATAAAGTATCCTTCTTCGTTATCAGAATCAACTTCTTTTGTGAGATATGCTTTAGAACTTTCAGAAATTACAATCCTATGCAGCGCCACTTCATCAATATGGCTGAAAGTAGGGTCAACTTTTACGGGATGAGTAATGTGCTCTACAAAAATTTCTAATCGACGTTCTGCTGACTCAATATTTTGCATGGCGAACGTTAAGCGATAATCTAGCCAATTCCAATACCAAGAAACCAAATAAATAAGCAGCTTGTGTTTATTCTCAAAGTATCTATATACTGAAGCTTCTGTGGACTCTATTCGTTTAGCTAATTTCTTAAAAGTGAAGGCTTCGAAACCAATTTCATCAATTAACGAAATACTATTTGCAATAATATTTTGCCCCAACTCTGAAGTATCAGGATCTTTTATGAAACAACGTTCTTGGATTTTTACTTGGACTATCATAAGGTTAACGGCTAATTGACTTTATCTTGGGAAAAACCTTTCATAAATACAGTAATATTCCGCTCATGAGCAGTGCTCTCGAATTCTTTAATCAAATCATAAATATCATAGGGGATACTGACCGCTTTTGTGCCGTCAATAATAACTTCCTCATTATGTTTCACATGCTCTAAAGCATCAAGTAAAGCACCCTTGTTTAGAAAGCTAACTTCTTCAGAAAGAATGATTCTTAGAATGTGTTTTCCATCGTCTTCTTCTTTGATTTTAACGTGATCAGTTTCGAGATTTCTTTGAAGAATGAAAAAGATTGCGACTAGCAGTCCAATTCCGATTCCTATCAGAAGATCGGAAAATAGAATTGCTAAAACCGTTACTAAAAAAGGGATATATTGCTCTTTCCCTTTCGAAAGCATGTCCTTAAACACACTTATTTTAGCCAATTTATAGCCAACAACAATTAGAATTGCCGCTAATGCCGAAAGAGGAATCTTGCTTAATATCCCAGGGATAAACACTACCGAAACCAATAATAAAACGCCGTGAAAAACGGTAGACACTTTTGTTTGTCCTCCTGAATCAATATTGGCACTGCTTCGGACAATTACTTGCGTAACCGGTAAACCTCCGATTAAACCCGATATCATATTTCCTAGTCCTTGAGCCTTTAATTCCCTATTTGCAGGTGTAATTCTTTTGTGAGGATCTAGTTTATCAGTTGCCTCAACACACAATAGTGTTTCTAGGGAAGCAACAATAGCAATTGTAACTCCAACTAACCACACATCCAAATTAAAAATAGAATTCCAGTCAGGAAAAGTGATAAAATCCCTAAGACCGGCAAATGAGCTAATCTTTGGAATGCGAACTAAATGTTCAGCACTGACAGATAATTCAGGATCTATAGAATCTAAAACAATATTCATTGTAGCACCTAAAACTACTACTACCAATGCGCCGGGAAGCAGCTTCATAAGACCACCCTTAGGGGTTAAATACTTATCCCATAAAAGCAGCACCAGAAGACAGGTTCCTGAAATTATTATTGCACCAACAGAAAAATAATCTAAAGCTTGTAATATCTCCGTAAATGTATTTTCTCCATCAGATTGAAAAAATGAAGTATCTCCTTCTTGGTCCCTGTCAAAACCCAGCGCATGAGGAATTTGCTTGAGTATTAATATGATTCCAATACTTGCCAACATACCTCGAATAACAGAATTGGGGAAATAATAGGCAATCATTCCCGCCTTTAGAAATCCCATTGCTATTTGAAGAAAGCCTCCTATCATCACAGCTAATAAAAAAGGCGGAAACCCTAACTCATTTACAGAGGTAAATACAATCACAGCAAGGCCAGCTGCAGGTCCACTTGCTCCTACCTGCGAACCACTTGCAATCCCTACAATTATTCCTCCAACTATCCCCGATATGATACCTGCAACCAGTGAAAAAGTATCAGGACTTGAACCGGAGGCTGAAGCTATACCAAGACACAAAGGCAAGGCAACTAAAAAGACAACTAAACCAGCTGGAATGTCAGACTTTAAATTCTTAAGATAATTATTTTCCATACGTGAATTAAAAGTAAAACGCTAAGTTATGATAGCATTACTATTATCATTAGGAAAAACCAAATATTTACTAACTCTTGGAGTATTTTAACAACTTACCACTTTAAGCAAGGCTTTAACTTCTCTCGCCTTATTGTATGCCTGATCTATATCATGGTGTGTTATTGTAACGTGCCCCATCTTTCTATACGGTTTAGTTAAATGCTTGCCATACAAGTGAATATGGACTTGTGGCATTGCCATTACCTTTTCTAGATTTTCATATTTAGCTTCGCCTGCATAAGAAGGATCACCGAGTACGTTCAGCATAACACTTGGCTGTAAAATGGACGTATCACCTAACGGTAAGTTCAGGACCGCTCGCATATGTTGCTCAAACTGAGAAGTTACGTTCCCTTCAATAGTTTGATGTCCACTGTTGTGTGTTCTTGGCGCCACTTCGTTCACCAATAATTCACCGGATTTAGTCAAGAAAAATTCAACTGCAAGCAATCCAACTATATCAAGTTTTTCCGCAACTTTTTTGGCCAACATCTCTGCAGCTCCTTCAATTTCTTTTGAGACCTTAGCTGGGCACTTCAAATATTCCACCAAATTAGCTATTGGATTAAATTCTAATTCAACGATTGGATAGGTAACCACTTCCCCACTTTCATTTCGAGCAACAATGACACTCAATTCCTTCTCAAAATCGACAAAATTCTCCAAAACACTTGGTGAATCAAATGCTTTTTCAATATCTGCAATTGACTTTAATAAATGCACGCCTTTGCCATCGTAACCTCCAGTTCTTGCCTTTTGCATAAAAGGAAAATCTTGAACATGATTACTTAATTCAGCCCTAGAATTCACCAAAACATATGGAGCAGTGGAGATTCCGTTTTCCGAATAAAATTGTTTTTGAAGGCCTTTATCTTTTATCAACTCCAAGACACGCGGTTGAGGAAATACTTTTAATCCGTTTTTTTCTAGTTGCTTTAAGGCATCAGTGTTTACGTGCTCAATTTCTATGGTAAGCACATCTTTGTCTTTTCCAAAATCAAGAACAGTTTGGTAATCTTTAAAATCTCCTTGTTCGAATTCGTGCGCAATCAGACGACACGGCGCATTTTTATCAGGATCTAAAACACATACTTGAACATTGTAGTTTACTGCTTCTTGAATAAACATTTTCCCGAGTTGTCCACCACCTAACATCCCGAGTTTAAAATCCTTGCTATAAAAATTCATGCGTTTGACCTTTTCCTAATTTTGAAGCACAAAAATACCTAATGCCTCCTATGTCGAATACGTCTAAAGTCAATTTCATTCAACAAGCCTCGAAACTGAGCAATAAGTATATTAAAAATTGCGTTGATTTAATCGAAGATGGCGCAACTATTCCGTTTATCGCTCGATACAGAAAAGACTCAACTGGCAGTATGGATGAAGTAGAAATTGAATCTGTTCATACTCAACTTTCAATTTGGAATAAATTGGAGGAACGCAAAAAAATTATTCTTAAAAACCTAGAGGAACAAAATGTCCTTACGGTTGAATTAAAAACAAAAATCGTCGAATGCTATAATCTTATTGCACTTGAAGATCTATTTCTACCCTTCAAAAAGAAAACAAAAACTAAGGCTGCAATTGCTTTAGAAGCTGGATTAAAACCATTAGCCGTGGCAATAATGAAAGAAACCGATAATGACCCTGTTCATTTTGCTAAAAAACTTATTTCTAACAAGTTCCCGACAGAACAAGCTGCAATACAAGGTGCAATAGATATTGCTGCTGATTGGATCAATAATAACGAATGGATTAGAAATCGTTTACGCAAGATATTCAATAGTAAAGCACTAATTTCCAGCAAACTCATCAAAGGAAAAGACATTGAAGGAGAAAAATTCAGTGATTTCTTGCACTATTCCGAAAGCTTAAATCGCATTAAACCCCATCGTTTTATGGCATTAAGACGAGGTAAAAATTTAGGAGTTTTAGCTATAGGAATAGTGCCTTTGAAGGCTGACGCAATTGATGCAATGCAGCATGCTCTGGTAAAGTCCAAAACTTTATATTCTACTCTTCTAAAAAAAGCGATTACTCAGGCTTATTCTAAACAATTAAAACCTGCTTTAGAAAGAGAAGTATTTAATCGTCTTTCTGAAACATCAGATCGTTCAGCGGTTACCATATTCAGAAAAAACTTGGAGCAAATTCTTATGACTGCTCCGCTTAGAAATAAGAAGATTTTAGCAATTGACCCAGGCTTTAAATCCGGGTGTAAACTGGTTTGTTTGGATGAAACTGGGGATCTACAACACAATGAAACTATTTACCCAAATGCACCACAATTGGATAGTAAAGCATTGAATAAAATAAACACTTTGGTTCGTTCTTATAAAATTGACGCCATTGCAATTGGAAATGGCACAGCAAGCCGCGAAACCGAACAATTGATTCAAAAAATCAGATTCGATCGTGATATTCAGGTATTTGTGGTAAGTGAAGCAGGAGCTTCAGTTTATAGTGCTTCAAGAATTGCAAGAGCTGAATTTCCAAATTATGATGTCACCGTTAGGGGCTCCGTTTCCATTGGAAGGAGGCTAATTGATCCCTTGTCTGAACTGGTGAAAATTGAACCGAAAGCATTGGGAGTTGGACAATATCAGCATGACATTCCCATGATTCAGTTAGAAAGTGGATTGAGCCGAAGCATTGAATATTGTGTGAATAAAGTAGGTGTCGATATTAATACGTCAAGCGCCCACTTGCTAACATATGTGAGTGGAATCGGTCCAAAAATGGCAGAATCAATTGTTTCATTTAGAAACGAACAATCCATCTTTCAATCCAAAAAAGATATACTTAAAGTCTCAGGATTAGGCAAAAAAGCTTTTGAGCAATGCGCGGGATTTATTAGAATTTCAAACTCAAAAAACCCTTTGGATAATTCTGCAATCCACCCTGAATCTTACGATGTGGTTAAATCAATTTCTAAAAAACTAAATCTACCAATTAACGAATTGTTAGGCAATAAAGACATTCTTCAGACATTAAACGCAGAAGATTTTGTAACAGAAAAGACTGGAATAGAAACCATTTCTTTTATTCTTATGGAACTTGAAAAACCAAACCGTGATCCACGAAAAACTGCAAAAATCTTTCAATTTAGGAAGGATCTAAAAACAATTCATGACTTAAAGGTTGGTGATATTGTGCCCGGTATTGTTTCCAACGTCACAGGATTTGGCGCCTTTGTGGATATAGGAATCAAGGAAAATGGATTACTTCATCTTTCAGAAATGGCCGATGAATATGTATCAGACCCACATGACATAGTGTCTATGAATCAAACCATAGAAGCTAAAGTGAAGAGTATAGATTTAGAAAGAAAACGAATTGCCCTTAGCTTAAAGGGAGTCTCTTAGGTCAACAAGCGCACCTCCAGTAACTCTATCTGTTATGCTAAGAGCATCTTCCCCGTCAAACTCTATCGTACCTTGAGACATATTTACATCTAACAAGCCCGTTGCATATGTTTTAAATGAGCTTGAAGCATCCATTTTCACATAAGTCGTATCGGTTATTAAATACTGAGCATTGTAGGTTGATGATGAGTTAAAATTCGCTGTGTGAATCTGGGCATATCCTTGGGTTGTAATATTAGCAGCACCATTTAAATCAACTTGTAATTCATCTACATAAAAGAATGCATCTAATGAAGCAGATTCATTGAACACCAAGTGGAAATTATCTCCATAAATAGCTTTTGAAGTGAAAATTTTAGAAGGTGAATTAATGACTAACTTCTCTAGCGAGTTGACAAATAAATGGAATTGAATTTCTTTATGCTCCCTAAAACATCCATCAAAACCTACTGTAATTGAGCCATTAACATCAATTACTTCAATTTGTTCAGCGACATTTTCTTGCGCTAAAACCATTACTTCACTGCGAGAACGGTTACTATCGAAGTGAATATAAAGTTCAGCAGGAATATCTAGAGTAAAAGTGTGATAGTTCTCAAACGATCTCCGATCTTCAAATACATCACCTGTCCCTTTTTCGCAATCTTGCCACGGCCACTTTTTGCAACCAGAACAAGTTACAATAAATGCTAAAAGAAAAAAATATGATAACTTAATTGAGTTCACAGCCGTAATATTGATGCAAATATATCCCTTTTATTAGGGGTTTTTTATTCTCCATGAACGCAAAAAAAGTAAACTAGTTATGACGAGCGACGATAAGATTAAGAAGGCATTCAAAGACAAAAACTGGAATGAAATAAAAACCAATGATTCTTGGCAGATTTTTAAAATTATGTCAGAATTTGTGATTGGATTTGAAAAGCTTTCTAAAATAGGACCCTGTGTTTCTATTTTCGGTTCAGCTCGTACAGACGAAAATCATCCCCACTACCTCCTAACAGAAGAAATCGCATATAAACTCACTCTTTCAGGTTTTGGCGTAATTAGCGGTGGCGGACCCGGAATTATGGAAGCAGCGAATAAAGGTGCACAAAAAGGTGGAGGAAGATCAGTAGGTCTGAATATTGAATTACCCTTTGAACAGACTGAAAACCCTTATATTGACAAGGATAAACTGATCAACTTCGATTATTTCTTTGTTAGAAAACTTATGTTCATTAAGTACGCTCAAGGTTTTATTGTAATGCCTGGAGGCTTTGGAACATTGGATGAACTTTTTGAAGCATTAACCCTAATACAAACTCAAAAAATCGCCAAATTCCCAATCATTCTAGTTGGTAAAAAATACTGGAGCGGATTAACAGACTGGATTAAAACTACCATGTTGGAAGAAAAAAATATAAATAAAGCAGATCTCGATTTATTCAGCGTTGTAGATACTTCCGATGAAGTGATTGAGGAAATTGAAGCCTTTTACACAAAATATCTTCTAAAACCGAATTTCTAGAATAATCATAGTAATCAACACCCATTTCTTTATAAGTAGGGTCATTCATGATCTATTTAAAAAAATAGAAGAAGTTAATTATAAGTAGCTGAAAAACAGTAGTATAATTAAATAAAAACATCATATAAACTTCCCTTGTAAACAGCTTCGTGTTTAGAAGTGCAGAGTACATATTATCATGTCCATATACCTTAAAAATAGATTTGTAGAAATAGCAACTAAATTTAAGATCTATGCTTCGCACGCTCATTGCATTCGCACATATAATTTCATTTTCATTCATATTTATTACTGATGTAAGTGAATTAAAAAAAGAAGATTTTAAAGCAGAGATAAACACGCCAAAAATTATTGAAAAAGGTTCAGAAGGAATTGTAGAAATCAAATTCACTACAGGAAATGTGAAAGGTTTCGCAAAACTGACGGATAACTTTCCGCCAGGAGTAATTGCTGAAGCGGTCGATATGGGGGATGCTACATTCACCTTCAATAATGGGGTCTTGAAAATTATTTGGCTCAACTTTCCCACAGACAGAGAGTTCTCGGTTAAATATAAAGTCAAAGTAGACCAATCAGCTGCAAACGACTTCGATATTGGAGGTAAATTCTCTTACTTGGAGAATAATGAAAAAATAAGTTATTCTATCTTTAAAAAAGCCATTGCAACTGGAGTAGAAACCTTAGCATCAAAAACTAAAACCGAACTAAAAGAAGATGAAGTCTCTTCTTTTATTGAAGTAATTAGAACCGTTGAAGCACTTGGTAATGACAAATACCAGGTTACTCTAGATATAACAAAACGAGGAATTGACGGATTTTGCAAAATTCAAGAATTCACTTCGTTTGGAGGCATAATGAGTGAAGTTGAGATCAAAGGGGCTATCTTCAGCTTCATCAAGAATAAAGGAAAGTTTGTTTGGATGTCATTACCAATAGAAAAAAACTTCAAAGTTTCTTACAACTTAGACCTCAGTTCAGCTAAAGACAAAAACGTTACAGTTTTAAAAGGAGATTTTTCCTTTCTAGAGGGAAACGTTACCAAAAAAGTGGAGATAAATAATGAATCCCATGATTCGATGTCAGTTTCCTATTCAAAACCTCCTATCGATAATTCAAGCTCTTATCAAGACGAAAATGTCGAAGAAAAAAATACCAAAGAGCCCGAAACTATGGTAAGCGCTGAAACTGAACCTTCTGTTCCAATAGACACAGCCACGATAAGTCCAACGATCCCCATTGTTGAAGATGACTTAGAAATAACAACCATAAACGAGGAAGAAGAAATAAACACCTCTCAAGAGTCGTTGATTACTCCTAATGAAGAAATAGAAAACAAAGAGACGATAGCAGATGAGACGATAGCTGCAGCTAACAATGATAAGCCTGAAAACGATAATACCGAAGCACCCCTTGATATTACTTCTGATTCTATTGAAGAAGAGGTTATAGTAGAAGTTGAAATTCTTGATGAGACGCCTCTACTTGAAAATATAGAACTTGAGAAAGTGGCAGCAAACGATGAAAACGAAATTGCTAAGGATTTTGGAGTGGTTAAAGAGGAAAAAGTTGTTCCAGTTAAAGAAGAAAAACCGATAGAAAAAAAAACCGGACCAGTTCTAGAAAATAATTTTGGAGTTAGAGCGGGGGTAAACTATCGCGTGCAGATAGCTGCTGGAAAAAATGTAGTAGATAAAGCATACTTTAAAAAACGACATAATTGGACAAGTGACTTCGTAATCGAAAATCACAATGGCTGGGTTAAATATACTACCGGTTCTTACCAAGTATATAGAATTGCCCGTGATAATAGAGAATCTGTTAATGGCGGTGAGCATAAGTTTAATGGTCCTTTTGTAACGGCGTACAATGAAGGTATCAGAATTACGGTTCAAGAGGCGCTAATGATTAGTAAACAGAAATGGTTTAAGTAGCAAAAAATCAACTGCAACAATCATTATTTATTTACTTTAGGCCAATTATTGTGATAAGTCAAATGAAGTCAATCCTAACAGGAGTATTTATTGTAGTGTTTTCGGCGATCTCGGTTGCCCAAACTGACACCAGTTCCGCTGAAGAATTTGTTCCTGAGTCTGCAGATGCAGAGATAACTGAATCCATTAGCGATTTCAGACCGATAGTTTCGTTATCTGGAGGATGGCTTACTTTTTTTGGTGATGTTTCTAACAAGCAAAAAGCAAACGGAATATTACTTTCAAATCTTGCAGTTGATTTGAGCGTTTCTTTTCCATTAAAAAGTAGTTTTTACTTAACCTTCAGAAGCATTCTGGGAAAAGTTTCTGCAAATGAAAGAAGTGCTAGTAGAAATTTAAATTTCAGCAGTAGAATTCAAACTTTTGGAATTGAAACAAGTTACAATTTCAATCACTTCTTAAATGAGAAAAGAGCAATTGACCCCTACCTATCTATAGGTTTTGACGCATTGGTTTTTAATTCAAAAACAGACCTATTCGATGCCAATGGAAATCAATATCACTACTGGACTTCTGGAGACATTATGGATAGGGCTGAAACTCCTGAGAATCTAGCTTCTGCAAATAAACTGCAGAGAGATTACGATTACGAAACTGACTTAAGAAAAAGTGGAGTTACTGGAGCTCCTGAATTCGATAAATTCTCTTTTGTTATTCCATTTGGTGCAGGTGTTAATATGCGATTAAGTCACAAATTCCATGTCCATATAGGAGCAACATACAATGTATTACTCACTGACAGAGTTGATGGAGTTACTGCCGATGGGGTTGCTGATTATAAAGGTCCAGGTAAATTGGATGGTTTTTTATTTAGTCACATTGGATTAAGCTATGATCTCTCAAATCATGGTACTTCCAATTCAGAAGAAGGTGGAATTAGCGATGAAGAATTGGCAGATTTAGCAACAGGAGATAAAGATTTGGATGGTGTAAATAATTTAGCCGATGAGTGTTCCGAAACTCCTGCAGGAGTTGAAGTTGACGAAAAGGGTTGTCCTTTTGATGAAGACAAGGATGGTGTTCCAGATTACATAGATCTTGAGTTAGGGACTGATTCTACTTTGATTGTTGATACTAATGGTGTTGGTATGACCCAAGAGCAAATCCAAATGATTGCCTTAAGGTTCCTTGATGAATCTGGAGCGCTAACTGCTATCGAAGACACTATATATACAAACGAGCTACCTAGTAAAACTGAACGTATAACCAAGAAAAAATATAGCGTTCAAGTAGCTAGTGACTCTTTATCTGCAGAACAGGCAGTAGACTTGCTAAGTAATGAAAAACTTAAAAGCGTTAAAGATGGCGATAACTCAACTGTATTAGTTGGTGAATTCGATGAAATAAGTGAAGCACTTGCAAAAAATAAAGAACTTAGAGAAAAAGGGATTTCAACACGTGCCATTGTTGAAGAAACTGTCACCGGAAAGATTATAATAGCAGATACACGTGGTGAAATTGTTGGCGCTACTATCGGAAAAACTGCTCCTCCAGGTACTCAATTTAGAATTCAAGTTGGTGCATTTAAAAAGCCAATTAAAAAAAGCGTATTTAGTAATTTAAATATAATTGGAATAAAAAGTAGCGATGGTTTTACAAGATATTACATCTCTGAAGGTTACTCATCATATGATGCAGCAGCAGCCGCTAAGGTTGCATTGAAAGGACAAGGTATTGGAAATTCATTAATTAAAGCATTTAGTGAAGGAGAACAAGTTTCATTATCAAGTGCAGGCGCCACATTTGACGCTACTAATACTACTCCTGCTTCGCAAAAAGATAAGAGTAAGGTCAGTTTTAAAGTTCAGTTGGGAGCTTATGCAAACGCAATACCAATGTCAGAGTTCAACAAATTTGTAAAACTTGGAAAAATTGCAAATGAAAAAGGATCAGATGGGAAGACTAGATACTTCGTTGGTTCATTCTCAAGCTATAACAAGGCAAGTTCTTATATTAATGAATTAGGTGACTTCGATATAAATGAAGCATTTGTTGTTGGAGAATACAACGGTAAAACTATCTCCGCTAAAGAAGCAATGGACATTGTAGAATAAAATAGAAGAGCAACGTTTACCGTGAATTTGAGTGCTATAGATTGCTTATGAAGGCATACATTCAACTTTTTATATTTTTAATCCTTTCCATTTTATCGGTAAGTGCTTACTCGCAATCCAAATTACTGATTGGAGAAGTAATCTCAAAGAAGGATAGTACTAAGCTATTTGGTGTTCACGTTGTAAACATCAGCTCGAACAAAGCAACCAACTCCATATCTGATGGTTCTTTTTCTATGCCTTATCAAAATGGCGATACTATTATCTTGACTTCGATAGGTTATAAAAATCATAAACTGTTTACCGGAATGTTTTGGATAGCGAGTGATCAATCAATAATAATTTATATGTCTCCTCAAGTATATGATTTGCCCAGTTTTGATGTCAATCAATACAACACTAAAGAAGAATTTAAAGAGGATTTTATAAATCAAACCCCTGTTAAACCAATTAATCCTGAGCTGTTTGAATACAAAAAGCCAAGTAAATTAGAAGATGTAGACACTGACCTAAATGCACATATTCCACTAAATAGTCCTATTTCCTTTCTGTACAATAAATTTGGAAAGGAAGCCAGACAAGCAAAAAAATTAGCGGAAGCTCAAAAAGAAACTGAAGAAGAAAAAATAATTAAAGAAAAATACAATCCCCAAGTAGTGCGAAAAATTTTAGAATTTGAAACCAAACAAGAGGCACAGCGGTTTATGGAAGAGTGTCCGTTAGAAATAGAGTTTATTCTTAAAGCCAAAGAATACGACATTGTAAAAGCAATTTTGGATTGTGAGAAAAGGAAATCTGGTGCTGAATAATTAGCTGTCTTCTGAGATATCTCAGTATTTACTGTTCTTAAGCCTTACAAGTAGAGTATATTAGTTGAGTCTTTAAAACTTATAACTATGAAAATTGTAAAAATCGTTGCCGCTGCAACTGGAACTCTAGCTCTCGGAGCTGTCTCAAACAATGCTAATGCTGCAGACTTATTTACTGTTGATCATTTAGGGTCAGGATCTGAAGTACGTTCAAATATAATTGAACTTAATTCTGACTTTATCGCTGATAATAGAATGGTTAGCAACTTGAATATTGAACTAAAGTGCGGTGAAGGAAAATGTGGAGAAGGAAAGTGTGGAGAAGGAAAATCTGGTGATGAAAAAGATGGCGATGAAAAAGAAGACGCTGTAAAATCAGAAACTAAAGAAGATACTAAAGAAGAAACTGAAAAAGACGATAAGTCTAAAGAAGGAAAATGTGGTAACTAGAATTACCATTCAATTAATATTTAGATGCCCAAACAGTAGTTTGGGCATTTTTTATTTCTATCTCAAATGAAATATGTAGGTATAGGTTTTAGACGCGATATTGCTCAAGACATAATTGATCTAGAACCCGAAAGACGTCCAAGTTTTATTGAGGTTGCACCAGAAAACTGGATGAACATGGGCGGATATTGGAAAAATATATTGGATAAAGCAGCCAGCCAATACCAAGTTAACTGCCACGGCTTATCATTGAGCATAGGAAGCCCCGATGAACTGAATAAAGAGTTTGTAAATGAAATAAAAGACTTTATAAGTAACTACGATATATCAATTTATTCAGAGCACTTGTCCTACAGTCAATGTGATAATGCTCATTTATACGATCTGCTTCCAATTCCTTTTCGAAAGGATGCCATAGACCATATAGTCGATCGGATTAAAACAGTACAAGATATTCTGGGGAAATCCATTACGCTAGAAAATGTGAGCTACTACACTCCCCTAGCTGCTGAAATGGGTGAGGCTGAATTCATTTCGGAAATATTGGAACGCAGCGATTGCACTATGCTTTTAGATGTGAACAACGTTTATGTAAATGCCTTTAACCATCAATATGATGCACAAACATTCATCAAAAACTTACCATTGGATAAAGTTGCCTATATGCACATGGCCGGTCACAAAAAGATCTCTGATGATTTAATTATTGATACGCACGGAAGTCCAATAATAGATCCAGTATTTGATTTATTTGAATGGACAATTCAATATTTAAAACCAATTCCAGTGTTACTAGAGCGAGATTTTAATTTCCCAGAAATGTCGGAGCTATTAAATGAAGCTCATCATTTAGAATCTATTTGCGCGAAACAATGGGATCTAGCAACAGCCTAAAAGCCGATACAAAAAAGCAGCAGCAACTGCTTGCCGAATATTGTAGAACAGGGAATATTCCAATGGGTTTAATGGCCAAACCAGAGCGCTTGCCGCATTACCGACGTTTGGTTTACAACGTCATTTATGACACACTTGCGAGCGCTTACCCAATAACAAAAGCTTATTTGGGGAAAGAAAAATGGAAATTTCTAATCGATGATTTTTTCAAAAAATTTCCAAATCAGAGCCCTCAAATATGGCGAATGCCTTTTGGTCTTTTTAAATATTTGAAAGACTATCCCAATCCCCATAGCGAAGCCTTGCCATTTTTGGCCGAACTCGTTTATTTTGAGTGGTTAGAGATTGAATTGTATGCCGAAAAAGATCTAGCATTAAAACAAAACTCCTCTACTCTAGATTCAGTTAATCTAAATCCACACCATCGAATTATTCAATTGAAATATCCTTTTCATTTTTTATCCGTCGATGAGGCTATTAAAGCTCCTAAAGCAACCTTTATTGTGCTTTTCAGGAATTTAGAGAATTATAAAATTGAATTTAGCGAGGTGTCTGTGCTTGTGGCAAAAGTATTAGAAGCTCTTCCAGAAAACAACTTTGACTTCTTACATTCAATGAAAAAAGTTGCTGCACAAAATGACATAAACGACATAGAAATCATTGAAAAACAAGCGAATAAGTTGCTTATTAAGTTCAAGCAACTTGGCTTATTTCTGTAATTATTCTTTAATCAAACTTACTGTTTCGGAAACAATTCCATCTTCAATAATTGATAAAAAGTAAACACCTTGAGTTACTGAAGTCAGTTTAATTTTTCTTCCTACAGCTACGAAAGATTCTTCCATATAAATAGTTCTTCCAGTCACATCTGTTAACTTTAGAATTGCAGATTTTGATACATTTCGTATTTCTAAAACCTGTGTGAAAGGATTTGGATAAACCTGAATCTTCAAATTTAGATTCTCTTCAGTCATTCCAGTGCAGTTATCGAGCCGAATGAATTCAGAAGCACTTCCTTCGCAATTGTTAGCATCTGCAAATACATAGGTTATTCTTCTAACTCCAGGCGTAATTACCCTAGGATCAAATTGTGCGTTTTGCGAGCCATCAATCGAATATTTCCCCCCTAAAGGTATTCCTCCAGTTAATATAAATCGAGGTGCATTATTACAGATTCTAGTTTCTTCCAGTGCAAGTGATACCTCTGGATTGGCTCGAATTTTTACCGTTATTGTTTTTATATCCTCGCAGCCTATTGCATTTTTAAGCGTATGAATTGCTGTATAATCCCCTGGCTGTAATAAGCTAGGTCTAAACTTACAAGAATCTAAATAAGGCATCCAACTGCCACCGCTCCATTTTCCATTTTGATCAATTGGAGTAAGTACGATCGATGTCTTTTCAGACAGACAATATGCCGTATCAGCTTCAAGTACTCCTGCATCTGGTTTTTCTCCGATGGTAACATTTACGGTTTTAGTATCGAATAATAGTCCTTTAAAACTCCTTAAAGTTGCAACATAAACTCCTGAGGCTTTATAAACACCATACGGGTTTTGCTGATTTGAATTTGCTGGAAGTGCACCACCAAAACTCCATTGCCAAGCAGTAACTCCACCAGTAGATCTATCGGTAAAATAAATGGTATCACCAATACAACCCGTAAGTGAGGATGCGGTAAAATCAGCTCTAGGACCTTCAATAAAACCTTCAGCGATTAATGAAAAATCCTGATTTCCAGTTGATAAGCCACCTTTGTGGGTTACTCTTAAATAGTAACTTCCTGCAGGAATGTTTGAGTAATAAATTTGCTCTACGTTATCTCTAAAATTATCTGCTTTAGTTGCTGCAGAAGCAGGTACAAGAGGATTCATTCGGTAAGGATAATATACAGATCCGTTATTAATATTTACCAACCTCACATCTAAATCATTAACCAGTGTAATATTGGTAGGATTGAGACTTGGAGAATTTGTTGAACCTTCAATATCTGTCCAGCACATCGTAACTCGAACAGGATTGGTTCCATTTGAAAAAACTACTTTTTCATATTTAGCAGAATTATTTAATGTCAGTTCCTCAACTTGAATTTCAGTATCATTCATAGCCTCAACTGCTTTAAATGTGTTCATTATTCCCCAACCAAAAACATAATCAGGACCAGCAGAAGCTCCTGCTTCATCTGCAGAATGAATGACGAGTCCCTTGAGTGTCGCAGCCCTCATGTATTTTCTTTTTATACTGTTATAATGCTGCTGTAGCAAAAGGCATGAGCCCGCAACACTGGGACTGGACATGCTTGTTCCGCTAGAACTGTAATAGGCCGAATTTCCAGTGCTATTGCAACTATAAACTCCAGCTCCATTCCCCACAATATCGGGTTTAATTCTGCCATCATCAGTTGGTCCCCAGGAACTAAAACTAGTCATTGAAACTCCGTTGGCAATTACATAACCGTTGGTCAAATCATTGACAGCTCCCACAGTTAAAATATTCTTTGCAGTAGCATATGTAGAAACACAATCGTATTGTCCATCTGGATCTCTTACCGTAGAACTTGTAGCATAGGAGCTACCAGTCCAAACTTGGTACGATCCACTAGGTTGTTTATCGTTTCTATCATTTCCAGCTGCTTTTACAATTAAGTAATAAGGAGCTAATCGAGCAATTCTATCCCATGCCCTTGTTCGTGAATCATAAAAACCAAATTTGTAATCCTCTACTGAACTAATCGAAGTGTTGCCGTACCAATAATCATTACCATTACTACTGCCCCATCCTGTTGCTG
>TARA_B110000879_G_scaffold88745_1_pt1 | contig 24258 bp, 20 predicted proteins | sample TARA_B110000879 | Tara Oceans TARA_B110000879 (sample SAMEA4398094) | marine metagenome | biome: Polar Biome; feature: [SRF] surface water layer (ENVO:00010504); material: water (ENVO:00002006), including particulate matter (ENVO:01000060) such as... | depth 5 m
TAAGTCTCATAGTAATTAGCGTATTCTGATTGTTGAGGTTTATGCATGTTTTTTAGGTTTTATATGAAATAAAAACGCCCTTTAAGTGACTGATTAAAAGGGGACTTAGAATTAAAATTCTACAACGTAAATACTTTACGTTCTCAGACAGTTTCTTCGCTTCGTAATAAATAAACAAGGATATGAAAAATAACGAAAAAACAACAACAGTAAGACCAGTAGGAATGAACCCTAGAGTTTGGGATGTATTGAAAAAAGTAGCAGCCGAACTTTGGAAAGAACACGATAAAGGTATTTCTGTTAGGAGAAAAGTAATGATCTCTTGCAAAGAATTTTACGAAATGCTTTTGGATACAGAAGGAAATTTGATTTTAGACAATAAGTCTTTGATTCGATTTGCAAATAACGGACATATCAAAACTTGGAGCAACGAATTATTGATGGAAGCAATTAATTTAATGAAGCACGGTGCTATTGATGCAGCAATCGAAAAATTAAAATTGCACTTGTCCCTCGATACAACATCAGTAAATGGAAGGTTGCAGTTAGCCGACTGTCTGAAACAACAAGGATTGTATAGAGCGGCATTAAGTAATATAAATGAGGCAGTACATATTAAGCCTAACGATGAAAGCATTTATATTCAACGTGCTAAATTGTATTCTCACTTAGACCAAGATGGCAGAGCATTAAACGATTTGAACTTTGCATTGCTATTGAATCCAAACAGCTATTCGGCCTTAAAGGGTAGAGCATATTTGCGGATTGCTTTAAAAAATATTGATTTGGCGATTGAAGACATGGAGAAAATGGAGGCTTTAATTCCAAATCATATAGAAACGCTAATGTTAAAGGGAACAGTATTGTTTGAAGAAAAAAAATGGCCTAAAGCATATAAAATATTTAAAAGCGTTCTTGCAATAGAGCCGCATAACGCGGAGGCAATTGTAAAATTAGCGTTGATAAAGATTGAGTTTAAAGTTGAAGAAAAATCGGCATTGAATGACTTACAATTTGCACGTGCATTGGGACATCCAAAAGCAAATGGTTTGTTGGCTAATTTGTTATCAAAACGTCAGAATCATAGAAACGCTGCATAGGGCTGAAAGAATAAGATTGCGTTATTTTTGAAAAGTGGCTAAATCGATTCATCAACTGCTGAAAACCCATTGGGGATTTGATTCCTTTAGGAGTAAACAGCAGGATATTATTGAATCGGTATTGGCTGGAAAAGATACCTTGGCTTTGCTCCCAACTGGAGGAGGTAAATCGGTTTGTTTTCAAATTCCAGGTCTGTATTTAGGTGGTTGTACCCTTGTTGTGTCGCCATTGATAGCTTTGATGAAGGATCAAGTTCGTCAGCTTAAAAAGCTCGGAATTAACGCAGATTGTCTGGTTTCAGGAATGTCAAAAACAGCGATCGATCAGGCATTGGATAATTGTATTTATGGAAATACAAAGTTTTTATATGTATCGCCAGAGCGATTAAAAACTGAACTTTTTCTGGCGCGGTTACCATCCATAAAATGCAATTTGATTGCAGTAGACGAAGCACATTGTATTTCTCAATGGGGTTACGATTTTAGACCAGACTATTTGGAAGTTGCTGAAATAAGAGCGTTCCTTCCAAATGTTCCGATAATTGCGTTAACCGCAACGGCAACTCCTTCGGTAGCAATTGATATTCAGGAAAAATTGGACTTTAAAAATCCGAACTTGATTCAAAAAAGTTTTGAAAGAACTAACCTGGCATATATCATCAAACAAGAAGAAGATAAGTTTTACCGTCTGGAGCGACTGATTCAAAAAACAGGCGGTTCTGGAATTCTATACGTACAAAATCGCAGAAAAACGGAGGAATACGCACAGCTTTTAATAAATAGAGATGTTTCGGCATTGGCTTACCATGCTGGACTGGACTCATTTCAACGCTCTGAAGCCCAAGAAAAATGGATTAACAATGAGGTTCAGGTAATTGTGGCTACTAATGCATTTGGAATGGGAATAGATAAACCTGATGTGCGTTGGGTTGTTCATTTCGATATTCCAGAAAATCCTGAATCCTATTTTCAAGAAGCGGGCAGGGCAGGGAGAGATGGCAAGAAATCCTATGCTGTTCTAATGTACGATCAAAGTGATTTAGCTGCATTGGAGCAAAGTGTGATACGAAAATATCCTTCTAAAGAATTTATTCGAAAAGTGTACGACTGGTTTATGAACCATTTGAAAGTTGCAATAGGCTCGGGGCTAGAAGAATTTTATCAATTTGATTTGGCCTTGTTTTGCAAAAAATACAAGATCAAGCAACTAGATGCAATGGCAGCTCTCAGGCTTTTAGCTCTAGAAGGTCTTATTAATATTCCTGAAGCGAGTTTTGAGCTTTCTAGAATAAAAATCAAAGTAAGTAGACGCTATTTTAATGAGGAAGAGTCTAGAGAAAGCCAGATGTTTGATGTATTGCTTCGATCTTATTCTGGCCTGTTTGATTTTCCAACTGCCATTCGCGAGCCCGAGTTGGCAGAGCGATTGGATTTGAATTTATCTGAAGTTCAAAAGGTGCTGCGTTTAATGTCTAAAAAAGGAATTGTAGACTATCAAGAATCGTTGGAGTCTACTTCGGTTTTGTTGACTCGTGAACGTCTAAAAAGCAAAGAAATAAACTTTAAGCGTGCTAATTATAACACCTTAAAAAGTAGAGCGATTGAACGGTTTAAAGCAATGAAACAATTGCTGGAAAAGCGCGATTGCCGTTCACTAATGTTACTGGAGTACTTTGGTGAAGTTTCGAATAAGTATTGTGGGAAATGTGATTATTGTCTAACTCAAAAAGACAAAGCAGGAGGCTCGGATTCTTTTACTACCATCGCAAATTCTATTTTATTTCAATTGGAAAATTCAACGGTACTAATGCACGAATTGTTGGAAGCTCTGGCTAAATACGATGACCTTTCAGTGATAAAAGTGCTAGAACTTTTGGAGGAGCAAGACAAAATATGCGTTGAGGCAGATTTAGTGTCTTTAACTGTTAAACACTAGTTCAAGTGCTTGGTAATAATAGAAGCAAGTAACCCATCTGGGAGCTCTTCTCCTAAGTGCTCTTCCGTTTTGTCAATTAAGTCTTCAGTCAAAGCAGGTTTTACGGCTAATTCCAATCCGACGACATGCATAAAGGTGCGTTCCTCATTGGTTATTACACCATCAATAGCCATTAGGTATAGCAACTGAAACATAATGGTCATACGGTGCCTCTCTGACTTAGGCGGATCTATTGGGTAATCAACTCCGTTTTTCCAAATGTGACTGAGTTCATCTTTTGAAACACCCAATTTTTCGCGCATTTCTTAAATGAAAATCTCCTCCTTTTCGTCAATATCATTATCGGATTTCGACATCAATACAAAAAGTGCTAGCATTGACTTTTTGTTATAGTGCATTTTTTCAAATGGGTCTTGCATAGTTGGTTATTTCATTTAATCATTGCATCATTTAGCTCTTCAACGTCAAACTTAATATCATCCTCTCCAACCTGATCAAATGGATTTTCTATATGTTCTTGAAGGTTATCCAAGCTCACTAGAATTACGCTATACAAAACTGCTATTACGTAACCGATGCCATGTGAATAGTCAGAAAAAGTACTCGCACAGAATGGGCCATAAAGTATTGGGAAGAAATAAATAAAAACTTTACTGTAAGCACGCAAGGTTATTGGAGTTCGGTAGTAGAAGATGTTCTTCATAATACCGTAAGAAACAATCATTTTACTTACGTATTGGTGTAAACGTGAATTTTCACTTCCGGCACTGCCATATTCTTTGAAATCTGCAACTCTGGCCGAAAGATTTGAGAATCTCACGTACATTTCATGTTCCTTCTTTTTCGCTTCTTCTGGCTCTAATAAAAAGTTGGCACTCATATTTTCAAACAGTGCATTTATTTCAATCTTAACTTCAGTTGCGATTTCTGGTTTATATGGTTGCACCCATTCTCGCACTCCAAAGTAATAAGACAGGGCATGTGCCTTAAGGTCAGCGTATTGCTGTAAAGCAAACTCTCTTCGTTTATAAGCGCTATCAATCGAAAAAACTATAGGAAATACGATTGCGATACTTATTAGGTAAAGCGGAAATTCGGCTTTGATTTCGTAAATATTACATAAAAATGCGGCCCCCAAGGATATGAGAGAGGTTATTATAGTTTTATAATTAATAATTAGGAAAAAACTTTTAAAAATCTTCATTTGCACTTTTATCTCTTCATTAATATGCTGCAAAGTAAATCTTTTAATCAACTGAAAGAATCTGTCTCTTTTTGTACTCGACTAATTTATATTTGGATCAAAGAAAAAGACATGATTCAAATCCCTGAAAATATTGCTGAATTAAAAAGTTACAAGCCTGGCAAGCCTTTGGAGCAAATCATAAAAGAACTTCAACTAAAGGAAGTTGCTGTTTTATGGAACAATGAAAATAATTTTGGTCCTTCACCTAAGGCAATGAACCATGTTACTACTTCGCTTTCTAATTCACATTATTATCCAGATCCAGTATGTACAGAATTGCGAAACTTATTGGCAACTAAGTGGAATCGGAAATTTGAGGAGGTTGCTGTAGGAAACGGAAGTGAATCTATTTTTAATAATTTGTTTAATGCGTTTTTTGAAAATGGCGCTGAATTATTGACCTGTTCAGGGACTTTTGTTGCGGTATATATTTGGGCAAAAGCGAATAATGTGAAGGTTCAAACAGTTCCTTTGGCAGAAGGTTTTGGATTTGATTTAGATGCTTTATATAACGCGATTAATGATAAAACAAAGGCGATATATTTATCAAACCCAAATAATCCGACTGGATCAATGATTTCAGAAAAGGATTTGGTAGCATTTATTCAAAAAGTACCGAATGATATTTTAATCATTGTGGATGAAGCATATTATGAATTTGCGCATGATTTATCTTCAGAATTTCCAAATAGCGCGAGTTACGATTATGAAAATGTACTTACACTGCGTACTTTTTCCAAAGCGTATGGAATTGCAGCAATTCGAATAGGGTATGCAATTGGTCACGAAAAACTAATCGAGGCCATAATGAAAGTAAAGTTAACATTCGAGCCATCAAACCTTGCTCAGGCAGCAGGAATTGGAGCCCTTAGCGATACAGAATATTTAAAGAATACCATTGAAAATAATTCAGCTGAGATCAAAAAATATTATCAAACTTTTGAAGATCTAAACTTGAATTATACACCAAGCTTTGGAAACTTCGTAATGCTTGATTTAAAAAATGAGGAAACCGTTCATTTTTATTTTGAAGAGTTAATGAAATTGGGAGTATTTGTCCGCCCACTTAAAGCTTTTGGCCTTCCGCATTGTCTAAGAATAACAGTTGGAATTCCACGTGAAAATGAAATGTGTATAAATGCTTTAAAGGAAATTACCAATAAAAAGTAATTATTCTTTAATGATTTTATGGTTTGACACTTGGCCGTTTTCGAGTTGAAATCGCAAGACATATATTCCATTGTCCAAGCTATGAATATCGATTTCATTTGAATCGTTCATTTTGAAAGACTCAACTTTTTTACCTTCAATTGAGAATAAAGAAACCGATTCGAATTCGACTAAGGTCTCAATTTTAAGAATTCCATTTGTTGGGTTCGGATATAATTGGATTGAGGATTCAGTGGAAGGTACATTAGACATTGAGTTTATGGAACCTTTAAAATATTGATAGTCAAACTCCCATAATCCACGACCAAAAGTTCCAAACCAAACTGAATTTTCATTTTCAAATGCTTGAACACAAGTCCAGTTTATGATTGGTATGTCGCTCGTTGATAACGATTCCCAAGCTCCAAATTTTTCTGAATATACGTATGGACCGTTCTTGGTTGCAACAAATAGGAGACTATCGTTTTTGACACTTGAAATTCCAAAAACTTCAGTGTTTTTTAATCCACTTCCCAATAGTTTAAAGTCTTTTCCGAAATTTTGGGAGCAGTAAATACTGCCATTCCCATTTCCTCTTCCTCCAACATAAACCAATCCTTCTGTAATTGGTGATACTAAAATTGTACTTCCAAATTTTCTGTTTGAAAGCAGTCCATTGAAAAAGGCTGAACGTTTCCATGTTGCGCCGGCATCAGCTGACCCATAAAAGTTTCCCTCGTTAGTAATTACATACCAATTACTATCATTAATTTCTGATATTTCAAAGGCCGAAATAAACTCTGTTTTAGATAAATTTAGGTTGAAGTTCTTATTCATGGGCTCCGCATTAATATCGGTTCCATCGTAGCTCAATTTATATATATAGCTTTTTTTGTCTGGATCATTTTTAGGATATAAGCCTGAACAAAATGCTTCAGTTGAAATGTTAGGGTGAGCTTCTAAAATTGGTTTATTACCACCAAGTGTTAAACTATCAGAGTATGTCCAGCTTGTTCTGTAGAACCTATCAGTCAAACTAGAGACATAACCAACTTCATGTTCTGAAGCAGTCCATAAATTGTTGTTTGACTTGCTACTCCCCAATCCAAAATTACTACTCCATGCAATGTGTTCAGAGTTAATAGTACTATCAGGATTGTAATTTGTGCAGGTATGCAACCCTTGTGATTCCATTGAAGTGTAAAGCTTAGAAGTATTCTCTTTTAGAATCTTCAAGTCATAATGATTACCAATTTGAATTCCGTTAGGAGTAAGATTAATCACGGTATTAAGTTGATCTTGACTCAAAAATAATCCCCCATCCGAGGCAATTAAAAATATTTCAGATTGACGCACATTTTTAAAAGATTGAATAAAGTTTATTCCTGGGTGCAGTTTCGAACTTTTGTTGACCAAGAAATCATTCAAAGTGTTTTGAACTGACCAGGTTTTCGCGGTATCTGTTGATTTATGAAAATCATATCCTCCAATGAATAAGCTATTTATTTTCGTGCTACTTGCAGAAAAGGTATGAGGAAGTCTTGATTCAAATGATATTTGAGATTTTCTATTCCAAAATGAATTGATGCGATCATATTGATAGATTGAGCCGCCACGGCACAAATAGAAATTACTATTACCATTAGAAAATGAACCTGAAATTCTAGCTTCTCTAAATGAAAAAGCAGGAACCTTAGAATGAAACTTAAAACTATCTGTGAATACATTATATATTGATAAAGTGTCTACATACAGTATTAGTACAATACTGTCATTTCCAATTGGCTTGGAAATGTCGTAATTATTTAATGCTAATGAAATAGGCGAACGGAAAGTTTTGATTTTACTAAAACTTGCACCGAAGTCATTGGACTCGTAAAGTGTAATGTCTGCTTGACCTAATTTCTCTTCTAGAAGCAGTAAAACATCTCCATTACCAGCTTGAACCAGCTTTTGAACAGTAGCAAATCCTTCAATAGCTTTTATGCCAATTCCAGATACCCAAGTTTTACCAGCATCTGCAGAATGGTAATAAACACCATCTCTTGAAACCACATTTAAGTATGTTTTTCCACCGGTTGAAAATCTGCTAAAACCTACTATTGGATGATCAAATATATTTTGAGGATTTAGTAATACCCAATCAATTGCGGATTCCTTAGTGGTGTAAATATAACCTTCGGTAGTAATAAAAGTATAGCTAGAGTCGTATATATCATACTCTGCAAAGGCAACCTGACCTGCTTGATTACTTAGTCCTCTTGGTGACCATTTTCCTTGAAATAAAGTATCTCCAAAAATTGTAAAATCAGAAGAACTACGAGATTCTTGAGCATAGGTAAAATGACCAATTGCCAATCCAATAAAACAAATTAATAGGGCTAGCTTATAATGGTTATTGAATTTCAAATTATGAAGGTTCTTTTATTGGAGCTTCATATTCAAATAATTCTTTTTCTTTTATTCTATCCGCTACTGCTTTTGGAACCATTTCTTCCCAGCCATCTTTGTTCTCATATATCAGTTTAAGAACGTCATCAGAAAAAATATTCAGTATACTTTTATCTGCATTTTCAATATCACAAATCTTATTGCAAGACTTGAGATAATTCATTAATCCCAGTAAATGATTTTCTAGGTCTAAGGATTTTGTGTCAATCAGTTTATTCGATTGTTCATCAATTGCAGGATATACATAAAGTTTGATATTATTACCAAATCCTAAACCAAATGCCTCTAAAATTCCACCTTGTAGATTTTCATAATACTTTTCTTCAAATATAGTTTTGAGATTTGAAATTCCAAGAATTACTCCAATTTTACGTCCGTTGGTAATTTGAGAAAGATAGTTTACCACCTTGTAATATTTCACATAGTTTGAAATCATTACTGTGTGTCCTAACGAACATAAAATATCTACTCGGTCTAAGAAATCTTTATCAATGATTGCTCCTTCTGCGCTTAAATCCTTCAGAGTCAGTTCGAAAACAATTCGTGATCTATCTGAATCAACATCTTCTTCTTTTTCAAAAAGCTCTTTTCCCTTGTTTAACATGTCAATATTAACGTGTGTAACCGGTCTAAACCTTCCACGCATAACCAAAACATTCTTTTTGTACAAGTATTCTGCTGGTTGAAGTAAGTTTCCGTTGCTACCAAAAATGGTTGCTTCTGTCATACCATATTTAACCAACCTAAGGGCCATAAGCCTGTTGTCAATATGTTTAAAATCAGGACCTTTTAGGCTAAACATATTAACCTCTAGGCGATTATCTTCAACGTTGTCCAGTAATGATTTTAAGAAAAGCTTAGGATCATGACTGAAGAAATAGCAAGCATATAGAAGATTTACTCCAAGCACCCCTAGAGCATTTTGTTGTAATTTTTGATCATTGTCGTGCATGTTGACATGAATGATACACTCATTTGGTTCTGTCATGGGTTTAAGCTGGAACCTAACACCAAGCCAACCATGACCCTTATTAGTCTTGCTGAAGTTTAGAACTTCAACTGTATTTGAAAATGTAAAGAATCGAGTATGTTTTGACCGAGCATTTAATTTCCGAGTAGTAAGCTTGTACTCAAAATTTATCATCTGCTTAAGTCTATCTTCACTCACGTATCGATCAGATTCTCCATAAATGAAATCACTGATTTTCATATCATAGGCAGATAATGAAAATGCAATTGTTCCAGAAGCACCTCCAGCACGATAAAAGTGGTTGGCCACTTCTTGTCCAGCACCGATTTCTCCAAATGAACCATAGATATCTCTATCTAAGTTTATTTTAAGCGCTTTTTCTCGAGTACTTTTTACTCTTTCAACTGACATTAAATAAGGTTTAATTTGTTATTGACAAATGTCAAACAATATTACACTAGTACTAACGCAATCTTACCATGTTAAGTTTGTTGCGTTGATGTAGATATTAGTTTCGTATTTTTTCCTTTAAAACTTCAGGGATATCTTCCTCATTTTGGCCAATTTGGGTCATTAGCGTATTTAAGATTTCTCCAGGCAGTTCTTCACCAGAAAAACGGATTGGTTTCTTAATTGTTAATGAAATATCGGTGCCTCTTTTTTTAAGCATAATTCCGCTTTTATTGAATGCTTTTCTAAAACCTTCAATTTGAATTGGAACCACTATGGGTTTATTGTGCTTGACAATATGTGCAATACCTTTTCGCCCCTTTGCATATGGAGTCGTTGTTCCTTGAGGAAAAGTCACCAACCAACCACTATCCAGCGCTTGAAAAATATTACTCAAGTCTCGCAGATCCACTGTACGATTTATGTCTTTTCCTTTTTCTCTCCAAGTTCTTTTAATTGTAACCGCTCCAGTATAAGCCAGGATTTTTGAGAGAATGCTGCTATTCATGGTTTCTTTGGCAGCTACGTAATAGAGAGTGGTTAGTGGGTTAAATAAATAGAATGGATTTTTGACGGTTTTACTAAAGCCATTTTTGTTTGCGCAAAAAGCCATATACATTAAAACCACATCCATAAAATAGGTTTGATGGTTACTGACAAAAAGAACATTTTCTTTTGGAAGCCCCTTTAAATGATTCATTCCTTCAATACGAGCTTTATTTCTGATTACCAGTCTATAATAGCCAATGAGGCCTAATATCATGATAAGTAATCGTTTTAAAAGTACTATTTTACCTAAAGCATCTTTACGTAATACTGGCATAAGAACTGCTTAATCTTTTAATTTGAAATTTTTATGTATAAAATCCTTGAAGGTTTCTGCAATGTTAATAAATTTGTAGACTGCGCAATTTATTTTAGTAACAGAAAAATCATTTTTTATGCTTCAAATTCTCGACCGTTTTCGCGTTAAATTTAAGCACCTTGAAAAAAAGGGGCTTGTTATAGAAGGTATGGTAGTAGTTGATCATGCACGTAGACAAAATGCTATTTCTGTTTCTAAACCTTTCGTTTTTGATAATAGGTTAATTCCAAAAAAGTTTGACGGTCTTACGGTGAAAAAGAGAATTAATGGCGAGCTTCCTAAGGAATTTCAAATTGATAGAACTCAGCCAGACTGGCATAAATCTGATTATATCTGGGCTCCTGAGCGATTTGAGCTTTATGTTGAACGCGCTTTTTCTGAAATTAAAAGTGCCTTGGGTGACGAGATTCAATCACCAAAAGATGCATTAGACGCATTGTGCTTTGGTGATTTTGAAGAGCATGCCCGAAAAGCAAAAATGCTTATAAGACAGGGAAAGGTTCCTGCATGGAACGGCAAGCAACCGCAAGTTTCGGCTTAATATTCTTTTAAAGTTTTTTCCAGTACCGTTTTTATTTCAAGTTTTAATTCCAGTGGTTTTAAAACCTTTGCGTGGTTTCCCCATGACATTATTTTCTGGGTTAATTCTGGAGTTATATATATATCAAAACTAAATACTTCTCCATTAGAGTTGTGAGATATTGATTTTTGAGAGTTGTGAATAGGTTTTGATTTTATATAACCAGCAGAAAATTGCGAGAACTGAATTTCAACTTTTTGATACTTATAATTACCAGTGGTAATACCCACCGAATATTTGAAGAAGTCTTCACGTGAGAAATTAGAAATAATTTGAAATTTGTGATCTTCCAAGATTACTTTTTCAATTCTGTCTAATCCAAAAGTTTTGATTTTAGAACTCTTTGGCTCAAAAGCAATGACATACCACCTATTTTCATATTGCTTTAGAAGATAGGGCTCAATCTTTCGAAGTGAACTTACACCAGCTTGAAAGCTTTTATATTCAATTGAAATAGAGGTTTTTTGTTTTATTGCTTTAAAGATAAAGCCCAAATGCTCTGATCCAGCTGCTGTTGATCCGGTCTCAAATATTACCAGCTGATCTATAGATTCATCTTGAATGTTATCGGTGAGTTCAATCCTATCCATTAGTTTTTCTATAGCACTAGAAAACTGGTCAAAAACATTTATTTTTTTAAATTGAGAGAGGGTATGCGCAGCAAATTTCACTGCTTCAATATCATCTTCATTCAGTGGCAGTTTATCAATAGAATAGGAGGGTTCGCTGTAGAAATAGCCACCTAGGTCACGACTGAATTTTATCGGTGCCATATATCCTAATCCTTCTTCGTTTCGCATAGCATAGAGGTCCTTTTCTACTGTAGAAATCGAAACTCTTTCTTTAAAGCTATTGTAAAGGAAATCCTCACAAGCTTGCCTAATGTCTTCTTTTGAAGGATAAGGTTTGTATTTATTGCGAATGCATTTATCTATTACTCGATAACGGAGCAGAGCGTATTTGTTTGCTGGCATAGAACTTATAAATTGTATTGTCCAAACATATTTATTAATTATTCAAAAAGCTGAAGCAAATGACGCAGATAATCAGAGACCTATTCTATCTTTGTTTTGTTTAGATTAATTCTAAATAAGATTTATGAATGTACTAGTAGCGGATACAAGTGTTTTGTTTAGAGAAGGGGTTAAATCGGTCCTTACTCATAAGTATGATAACCTTACTTTCAAAGAAGTAGATTGTGATTTAGATTTTAAAAAAGCGCTTAAAAAAGAGGTCTTTGATATCATTATTTCGGATCCTGTTCATGTGAAAATTGGTAGAGTTAAGGACTTTGATAAACAAACCAAAGCTTGTGTAATAAGCATAAGCAGTGAGCTTTCTCGTCCATTCATACTTACAACACTTCAGAACGGTATAAATGCTTGCATCACCAAAGACTGTAGTGAAGAAGAAATTTTAGAGGCGGTTGAAAGCGCAACCAAAGGCGAAAAATTCTTTTGTAACAAGGTGTTGGACAGTTTAATCGATAAAAAAGATTTTGATCTTAATTGCGATCCAACAATTTTAACCAAACGCGAAATTGAAATCGTACAACTGGTTTGTGATGGTTTTACTACTGCTCAAATCGCAGATGATTTAAGCTTAAGTAAGCACACAATAAACACACACAGAAAGAATATAATGGGTAAACTGCATTTTAAAACTCCAGCAGAATTGATTCGATATGCAATTGAGACTTCATTGGTGGTCATAAAGACATAGATAAGCCCCTGATTTTTATAAAAAAGGGGTTTATCAAACATTGTGTCTATTTATAAAGCTGGGTCTGGAGCATCAACAACGTTTGCTTTGATAAACAAATTTCGAACTCTAGGTTCTGTGTTAGAAGTAATAGCAACTGTTTTGGTTTGAGAACCAATTTGAGTTCCTGGGGAGTATTTCACTTTAATTACCCCTTCCTCGCCTGGCATAATAGGTTCTTTTGGAAAATCAGGAACAGTACAACCACACGATCCTTGAGCATTTTCGATTAACAACGGTTCTTCACCAGTGTTTTTGAACGTAAAAATGAAATCATTTTCTGAGTGTTGCTTTACAGTTCCAAAATCGTGCTCTTCAGTTTCAAAAACTACTGCTGTATTTGCGAATTGGCTTTTGTTTGCCGATTGATCGTTTGCAGGAAATTTAGCATTTTCAGCATTAAACTCGTTAGGATCGGAAGTAGGTTGCTGTTGAATTGGATTTGGCGCCGCAGTTGCCGATCTTCCAATTTGGGGGCGTTTCCGTTCCCTGCTTTTCGACGATTTAAAAAAGGTACCATAAACTAAGGTCACCGCTAAAACTGCTAGTAATCCAATTTTCGTAAGTTCTTTCCAGTCGTTCATTTTTATTGTGTTTTATAATTCACTTTCAATTTATCAAATGTATCATCAGAAAGTATATCTACGGCTTTTTTAAATGCATCATCTTCTGAATTCAGGGTTTGGAAATACGAACCTGCGTTAAACAGGCCTCTTGCCAGGTATGCTTTCAACAAATTTGTTATTTCAACTTTAGATTTCTCTAAATCTTCTTCAACTTTATCGACCTTTTTCTTCTCACCAAATTTAATGAAGTCGGCTAAAAGTTCATCCGTAACAACGAAGTTTTTCGCAAATTCATATTTATCATTGTAGATTTTAGACAACTTGTTTCTGTTTTTGTCCAAATAGCTCAATGAAAACGTATTAAATACTCCTTTTCGCAGCAGATTCATATAGTAATCACTTCTTGTACTAGTATCGATAGGCACAAAGACATCGGGCATTATTCCACCACCACCATAAACTGTTCTTCCGTTTATTTTAGTGCTGAATTTTAACGAATCAGGCATTTGAATACTATCAGGGTTAGTAAGTTCTCCACTCTTAAATCGTTCATTAATATCATTTCGATATGCTTTTTTTCCTTTATCATAAGGTTTTTGGATACACCTGCCCGAAGGAGTGTAGTATCTAGATATGGTGAGTCTAAATTCTGATCCATCAGGCAGAGGAAATGGCTTTTGAACCAATCCTTTTCCAAAAGAACGCCTGCCAACAATCAATCCTCGGTCCCAATCTTGAATTGCTCCTGAAACGATTTCACTCGCACTGGCTGAACCTTCATCAATCAGAATTACCAATTTTCCTTTTCTAAAAGAACCTCCTCGAGATGATAAAGCTTCATCTTTTTGCATGGACCTTCCTTGGGTATATACGAGTAATTTATTTTCATTCAAAAATTGATCCGCTAAAGAAATTGCAGTACTCAAATACCCGCCCCCATTTCCCCTAAGGTCTAAAATTAAATCTTCCATTCCTTCTTTTTGCAGAGCTGAAAGCTGTGCATTGAATTCTGCAACTGTATTTCTTGCGAAACGAGTCACTTTGACATAGCCAATTTTTTCATTTACAAGGTACCCCTCTTCTACACTATAAATTGGGATTTTATCTCGTTTAATATCAAAACGCAGTAATTCAGTTTCTCCGCTGCGCTTAATTCCAACATTTACGATGGTACCTTTTTTTCCTCTCAGGTATTTAACTACATCAGAATTGTTGATTCCAGTTCCAGCAACAGTATCGTTTTCTATTGTTACAATTTTATCACCACTCAAAATCCCTAATTTTTCGCTTGGTCCACCCGAGATAGGAGACACAACTAATATGGTATCTAAAAATATATTAAATTGAATTCCAACGCCTTCGAATTTCCCTTGTAATGGTTCGTTCATTTTTTCCTTGTCTTTTTTAGGGATATAAACTGAATGAGGATCAAGGTCTGCAAGCAATCGTACAATTGCATCATCCACCATTCTCATTTCATCGACAGAATCAACATATACAGCCGAAACTACATTGAGTAACTGATTGAATTTTTGATTTGCTTCTTGACTTGTGCTTTGTGCGCTTGAAATGCTGGGGAATAGGCTAGTAAATAATAGTGCAGAAACTGCAACAACGTTTTTGTATTGAATCATCTTTTATTTTTAGATTTAACAAAGATAGTACCGCGTGTGTGCTTTGAATTTATAAGCCTTCACTATTACATAAGTATTGTTAACGAATGAAACAGCGGTAACTGTAACTTACCGGCGGTTGAAACGTCCCACTCTTTGCAAGAAATCAATTAAACCCACAATCAATAGATAGCCAGTATAATAATGAGTTATTCGAAGGGTTCATTGTTTCTAACTAGTGCAAAAAATATTTAAGTTGTCTTAACTTTACTTATGATAATGAAACCACCTATTATTATGCATTGTACTCACTTTTGCACAACTCTAAATATGGTGCCGTGAAAAAAATACTAATACTACTAATCACAATTTCCTTTTCTACCTTATTATTTTCCCAAAAAAGCACCCTTAGCGGATATATTCGTGATGCTGAGACAGGCGAAGAAATGATAGGTGCTTCTATATTTATAAAAGAATTAAAAACAGGAGGAGTTGCTAATCTATATGGCTTTTACTCAGTTAGTGTAGAACCAGGTCAATACACTATTGAATTTTCTTTTATTGGTAGTAAATCAATTACTGAACAAGTTGATCTAACTGCGAGTCAAACAATGAATATTGAATTACTGCCCAGCGCGGCTAGATTGAATATGGTTGAAGTAGTTGGCGAAGCACAAAATAGAAATGTTGAAGAAGTACAAATGAGTACGATTGACATGAAAATGGAAACAATAAAAAAGATTCCTGCTTTAATGGGTGAAGTTGATGTTATCAGGGCAATTCAGTTGTTGCCAGGAGTGCAGAGTGGTGGAGAAGGGAGTACTGGATTTTTTGTGCGAGGTGGTGGTTTGGATCAAAACTTAATTCTATTAGACGAGGCGCCAATTTATAATGCATCTCATTTATTCGGAATTTTTAGTGTTTTTAATCAAGATGCTATAAAGAATGCGGAGTTATATAAAGGAGGGATTCCTGCAAGATATGGCGGAAGGCTTTCAAGTGTGCTGGATGTTAGAATGAAAGAAGGGAATTCAAAAAAGACAAAGGTTAGTGGTGGAATTGGCCTTATTAGTTCAAGACTTACGATTGAAGGTCCACTAATTAAAGACAAAATTTCATATGTGATTTCAGGTAGAAGAACTTATGGAGATTTATTTTTAAAACTTTTACCCGATGATAATCCTGCCAGTGATGCGCAATTATTTTTCTACGATTTAAATGGAAAGATAAACTGGAGAATAAATGATAAAAATAGAGTGTTTATTTCTGCATATACGGGACGTGATGTTTTAGGTGCTGGGGACCTATTTAATTTGGGGTGGGGAAATCAGACTATTTCTGCTCGTTGGAATCATATTTTCAATGATAAATTATTTTCAAATTTTACAGGAATTTACTCGAATTTTAATTATAATCTAGGTGTACCTAGTGGTCCAAATGAATTTGTTTGGACCAGTAAAATTTTAAACTATAGTTTCAAAAATGATTATACCTATTATTTGAACACCAATAATACAGTCAAATTTGGAATTCAATCTACCTATCACACCTTTAAGCCAGCATTAATAGAGCCTGGAGGAGAGAATGAATCATTTAATAAGGTCGAATATTTTAATCGTTATGCTCTGGAAAATGGGATTTATGTAAGTAATGAGCAAAAGATTGGAGGAAGGTTTACACTTCAATATGGTCTGCGTTTGAGTTCATTTAGCAATATTGGTCAAGATACTGTCTATACCTATGATGACGAATACAACAACACAGGTTTTAATGCATATGAGTCGGGTGACATTTATAATACGTTCGCAAATTTGGAACCACGTTTGGCTGCGAAATTCACTATAGATGACAATAGCTCAGTAAAGGCGTCTTACAATAGAATGACACAATATTTACACCTAGCAACAAACTCTACAGGAGGCGCACCGTTAGATGTTTGGATGCCAAGTTCTACTAATACTGCTCCTGGTGTTGCTGATCAAATTGCCTTGGGTTATTTCCGAAACTTGAGTAAAAATATGTTTGAGACTTCTGTTGAGGTTTATTACAAAGTGCTGCAGAATCAAATTGATTTTGCAGATAATGCCAATATTTTATTGAACAAACAATTAGAAGGTGTCATTAGACAAGGTGGTGGTGAATCCTTCGGTGCTGAATTTTACGTAAAAAAGCAAACTGGAAAAATAACTGGTTGGGTTTCATATACATTAAGTAGAGCAACCCGAACGGTAGATGGTATAAATAATGGCAATGCTTATTTGGCTAATTATCATCGTCCTCATAGTGTTAGTATCGTTGCTATGTATGCGTTAAATGATAAACTGGATTTGTCAGCAACTTGGGTATATAATACTGGTACACGATTGACAGCGCCAACAGGAAGGTTCAATTACGGAACTGAGTTAGTACCTGTCTATTCTGACCGTAATGCTTCTAAAATGCCAGATTATCACCGTGCTGATGTTGGATTGAATTGGAAGTTAAGTGATGATGACCAGCGATGGAAAAACTCATTAAACTTTTCCATTTATAATGTATACGGACGAAAAAATGCCTTCGCAATCAATTTTGTTGATAATGAAGTGAATCTTCCAACAGCAAGAATGACTTATTTATTCAGTATAATTCCCTCAATAACTTGGAACTTTGAATTTTAGAATTATGAAAATCAGAATCTTTTTACCGATATTTATAACTGCTATATCTGTCTTATCATGTACAAAGGATATTGACTTTGATTTGAATGAGGAACAAGAACGAATAGTTATAGATGGTTTTATAACAAATGTAAAGCAGAAGCATTTGATTAAAATAACAAGGACAACTTCGTTTTTTAAAACGTATGAAGAAGCACCTGCTGCTGAAAATGCTAACGTGGTCCTGTCCGATGGGGTCGAAAGTTACTTGTGTATTGAAGAAACACCTGGCAATTACTACACGAGAGAATTGGCTTTTGAATTAGAAAAAAATTATACATTAACAATTGATTATAAGGGTAAAACATATACTGCTTCGGATTATATGAATAGCATTAATGATATCGATAGTATTGAAACATTTGAAAGCGAAGATCTTATTTTTGGAGACGGTAAAATGAAATTGCTTGCTTCTATAGCTGTATTTGTTCGAGAAACTGAAGGTATAGGTGATTATTATCTATGGAAATATCAAGTGAAAAAGCCAGATACTGCATATAAAGATATGACTCCAACATTTACAGATTGGATATTCTTCCCTGATGAATTTGTAGAAGGTAAGTCTCCTCCAGATGGCTGGGTGTTTTTTGATAGAATCCCAACTTCAGAGATAGTTCCAGGTAGTATAGTTAGGTTGCAAATGTTTGGTATTTCGAAAGGGTATTATGATTTTCTAGTTGGATTGCGTCAACAAGTTTTTCGAGGTGGACTATTTGATGGACCACAGGCGAATATTTCTACTAATTTTGATAATGGAGCTTTAGGTTATTTTGTAGCTGCTTCTGAAGATATTGCATTTACAACTAAGGAATAATTAAAATTCCTGTATCGCAGCTGATATTTGTTTCGCTATTTGCCCTTTCAGTTATCAAAACTGAAGCTTGCGTTAATGGAAAACTAAACGAAGTAAAAGCGGTTGATTAGTAAAAAACAGTCCATTCAAATAACAACCAAACAACTTATCCAAGATCTTAATTGGGTAAGTGAAAACCCAAGTCTTCTTAATTTTGAAGTGTTAAATGAAATTGAACTAAAGCCGCTTTCAGATGCTCAAGAACTTAGAGTTATTCAATTGGGTTCTTTAGAAATCCAGTCCTTTAAACTTGGATTCTATTTTGAGGCATTGATTCGTTTATGGATTCAGGTCTCTGAGATTTATACATTAAAAGCAGCTAATCTTCAAGTTCAAAACAACCAACAAACCCAAGGCGAATTTGACTTTATAGTTGAAAATTTAGAAGCACAAAAATTTGAGCATTGGGAAGTAAGCATTAAGTTTTACTTATGCCACCAACCTCAATTAGCATTAGAAGGCTGCTGGGGAACACAGTTGAAAGATGTGTTTCAAGGCAAGGTTTCTAAACTAAAAAATCAGCAACTGCAACTCGGGAAATCTCAAAATGGAATTGAAACCCTCCAAGAAATAGGAGTAAATAGTTCTGAATCCAGAGGATTGCTAAAAGGAATGTTGTTTTATAATGAGCAATTAGGACAATTTGAAAATGATCAATTAAATCCATTTTCAACTAAAGGTATATGGATGTATCATTCGGCATGGGATAATGTGTCCGAAGGACTTTTTGTGGTGCTTAAAAAGCCTTTTTTATTCAGCTTGAATAGTTATTCGAAACAAGATATTTTATCCAAAAAGGAGATTCAAAAGCTCCTTGAAAAAGATGAAAGTCCATTGATGTTAGCTCAAGTTGATAAAAATGAGGATACTCTTGTGGAGTATTCGAGGTTGTGGCTTCTGCCTGATTCTTAGCTTAGCTAATTTAATCAAGAACAAGTATATTATGTCTTTCGGAGTTATTTATTTCAAGAATGTAAGTTCCTTTTTTGAGTTCGTTAATATCAATTCGATATTTCTTGAGTTTATCAATTTTGATTGATGCAATTGTTACGCCTTGTATATTATAAATAGTGATTTGATTTATTTCCTTTAAATCACTAGAAATAGTGATGACTGAGCTTGCTGGATTTGGGAAGATTTCGAATTGCCTGTTTAAGGTTATTTCCTGGATAGCGTCGTCAAGAAAGATTGTGCAAACGCTTCCTCCTGAATCAATTCCAGTTTCATCGCCGTTTTGAATATTATCGTCACAAGACCAGTCAGTTATTCTAATAATGGCCTCTTTTCGCAGGTTCTTTATCAATTCAAATTCGTAATTTGATAAGCCTGCAAGAACAAGATTATTTTGCTCCAGTGGATCAATAGTCAAATTGAAAAATTCTTGTCTACTGTCAAAATATTCAATCAGCTTATATGCTGAATCTCGAATAGTGAATCCTTGAGTTGTTATGTCATTCTGATTCGTGTCTAATTCGCTAAAATTGTATTGTCTCGAATGCATTGATGAATTAGATAGCAAAGGCAAAAAGCTCAAGCTATTAAATTTCCCTCCCGGTAAATTTTCGCCACCAAGCTCTATCGCTGTTGCATAAATGTCTAATACATTTACCAGTGCAGATTCAGTTTTTCCTTTTCTTGTTACTCCTTTTCCTGATACAAACATAGGCACGTGCACTCCGCCTTGATACAAACTCTCTTTTCCATGATTTGCAGGGTATCCTTGAAGTGTGTTATTTGGTGTTCCATTGTCACCAATAAAGATAATTATGGTATTAGCCTTTTGAATGGTTGTCATAGAATCTAATAAACGCCCTACCTCATAATCTAGGGATTCTATCATTGCTAAATATCGGTTCAGCCTTCCTGTTGTGTTAGTTCTGGTATACATGTGGGCAGGAGGGACGTGAAACGGAGTGTGAGGGGCAATATGAGCCAACCAGAGGAAGAATGGCTTACTTGCATTTTGAGTTCTTATCCAAGAAATAGCATCATCAGTAAAATAGCTTGTTGCATAATCTGTTGAAGTAGTTGTAACTCCATTTTCGGTTTTCGACCAATTATCGTATGCTGGCCAGGAGGCTCCAAGTATTCCTGTATAATGATCTACACCATGCCAATTAGGATGCTGTTCAATAACAGGCTTGGCTACGTGCCATTTTCCAATTGCTGCTGTACTGTAATTTGCAGAAGAATTTTTTAATGCTTTGAATATCGAAATTTCGCTAGTGTCTAAATTTCCAGGTGCAGTTTTTACGCCAGTTTTACTTCCATATTTTCCGCTCATTATTGCTGCTCGGGTTGGTGTACAAACTGGGTATGACCATGCTTGGGTGAAAGATAATCCTGCGTTTCGAAGGCTATCGATATGAGGAGTATTCGGTTTTCTTGTACCTAAAATGAATCCGTTATCGACATCAATTCCATAATCATCGGCTATTATAACAATGATATTTGGAGCTTGAGAATACAAGCTAATAGAAAAAAGCAAGATTAAAGCTAAGGAAAGGGACTTTGTCATTACTAATGGAGAAAAATTGATACAACTGAATTTAATCCCTTTGACGATTAACGGAAAGCAATCATTCGGGTTTGATCAATCAAAATTTGTTTCAATTAAATCGTACTTATATTCCGTTGTGGTAATGAATACGTCATGAGTGTATTTAACGACACCTTTATCTGAAGAGATAAAATAATTGGTAATAAGATCATCTGCGTCATTAAATTGAACCCAATGACATTTCTGAGGCTGTCCTTTATACATAAGAGTCGTGTCAATACTCATTACCTTATAGTCTTTTTTACGATCACCAACATTTGCGTTAGCTTCTAAAAGCACATTTGATTTTTTATTTACACTAAACGACGTTGAATCCAAATAAATGTTGCCATAAAAAGGGCTGGAACTTAAATCGAGCGTGTAATTATTCGGTGCATTAAAGCCTGTAATTGAAAATTTGACGGTATCAACTAGTGAATCTTTACTTGGATAATAAGTAATAATACATTTTCTATAGGTGAAATTTCTACCACCTTTCGCAAAAGAAAGTATCGGAGATTTTGGTTGTGATTGCGTTGCTGTTGGAATTACGGTTGAATCAATGGTTTGAGTCGCAGGTGCGGCAGGCAGTTCGATTTCGTCTTTTTTACAAGAACCAACTAATAAGACCGATAGTATAAGTGCAAGAATTGTTTCTTTTGAAACCATAAAATTATTTTATAGCAATGAAAGTAAGTATTTTCTGTTCACTTATTGTTTGAGTCCTAATTCTTCTCCTTTTTTGAGCATAAAATTAAAAGCAGCTTCTCGCTCATTTGGAATTTCGCCTTCCAAAATCGCCTCTTTGATCGCACTTTTTACATCTCCGATAGCTTTGCAGGGTTTTAAGCTGAATGTTGACATGATTTCCTCTCCACTAACTGGCGGTTGGAAATTGCGTACCTGGTCTTTTTCCTCAATTTCCTTCAGCTTTTTGCGTACTTCCTTAAAATTGTCTTTGTAGCGTTTTACACGCTCTTTGTTTTTTGAAGTAATATCAGCCTCTACCAAAAGCATAAGATCATCAATGTAATCTCCTGCATCGTGTAACAATCTTCTAACTGCACTATCCGAAACTATGTCTTTTGATAATGCAGCTGGTCTTGAACTGAGGTATACGAGTTCCTTTACATACTTCATTTTATCGTTCATGGGCAGTTTCAAACGCTTAAAAATAGCTGGAACCATTTTCGCACCGCGCATCTCATGACTATGAAACGTCCAACCTATTTCTTGATCAAAACGTTTTGTTGGAGGTTTACCGATATCATGCAATAATGCCGCCCATCTTAACCATACATTAGTGCTTGTTTCAGCAGTATTGTCAACAACCTCAATCGTATGGTAAAAGTTGTCTTTGTGTGTTTGGCCGTCAATTTCATCAACGCCTTGAAGCGCATGAACTTCAGGTAAAATCTGTTCCATTATACCTGTTAGATACAATAACTCTAAACCAATCGATGGTTGTGGCGATTCCATTATTTTATTCAACTCGATATTTATTCGCTCGGCAGAAACGATAGAAAGACGTTCTTGGTTTTTTACAATGGAATTAAAGGATTGATCTTCTATTTTAAAATGTAATTGGCTTGCAAAACGAATAGCTCGCATCATTCGAAGTGGATCGTCAGAGTAGGTTTGGTCCGAGTGTAGCGGAGTTTTAAGAATACCGTTATCTAAATCCTTTTGTCCTTCAAAAGGATCAATCAGTTCACCGAAATCTACATTATTTAAGCTGATGGACATTGCATTGATCGTAAAATCTCGCCGCTCTTGATCTTCTGCAATTGTGCCATTTTCAACGATTGGCTTTCGACTCTCTGCTCGGTAAGATTCTTTACGTGCACCTACAAATTCTAGTTCATAGTCGTCAAGTTTAATCATTGCTGTACCAAAGTTTTTGAAAACGGAAAAGCCTCTAACGTTTTCTAGTTTATTAGCAACTTTTCTAGCAAATTCAATTCCATTTCCTTCAACTACAATGTCAATGTCCTTATTAGGTCTTTGCAATAAAATATCCCTTACGAAACCTCCAACTACAAATGTCTTTGTTCCAGATTCATTTGCAGCCTCATTTAGCACCTTGAAAACGGGGTGATGTAACTTATGTTTAAGATTCATCACTGTCGAATTATTTTAATTTCACTTCCGAGACCAATTTTAATAATCGCTGAAGGCTTTTTTGTTCCTTTTGGAAATCCTTCAGGACTAACTATATGGTCAACTTGTTTTTTTATCTCTTGATCAACTTCCTCTAATGTAAGGGCAGGTGCATTTCCTGAAACATTAGCTGAGGTACTTACAATTGGCTTTCCAAATTGATGAATAATCCGATGTAAAGGCCCTTCTTTAATCATTCTAAATGCTGCGGTTCCGTCTTCAGCAGCAACACCTTTTGCTAGTCCTTTTGCGTCTGGAAGAATTAACGTGAGTGGTTCAACAGCTTCATCAAATAAATCCCAAGCTATTTCAGGAACATCCTTAATAACTCTATTCAACATTGCGTCTGAACTAACCAGACAAACGAAGCTTTTTGAAGCATCCCTTTGTTTAATGACTCCAATTTTATCGCAAGCTTCTTGATGAGCAGCATCACAACCCAATCCCCAAATAGTGTCTGTAGGGTAGAGTAGGACTTTACCTTCTTTTAATGCCGTGATTGTTGTGCGAATTTCTTCTTTAATATCCATTAAGCCCCTTTGTAAATTGACATTAGTTGAGCGGCTAGCTCAGCTTCTTTAAAATTCTCTAAATGATGCGTTGCGGCTAATTTTAAGCGATTGAGTGCTTCTGTATTTTCGGTTAGCAATTTAATTGCACTTCCAAATTCCTCTGAATTATTTGGATCAATATAAAATGCGGCTTCCCCTCCGGCTTCTTTGAAGCAACCTGCTTTATTCGTAATAACTGGAGTACCTGCTGCAATGCTTTCTAAAACAGGAATTCCAAATCCTTCAAAAATACTAGGGTAGACACTAAGTTGTGCCAATTGGTATAGTTCTTTAAGCTCTCCGTTACTAGCATTTTCAATAAAAATGACTTGGTTTTTTAACTGATCGTTTTTTGAAATTTCATCGAGCAGGAGTTCTTTGTATTTCGTAGGCCGGCCAACAAACACAATTGGAATATTGATGTTACAATTGACTAATGCCTTAAGAATTTGCAATCCGTTTTTTCGTTCTTCAATAGTTCCTACACAAATGATAAAGTCTTTTGGAAGCTTATGTTTTTTTCGGGTTTGATTAAGGTTTTCTGCTGATGTTGTTTGATAAAACAAAGGATTACATCCTTGATAAACTACCTTGATTTTTTCTTCTGAAATCCCATAATACTGGATGATATCTTGCTTGGTAGTTTCACTAACGGCAATCACTGTGTCGGCTACTGAAACCGCATGTTTAAATTTCTTATCGTAAATTAAACGATCCGTAAATTTGTATAATTCTGGAAATCTTTTGAAAATTAAATCGTGAATTGTAACGA
>TARA_B110000879_G_scaffold107578_1_pt1 | contig 24168 bp, 33 predicted proteins | sample TARA_B110000879 | Tara Oceans TARA_B110000879 (sample SAMEA4398094) | marine metagenome | biome: Polar Biome; feature: [SRF] surface water layer (ENVO:00010504); material: water (ENVO:00002006), including particulate matter (ENVO:01000060) such as... | depth 5 m
TATGCTGTTCTTTGCGGATAGGATCTAAAAATACCTCCATCGCATCAATACCTGCTTGAATATCATCTGTATACCTCCTGCCAGCAAAGGATTTCTTTCCCACATCCCATGATGATAAGCTGGGCATGTCCCAGTGGTCGCCAATGTGGACAATAACGTCAGGCTTCTTCTCTGCGGCGTACTGACCAGCCCAGTGCAAATGGTCGTTAGGCTCGCCAGGTTTCACCTGAGTATCTGGGATTATCATATGCCTTTTGGTAGGCGGTCTTGATTTAACTAGGTTGATAATGCTTTTAATTAGATTCATTTTTTGCTCCATAAAAAAAAGCGCCACTATGGGCGCTCTAAGTCATCTTTCGCCACTGCGGTTAAACCACAGACAACGAATATTATCATATAAATCAACACTGCAAACACCATCAAGAAATGAGGGCATATTATATCGCTCTCCGATATGATCGCAAATGATTGTTTTTCATACAGTACATACCATTATGTAATTGGTAGTCCGTTGTCGCCACAGGTGGACTAGTCCTGCCAGAGAGGGGAAAGTTAGAACCCTTGGCATTTTTTTAATGAACTTTAACAAAAGGACTGCTTGTATTTTCTTCTGCGTATTTGTCCATCCATTCATCGGTGCAAGGGATAGCGTTTAGTAGCAAATAAGCAGAGTCTTTATCTAACTTGTTATCGCCTAAATACAATTCTTCTGCAACTCCCATCAATTTATAAAACTCTTCGTATGTGTTTATGTCCTGTACATTTTTAAGCTCTTTATTTTGCATATATTACTCCTTTATACATCATGATTTGCGTTATTGGTAGTCCGTTGTCGCCACAGGTGGACCAGGCCTGAACACGGGTCGAGGTGACCTGGCTTATAAAACCACTGCAATCGCAAGTACCAGAAGTATCAACACGACCTGCCCATTGCTTAACTGCGCCTTCGATAGAAACCACTGTTTGATTAGTTGTCGATTCGCAAATTTGTGTGCTTCTTTAATTTTATCCTTCATGCTTCACTCCTAAAAAGGGATGTCTTCATCTATTTCAGTGGAATTTGCTTCGAGTTCGCCCGTCCACTCGTTGTTTGTTTGTTGCTGCACTCTTTCAGTTTCACCTAAAAAGAATACTTTAACATTTCCCAAAATTGGAGTCTTAACACCCTGCTCGCGCTCTTCTTTGTCTACAGCCTGACTGATAAAACCATTATTTTCGTATTGATCCTTTTGATCTGTGTCTACAAAGGTAGTCAGATCAAGGTAAGTACCCTTTGCCCCCTTGTATAAACGGGCCTTATCAATTTTTGTAACGTCGATTCTTACTGATATTCCTACTTTCATTTTAAATTCCTCACTTCGGATATTATTTCAGTTACAGCTAAGATTACTTCTTTAGCCAATTTTTCGATGAACTCTTCATCACGCTCTACTCTCACTATAAAGGGTTTCATATCTGGGTGATAGGACATAAAATCCCACCACTTACGCCCCGTAATCCACATGCAACCCTGCACTTGGGCATAATGTTTACTGGGGCATACTTTCTTACGACTCCAATCAACATGGTTGTGCGGAGCTGGGCATTTAATCTCTAATCCACCATCTTCGCCCACCAAACCGTCAGGAGAGCAGCCAAACTCACCACTATTGTCCAGAATAAACCCAGTTTCTATGACTTTAGTATCAGTCATAAACTCGTACATTGCCTTTGAAGAGGGCTCCAACTCATTGCCTCTAGTCATCCATTCTGAGACAAAAACAGGATCAGACTCACCCACTATACGTTCAGCAATAAGCGTGCAAATATACTTATCTGCTGATGCACTGGGCTTTCCTGTAGACGTAATCAGTTTGTGGAACTGACTGGCACTAGGTCTACCTAATCTAGCTGCCAGCCATCCATCCGAGCCTTGTTCTGCTTCAAGAATTTGCATCTTGGGCCTTCTTATTTAACATTGCGAGAGCGCGATCAAAGTTAACCGCCCTAAGTTGGTCAACAGTCGAGCAGGTGAACAATTGGCAGAACTTATCTACATCAGAGTCCGTTATTTCTAACAATGCTTTTAACTTCGCTGCCTGAGTAGAGTCGATAGGGGCATCCTGTACCGCGCTAGGCAAGTCTTCACCGGCATATAGGTAGATGCCTAATCCATGCATACTGATACACTTAACAAGACATCTCATGCGGGCATCAGAAACATCACGAGTGCTAGGGTTGGAAATAGATTTGTTTCTATTATCCATTACGGGCAACCACATACTATGCGTCTTTCCCTCTACAGTAACTGCGACATTAACTTCACAAGTTTCGTTGGCTAGGAAAGTAGGTGGGCAAAAAGTATAGGTCGAATCAGGATAATGCTCCATCAGTGTCTGCCATGCCCATGCCCATGATAGATAGGATAGGTTGCCCTTCTTTTCTACGTTTTTAGTACAGTCGATAGCTGATAAAGTTTTCCATACATTACTCATAAGTCTTCTCCCAAATTTTTAGCATACGCATATTGCCTTTGCTCCCACTCTGTTGCTTGAGCGCCAGCATTTTCAGCAGCTTCATAGGCTTTTGCATAACCCTCGTAATATTTGTCATCTTCACCGTACAATGCTTCATGTCCGTGAACACAATCGTACTCGCCACGGTCAAAGTGCGACATTAGATCATTAATAAAGTTGTGAAAGTAATCCATGTTGTCACATGGGCTTCCGGTACGGTTGGGGTCTTCGTATCTTCTCATAATAACTTCCTCTTTTTTGTGTTTGTCCGTTTATTTTACACACCTGCAAATAAAAAACAACTATTGTTGCAAATTAATTAACATTTGCTATGATGCAATATCACTACCTGGAGCAGAACATGAATATAAGCGCATCATTTAATCATTTTATGCAGCATCGCGGGTTTACACAAGCCGAGCTATGCCGAGAAAGTAAAATGTCACCCGCCTCACTGTCATTAATTATAAAAAATAAACGATCACCTTCCTTTGCTACATTAGTTTTAATGGCCGAAACCTTTGAAGTGAAGCTTTCAGAGTTCATAGCGGCGGGTGAATAGTGGATAAGCCTGCTTATTATGCAATTATCCCTGCTAATGTACGTTATGACGCACGGTTAACGCCTAATGCCAAGTTACTTTACGGTGAGATCACTGCCTTATGCAATGAGACAGGTTATTGTTGGGCAATGAATGCTTATTTTGCCGAGCTTTATGGTGTAAGCAAGACATCAATCAGTGCCTGGATAGGTAATCTAAAGGAGGCTGGACACATTACAGTCCAGATGAACTACAAGGAGGGTAGCAAACATATCTTGAATAGGTATATAAGAATCCTTGGGGAGGGTATACAAGATAACTTGGCCCCCCCTGTAAGATTACTTGAGGAGGGTATACAAGATATCTTTGTAGATAATAATACAATTAATAATACAACTAATAATACAGTTAATAGTATAGGTGATTTTGATTCATTTTGGACATTCTATCCTCGTAAAGCAGGTAAAGATGCAGCAAGGAAGGCATGGGATAAGCTAAGACCTGAGATACCTATCATGCAGATGATCGCTGAAAACGTAAAAGAAAGAGTAGATAAGGGTGAATGGCGTAAGGATAACCAGTCATTTATTTTACATGCTAGTACCTATTTAAATCAAAAACGCTGGGAAGATGAAGTTGTTGACCAGCAAACACAAACTAAACCACAAACTAGAATCAAGCCTGATTCGATAAGGTCTACTTCATTAATTGATGAGTTAACCGACAGATCATGGGCTGAGTGAGGAGATAAAATGACACAACATGACCGAGTATTAGAATATTTAAACGATGGCAAGAAACTAACCTGCCTTAACGCCTTTTCTGAACTAGGCATTACTCAGGTAGCGTCTAGGATATTGGAGCTAAAGAGAGAAGGCCATTTAATCTTAAAAAACAACGTCAAAGTAACTAACCGCTATGATGAGAAAGTTACTGTCGCTGAATACTACATGGAAAGGAGATAATTTATGGCTACTAATATACCTCGGCAGGTGCCGTTCAAAGGAGATCACCCATATTTTAAGGACGGTGAGCGGTATACTTGTTCTCAATATGCAAACTGGACTCAAGATAACTGCGAGGATGGTGGGGTTACTCCATCTACCATTAAAAGCAGACTTTATGAGCTGCATTATTGCAAAAATGACCACCTGTTAAGCCCGAAAAAGTTTAAGATACGGGAAAACAAGGTTGTAAAAAAGGTAAGTTGGCGAGAATCCAGGAAAAAATTATTAACCCAGCCGCGTCTTACGGCTGACGAGGCATATAACCAAACATGGTTGAGCAGGAAAATTGTTTTTTAAGGAGATTAATATGGCAGAAGGTTATACAGTTAACAGCAAAAGCAGGCTTGAGGAATACAAAGTCTTTGCTGAACAGTTGTTTGAGGAGAAAAAGTACGTTACCTTTAACTACAAATTAGGCAAGCCTAGAACGATTAAGCAGAATAGTGCCATGTGGGTTTTCTGCCGGCAGATAGCGGAACGGTGTAATGATGCTGGATATGAAATGCAAACAACTAGCCCTGTGCTATCTAAAACTATTGAGACTCCTTGGACGGAACGAAGTGTGATGGATAAAATTTGGATGGTTGTGCAAACTGCTATGTTCCCTGATAAAAATGAAAGCAGTGACGAGCTAACGACTACAGAAGTTACTCCCGTGGCTGAGACAATCATTAGACACCTAGGAAAAACTTATGGCATACACGTTATTTTCCCTACTAAAGAGTTTAAAGATGGCAATTAAGCGAGATGCAGCAGACAAGTGGTTTTCAGATGTAGTCAGGAAGAATGCTGGCTATGTCTGTGAACACTGTTATAAGGTAGATGCCAGGATGGAGTGCGCTCATGTCTATGGCCGTGCAGCTAAGTCAGTGCGTTGGTCATTAGATAACGCTGTGTGCCTCTGTCATTACTGTCACAGGACGTTTACTGCTAACCCTATAGCTTTTAGTGACTGGTGCTTAAAACGTCTAGGAGAGGGCCATATGGAGCTTCTAAGGGCTAAGTGGAATGTACTGATGCCTACAAATAAATTATTACGGGCTGAGATAGCCAAACACTACAGAGAAGAGTTCAAGAAGATGGATGCAGATGCTAATTACACGCCAATATCGTATAATTGACAACTAAATACATTATCAGTGGTAATTGAAGGTCAAAAAAAAGCCCAGAAATTAATCTAGGCCTTTTAGTTTGGTTTGGTTGGTAGCACAACCTTGCCAAGAATATGAAAACCTCAACCTGGAGCTAAAGGCGCAGAAAGTCATCATGTAGTCAAGTTTACTAAATTGGAGACTGTTATGTCTACTGGATTTATAGCTGAGTTAAGCAGGAAGTGTGACCAAAATGACTTACCTAGTCATAAGCAAACACTGTTTAATATTATTGAGTCGATGCTTTATCTTGACGCTAAACCAATAGATGTCAGAGAACAGCTTGATCAACTATGGGCAGACATAGAGTTGGAGATAGACTTTTTAAGCGAGCCACCAGGAGAAGAACAAATAAGTTTGCTTAATCCTACCTTTGATGTAGAATAGCTGTGTAGTTAACACTACAAGGCAGTATATTTTACGATGTTCAATCTACCCTGATATTTTAGCCTCACTATGTGGGGCTTTTTTTTAATAGCACCAAGCTACCGGTATACCTTTCCTAGTATCAACATGGACAAACTTCTTGTGTAATCCTATGCCAGTAAATCCCATTGCTGTTGCTTTCTCCAGAATCGCATAGGATTCTGCTCCGCTGTTAACCTTGATGTCTGCTGCAATACCTTGGGCGTGAGTTCCTGGGTTCTTCTTGGCTGCTTCGATGCTATGGGTCTTATCCCTGTAACCACTCGTAATGATGAACGGGAAGCCACACTCGTGCCTAAGATCGTCCAGTTTCTCAAGGAACTCTTCTGACATTTCATTGTTTCCAGTCTCTTGGCAGTCGAAATCTGAACGTTTAAAGTATCTCATTTGCTGACTCCTTTAACGCGCTCATACGTCCTATTGCCAGCAAGTCCTAACATACCCATCAAGACTGGAAGCATGGTCCCAGTATCAGCTTGGGGTATGTCTACTCCAAAGCCAGCGGACAATGGTGAGATCAGGAAGTTAACAGCAAATCCAAGGACACAGACCCACCCTGTTGCGGGTCGCCATGAACTTTGAAACCAGTTGCCTTTTGCGTCTGCGGTGTTGAGCTTAATCTGAGCCAGGCTGAGTTCCTGCGCGTGGCGCTCTGACATCGTTGCAATCTCGTGAGCAATTTTTTGTTTTGTGTCAGCATCTGGAATCCATTTATCCAATAGTCCTGTAACGGGACCAATCAAGCTAGTTAGAATACTCATTTGTTATACACCATTTCCCTACCGTTTAAGTATGTTCTGCACTGTGTCTGACTCGTATATGCGTAGACCTAACCACACTATGGTGAACAGGGAAGCTACTGGGGGCAGCCATGTTGCTAGTGTCGCAAGGGCTGTGGATGCTGCGGCTACATCCACCATGTCTTTACTTGCTTCTTTCATGTTATCTTCCCAGTATTGTTAGTATTAAGTAAACTGCTGACCCTAAGACTGGTATAGCCACAAGCGCAGCGCAGATTATGGTAAAGAACGTTAGTAGTTGTTTCTTGTGTTGCGCACTAGCGTACTGTTTGTCTTTCTCGTCTTGCGTCCTTGCTCTTTTACAGTCTGCTTGGAACTTGAGCCAATCGTCATACATATTAGCTCGACCCGCATAGATCATAATCTCTCGTAACTCAGCCTCCTGCTCTTTGATGGACTCAAGAGCCATGAATGCTTCCATGTCAGACTTGTTGCCACCGTTCTTAGCTTTCTTAGCTATCGTGCTTTTGGAATCAAAGTAACTTGTAACCTGAGTAGCCACACTGTGCAGTTCTTGACCATTGCTGATAGCGTTCTTTATTACACAAAATGCTGCATTAGCAATTGCAATCTCTGCAAGCATGGTCATCTCCTTTTATTTCTCTAACACAGCTTAAATTATACATCCTCTGGGAGAACAATATCAGCCGGCTCAACAACATCATCTGGGTGAACAAAATCTACTGGGTCAACTGGGTCAACTGGGTTGTTATCATTAATCTCTATTTGTTCAACTTCTTTTATATATATGCCAATCTCATTAATCGCTTGATCTGTAATGACGGTCGGGAAAGCAATGTCTGGATACGCTTTCCGTATCTCATGGTGATAGATAAATTCAACATTATCTTCTGCTCTTACATATACGCTCATTATACATCTCCTGTATTAGTTGAAGGATACGCTCTTCCTTCACCCCAAATAATTCTGACAGCACCACCACCACCATTGCCTCCAGCACCAAAATAGGATGAGGCAGATCCACCGCCACCACCTCCATATAGACCGCCAGTTCCATTCGCAGTTGTTGTTCCATTTCCTCCACCTGAACCGCCGCCTCCATTGGCAGATCCGCTTGCTCCTTCCCCCAGTATTCCTACACCGCCTCCGCCTCCTGACCAGTTAAGACTAGCAACATCTCCTGCTCCACCGCCACCCCCACTTCCGGCGTTTGAAACTGTATTAGTGGAACCTCCTCCGTTACTAGAATATCCTCCAGCTCCACCACCTCCACAGGGGCCGGAGGCACTACTGGACTGGTTTACAACGCCACCTCCATTTCCTCCGCCAGTTCCTACAAATGTCCCTCCTGCGGCAGAAGTATTATATAATCCTTTAATTCCACCTCCGCCAGATACCGTACCAGATGATATAAAATAACTTTGTACGCCAGAGGTGGAACCAGAATCATAAATCCCTTGAGTACCGCCGGCCCCCACTACAACCGTATACGTATTCCCGGGTATAACTGTAATGTTGTTTTTCCAGCCTAAACCGCCTCCAGTACCTCCGTTCATTGAGTAGGTATAGCCGGCGCTACTGGTTCCGTAGTACACTCCACCCCCTCCCCCACCTACAGCTACAGCAGACACTTCAGTGACGCCCGCAGGAGCAACAAAGCTAAAAGTTCCAGCAGAGGTATACTCTATTTGTCCAGATGGTACGCCACCACCCCCACGACCAACAGCCTTGCCGATAGAGAAAGCACTTACGTTTGCGCTAATCATGCAAACATCGCATGTATACCAGTAGATGTAGTACCAGTAGCAAGTACGCGATTAACAGAACATATTAGATAGAAGTTATCAGGGACAGTAATAGTCCTAGATACACCGTCTACGTTATGGAATGTTACGTTTCCTGCAACTGTAATGTATAGACCAATAGCAACTTGTGATAAGTCAACACTGTCACTAGGAGTAACGGGTAACATATCAACTACGCTACCGTTAAGATGGCCTCTTTTTCCTTCAAATGGATTGTACATTTCTTTTCCTCATTACATGATTAAATAGTTAAAATTTCCATTCGCACCAGCCGCGTTGTGATTGACACCAAAACTAGCTCCAATTACTACACTAACAGGGAAAGCATTTTTAGCAGCCGCTTGACCATCTCTAGGAATTAATACAATCCTAGAAGCATCTGATGCGTTATCATTAGCAATGACTATTGATGTTGAACCGCTTATTACCTGAAATGATCCTGACATCGGGTCAGTACCTATACGAGTTTGGTAGTATCTAGCCACGCCTGTTCCACTTAATGTAGTAGGAGAAATAATATTGTTTAATAAAGTACATCCTACTAATCGCACGACTGCTCTTTTTACTACTCCACCTATAGTTTTTTCTGCCGCTAAAACTCCGTAGCTTTGTGTTGGACTTGCTTGGTCGTCATAAATGTGGCAATCAGTAACGGTTACATTACCAGTGTCAGCTTGTAGCCCTGCCCTATTAGCACCACCAAGTTGATTGTTATTAAATATCTCGCAATCAGAAATGTTGCACTCAGTAACTACAAGTAACATACCTGTTCGGTCGTTAGCGTAAGACTTGCAAGACTCAATCCTGTGACCAGAGCCATACTGTAAATAAATGCCTGAGTTTTTAGAAGCTGTTATTTTTAATCCAATAAGGTGAAGCCTGTTGCATCCTGATAAAGTTCTAACTCCATATCTATCATTGGCTCCGCTGTTAGCTCCATTGTTATTGCAATATGTTCCAAAAACAGTTACATCATCTGACCCAGCAACACTAATGCCTTCAAAATTATTATTTTCTGACACTCCTCCAATAACTAATGTTCGAGAGGCATCGGATGCGGCTGAATCGTGTCCAATGTTAATGCCAGAGTAACCAGAGTTTCTTGAGTTAGGTGTAACAACCTGAGAATCTTCACAGTTAATTGTAAGGTTAGAAAATTCGTTTCCTGACAAGCGATCACTAGTAGACGTAGCTCTTAATCCTCTAGTGTGAGCCACACCGCTACCCCAGAAATTATCATAGGCATAACATCTATCAGAAATTGAATCTAAGTTAGCGCCAAATACAATACCGTTACCAATGTTGCTGTAAGACGTAACATTAACGCAAGAGTTTCTTGCAGAATCTACAGCACTAGTGCCATCAGGATCGCCTTCTAACCAAATTCCTGCACCATCAGTTCCAGGACTTTCTGTTAGCATAAAATTTGCTACGGATATTTCTTGGATCAAACAGTCTGTAGATTTGTTTAACTTAATTCCAGTTCTTGATATTGTGATAATAGCCCATGCTGAACCAGAGTATTGTTTAAACTTTGACACAGCAGTATCATAAAACGTATCCCCAGCTTGCAAAGCAGAGCTGTCAGTTCTAGTTGTAGGCTCTGTAGCACTACGGCCTTGATAACCAACAGCAATATTGTAGCCACCATCTAAGTTACCAGTGCCTTCAATAATTACATTGCTTATGTTTGCACCAGTAATTAAAGGCGTGTCAATAACGGTAAGAGATGCTTTGATAGTTCCGTTAATAATTAGATGCGCATTAGATGGAACAGAAAACGTGCCACACAAAAATGTTTTACCTGCATTAAATACAACAGGTTTTCCATTGCTTGCAGTAATAGCCGCTTGCACTGCTACCGTGTCGTCGGTTACTCCATCACCCACTGCACCGAAATCCAATACATTTATATGAGCGCCTTCAATCATTCTATTTCTTGCTTTTGTTAAAGCCATGTTTATAGCTCCGGTCGTGTAGCGGGGAAGTCTTCCGTAGACGGCCAGTCGCGTAATGCAGTGCGATAAGCCAGTACAGCAGTTGCGTTAGGGTAGTCGGAAACTGTAGCAGCTATGTCAGTACGAGTTAGTTCCATGTCACGCCATGTACGTGCTTTCTGCTCTGGTGCTATTAAATCTTCTAATCTTATTAAAGCCATTACGCTACCCTCACATAGTTTTGTGCGCCAAGACTTACTTGGCTTTGAACACCATTCACAAAGGTGAACTGAGACACCAAACGAGTGTTCCTGTCAACTACCCACAAAGAAGTACCGACCCCAACTATACCGTAAGGGTTGGTCGTGCCGGCGCTAAACGATACATCTTGATAAACACCAGAAGCATTATATTTATATACATTATCAGTCACAATGCCAGTTACCCAAAAAGAAGTACCATCCCAAGCAATGCCATGTGGGACAGTTTCTTGAGCAGCTACACTAAAACTTACACTCTGATAAACACCAGAAGAATTGTATTTATATACAGCAGCATTACTACTTCCTAACACCCATAAATGAGTACCATCCCAAGTAACGGCTCTAGGGTAGGTGTCTTGAGCGCCAATGGAGAACGAAGTCTGAAGAACGCCCGCTGAGTTATACTTGTATAACCTCTGGCTCAAAGGTTCAACCATCCAGAAGAAAGTGCCATCCCATGTAAGGCCCTGTGGCTGAGAGGTCTGAGCAGATACACTAAAACTTGTGCCTGTGTATACTCCTGCCGCAGTATATTTATATACTGCATTGCTTGAGTCCCCAAGAATCCAAAAATGAGTACCGTCCCATGTTATGTCTGTAGGTTGAGTATCTTGACTAAATACATTAAAGCTTGTACCTGTGGCTTGCCATGAAGATTGAGCAAGAGGATAAGTCGATGTGTTTGTCTCAAAAACACCTCCTTTTAAGTACACTCGACCATCTGCTAAAGTAACAGTATCAGCATTATTATTTAAAGTTACAACCTCGTTAATTTGTGAGGCTGATCCACCACCACCTATAAAGTCTGTAAAATTACTCATGACATCACCCACCCTTGTGTTGCGTCTGTGTATATAAACTGTATTGAAAGATAAGCGGAGTCCATTGTAAAGTCAGCCGCTAGGCTCATTATGTTTGATCCGTTTCGAGCTATCACGGTGTCAGTAAAGTTACCCACGGTAAGCAGGACTCTCTGACCAATAGTAGGAGATGCAGGAAGTGTAATAGTCTTAGTAGCCGCGCTAACATAAACGTGTGTGTTAACCGTAGCCGTTAGAGACGTAGCTGTAACGACAGACGTAATCCCTACTGCAACAGGTACTGAAGCTAATTGATCTGCACCCACACCATCATTAGCAATGCTTAATGTAACATTGCCTTCTGTGCCGCCACCCGATAAACCTGTACCAGCAACCACAGCAGTAATGTCACCAATTACATCAGTATTGTTTAGAAACTTTCTAACTTCAATTAAAGCATTCAGTGGAGGCGCTTCGGAAAATGTAACAACTAAACCAGATAAACTATAAGAACTGACAACTTGCATAATGCCGTCAATTGTAATTTGCAGTAATGCAGCAACAACAGGGGCATCAATTAATGTAAATGCCGTAGTAGTTCCATCACCTGTAAACGTCTCAGCAGTAAGGATAGTAACTGCTTGAGCCTTTAAGTAATCAATTTCTTCAAGCGCGCCTGTTGAATCGAACCCTAGCAACTTATTAGCGCGTAAAGCGGCTACCGATAACTGCAAATCAAAACCAGCAGGCTCTACTGGTTGTAATCTTATACTGCGATCAATCCAATTTTCATTCTGAATAGCGCCAATATAGATTTTATCAAAGTCACTGTTAACATCTGAGGCAAGAAAGTCACCACTGTTTTGATAGTTAGTAGTGCGATCTAAAGGCATAGCCAACACAAGGCTTACAATCTGCCCTGTTAAAGCTCCTGTGTCCAGGACTACCGTTCCACCAGTTGATACGCCAACACCTGTTATGGTGTAACCAGAGGCCAGTAAAGCCCCATTCTGGTAGACAGTCATGTCAGAAGATTCTAATACCATGAATGTATAGGTAAAACTAGTCTGTCCTGGCGTAGCCGTTATGTCATTTCTTGTGGTTAATGCCGATACGGTCATTATCTTGCCTCATTTTAATGCGCCACTTACTGCGCCAATTATACTATTTTCTGCGCTATAAATCAGCCGCTGAGTTCTGTATTGCATCAAATCCCCGCCGGAGATAAAACAAATTTTGCAATGGCACTAGCCGCCGCAATGTTCTTACATCAGATTCTGTCATTGGCCCTTCAGAAGTTATGGCGTTACTGGCCGCTACTGTAGTGCTTAACAAGCTGCCAAATGTCGGCCCTAGCATAGACTCTGCTACGCTTCTGGATACAAACCTAGACGCAGGGGCATCAATACCTAGTAAGGCTCTAGCTCCTGCATTATTGCCTGATATTTTTTCTATAGTGTTGTTGATTTCACCTAATATCCCAACAGCTCCAGACCGATCTATGCCTTCCATAGCCCATACTGCTGGGTCATCACTGACTTCTCGACCTGCTATTTTTTGCTTTAGGTAGTATGAAAACATACCCATAGACGCAAGGGCTGCAAAACCACCTACTGCGTTGTGATCCTGATTTTGAAGTCCAGCAATAAATACCCTTTGGGTAGCCGATAAAGTAAACGATCTAAACTGACCTATAGTCTTGCCCAACTCTGAGGACATAAACAAAGGCTTTTCTTGACCAGGAATAATGATTACTCGATCACTTTCTTTTCTAACCGCAACGCCCCACATTCTTTCTAATTCCGGAACGTCCCAGTTCTTGGCGTTAGTAATCCAAACTCCATCAATTTTTGTGCCATGCTTATCTACTTGTAGCCACATGTTTCTAGCATCTGCTTCAGATATGCCTAACCTAGCTAATCGTTTGTCGTACTTTCCTTTAGATAGGCCATCAAAAATAGACGTTTGCATGGTTACTGCGTGAAGCTGTTTTATCCCTGAAGTCCAATAATCAAGCATGTTAATCTTGCCAAACTTACTAACAGCAGATCGCAACCCTCGCTCTACTATTGTGCCGCCTTGGGTATAATCGTTTACGTCAGCAATTACATCTGATCGACCTGACTTAATTACGTCATCCCCAACGCCATATCGCTTTGCTTCTGCCGCAGCAATTTTAAATGCTTTTGTATTAGAAACTAAAGGAGCAAGACCTGCGCTAAATGTTTTCACAAAACCTTCAGCCATAAATACCCTAGCAACATCAGGTAAACTAGATACGGTTACTCCACCCAACAATCTAAGGTAGTTTAGGTCTCTTGAAGATCGAGCCATTCGCGTCCAAATGTTGTCTTCAGAAAACCCATAGACTCCACGAATCCTGTCGCGCATTCCTGAAATGTCTTCAATATGTCCAGCCAACTTAGCTTGTATTTTCATTCCTTCTGGAGTGTCTTTACCAGCGGCTTGCAAATCTGCTTGATACGATCTGGTAATTTCTTTAAGTTGGTCGGTCATATTAACATCGCCAAACTTTCTGGTTAACTCAATGTCTCCAGCAACATTTTGCAAATACCTAGCGCCCAATATTTCAATATCGTTTTCTAAAAACTCTTCAACAAGTTCATCATCAATTTGAAATACTCTGTTTCTAAGAGGCCCACGCAAAGCTGTTCCAGAAATCCCTTGATTGTTTACGCCGCCACCAGGAGAGCCTTTACCCAATGTCCAGTCGTAAGGTAATCTTCCATCAGGAGAGCCAATAATTCTTTGAGCAATTTCTTCGGCTATAGAAGCGTAGTCTTGAGCTTCTAAATCTCTGCCTTGTTTAAATTCAGCTTTATCTATTAACGCCTGAAGTTCCTTTTGCTCTTTCCCTGTAGCAGTCCCTACCTTCTTTGATGCAGCAGCAGCTTTTGCATACAGGTCAACATCCTTATCTGCAAGCCATTTAGATACTGTGTTAGTAAATCCTGAATAGTTTGAAAGAATCTTATTCTTATTCCAAACTCTATTAAGATAATTAGCAGCAGTTTTAACCTGAACATCTTTAGGAAGAAGTCCTAGCTCTATCATGTCATCTTTAAGAGGAGTATATAACTCGGCATTCCAAGTATCAGCAGATTGCTTAATCTGTGGTACGTCACTATCTCCAGTGCGTATTGCTCTAGCAACTGCTACGTTAAACTCTTTGCGAGTTAATAAGCCACCAGTTTCCTTATACTCTGCAAACAAATCTGCGTTTCTTTGCAATGAAACTCCCAGTTTTCCAGAATGAGCTTTGGCTAATGATTCTGCTGCTTGAACTATTGGACCATCCATCATAGTAGGGTTTTCAGCCATCATTGAAGCAATAACACGAACAATATTCTTATCCGCAGTTATTGATCTTGATAAAGGATCAAAACGGCGCAAAAGCGTAGTTAATGCTCTAGGAATCTTTCCTGAAACTTGCGTAGAGCCAAAAGTACGCATTGCACCCACACTATCTAAACCTTCAGCGGGAGCATTGGTAGTAGGGTTAATTCCATTGTTAATCTTTGGCTCAACTTCCATTACATCAGCATATTCATCAATAAACTTTTGATCTATTCCGTACCCAGATAGCTTTTGCGCTGTAGCACCTAGTACGCCACCTAGTAAAGTAGCAGCACCAATATTAATAGCAGATTCACCAAAGGTTCTAGTCAGTTGCTGTGTATGCAATGCAGCTTCTTGAGCCGCAGTTTCAACACCTACAACAGAGCCTGTAACAGCAGCAGCACTTAGGATTCCTTTACCTGCTCTATAAGTATTTGCTACAGCGCCACCAATAGATAGTAGGGAGATAGGGTCAGCTACCATAACGGGAAGACCGACAACAAATGATGTTGCGCCTCCTTCAGCCATTGTTTGCTTGTCAGCCCTTTCTCTTTCCATTTGTTTGCGAACTGCAATGATTTCATCTTCATTGTCAGAATACATAGCGTTAATTACAAACCCCTTGTCTAACCGCTCGTCTGGCGTAAAGAAAGAGTAAGCATCAAAGTTAGGGTCATCTTTGGTTTTAGGAAGGCCAACTTCTTGGTTAAGCATTGAACCTATAATATTCTCTTGCCGCCAAAAAGCTCCCGCAATATCACCTACACTGGGGCCATCAGTGTCTTCATCAGGATCGAATTGAACCTTATCACCGTAAAGAGGAAACTCAGGAGTGGCTACAAATCCCATTTATTTACCCTTATTCTTTTTAGTTTTAGCAACATTCTTTTTAACTTTAGAAATGTAAGCATCACTAGCTCCTTTTGCTGCCGTCAGCATATCTTCCATTGCTTCGCCTGGGCTGTATACATAAGGGTCTGCTGCTGAAGCGACTCGATCTATAGTTTCAGCAAGACCAACTGACCTAAACCTCGCATCTAACTCTGCTGAACTTCTTTCATTTTCAAAGATAGTTCCTTTTGCAGCATCTTGGTAGCGCGTAGACTTATATGATTCTGTCTGTTCAATGTCAGCTTCACTGGCTATGATGTTTTCAGCTTCGACTACTTTAACTTGTGCTGCTTTCTCTTCTACGGGTTTATAGCGGTTTAATACTTTGCCATTCTCACCCATGAAAGAAGGAGAGCCTAAAGTGCCATCGTCTAGTCGAACAAACACCTGATAGCTAGGCTGCCCATCGTTAGCCTCTCTTGCTGTAATGCTGTCAGACTTTAAGAAAATATCTTCTTTCTTAAATGTTAAACCTTGGCTTGTATACGACTCTTCTAACATATTGTAAAGATCATCTTTTAAATAAGACACATCTCCACCAACACTATAATAATCTTCTGGCCTGTATTTCATAAAACCAAAACTGCTTTCGTTCCAGTTGGCTTGTATTTGAGCCATTGCTTTTGTTCTTGAACCTTCTAGCGTAGTACCTGCTTTAAAGTTGGCCTCTACTAATTTGCCGTAATCAGCAATCATGTCATTTTTGTTTATGTCGTTTGCTGTTAAATCAGACCACATTCCTGTAAACGCGGATTCAACTTCTGAGTAATAAGATTCTGAAAACTTCTTTTTGTTGTCTTTAATAAATAATTTACGAGCATCAATGTCTGCTTTGTTTGTTGGATCAGTGTTTCTTCTAGCCATTTCAATGGCCTTTTCGCCATCCATGTATTCCATGTTTAAAGCAACCTGCTCTGCAAAAGCGGTTTCTTGAGTAGTAAACGCTGCTGCTTGACCAGGAATCTCTAAAATTCTATCCATCGTGTCTGCTGCCGCGCTAATTTTATTAATGTCACCAGAGAGCAAATCATTTCGCAACTCTTGTTTTAGCATAGTAGGAACAAACCTAGTTTGCTGAACAATCATAGTTTGCTGAACAATTCTTTCAAAATAATAATCAGACAAGCCCGGAAGCATCTGCTCATAAAAATCATCTACAGACGCTTGAGTTATAGGCGCGTCAGTAACAGGTCGATCACCAGCAACCACAGCACCTACATTAGCCATTCCTATTTGTTTATTTTGTTGAGCAGCAGACGCTGACCTGACTTTGTTTACAAGAGTAGAAAATTGAGATGCTGTTTTAATTACGCCGTCTTCACGCATTTTATAAATTTGTGCAAGAGCATCTGAATCAGAAATGTCATTGTTTGTTATGGCTACGTTTAAATCACCCAATTGCTTTATTTCATCAGCAGATAATTTATTCTGCTCTTGAAGGTAATTATTTTCAACTTGAGATATCTCAGCTTCTATTTTATCAATTAACTGGGCTTTTTGAGTGGCATCTAAGTCTGCTAGTTCTGTTGTGCGTAAAGTTTCAACAAGTGTTTTGCCGTTAATAATTCTTTCGGCTACTGGCAGGTCTTCATTAAGCAATGTTCTATCAATTTTGCCTAACTCTTGCTGAATAACAATATCGTCTTTTACTTTGCTTAAAAATCTGTTTGTTTTAACTTGGTCTAAAACTCCAGCTTCAATGCCTTGCTGCATATCCAATTTAAGCTGAGCAACACTTTCAATAACTTGGTCAGTCATTCCTTCGCGGGATAAGTTAGAAATGGTTGTTCTTAACGTTTCTGCTCCTTCCAGAAGATCAGCGCCAATTTTTTCATCAGTTTTAATTTTTGCAGCCTTGTTAATTGCTCTAACAGCAATGCCATTAGCTTGCTCATAATAGCGACCAGCTTTAGCCTGGACTATCTCTGGGGCATTTTTAAGCAAGCCAGATATTTTTGCATCGACTTCAGTTTGATAAGCAATAAGGTCATCAGGGTTCTTTGCCTGAGAATCAAGCATAGCATTTTGCATGTCAACAGTAATGCCTGAGTAATAAGCACCAATTGCCGCGTTGTTATACGCATTGCCACCCCATGCTAATCCGCTTTTTAATTTTAACTCTGTGCCTTCTTCCCTAGCTTTAGCGACTGCTAGTTCCGCCTTTGCAGGAGCCGCTTCTACAGCCTTGGCCTTTCCAAACTGTGTGGCTAAACCAGCTACAGTTTCACCTAAACCAGCAAGAGCTTGCATACGTTGAGCCGCAGAGTTATCTACACCAGTAGGGGTAAACTTGCCGTAGAAGCCAATAGGTTGTTGTCTAGGCTGTCTAGCCATTATTATTCACCCTTCTTGGTGGATTTATCTACTACAGGAGCAGGTATATCAGGAGCGTTGCTACCACTTGCCCCCATTATTCCACTGCCCAGTGCTAGACTAACAGCACTACCTAAAGCTCCCATCTTTCCAGCCCTATTAGCCGCCTTACCTTTTCTGCGTAGTTGGGCGCGTTTAAGTTTCTCAGATAGATTAATCATACCTTCGCTAACACCAATTTGCTTTGCGCTTTCAAGGGAAATACTTGCAGGAGTACCTTCGCCAGTTATTCCAGACATAGATGCACTAACAGCATTAGCCGCAAGGACTCTATTAAGCTCTTGCTTGCGTTCTAATTCTCGACTTTCAGCAGCAATCTTTTCTTCTTCAGCTTGTCGGTTTAGTTCGTTTTGTTGTGCTTTACCAGCTTGAACTTGACCATATATGCTTGTTGCTGCTCCTACAACTACTGCAACTTGGGCCGCCACTATCACAAATGCCATCTAAATATCCTCTGGCTCTAACAAAGCCTGCTCTATCTCTTCAATATCAGTTAAATGTGTAGGGTGATATGTAACCCAAACACAATCTGTTTCAGCGTATATAACACGCTTAGTTCCAGGAATTGTCTCGCCCATAAAAGGAGCTTCAATATCCAAATTACCAAACTGGCTAGACACCTTACATCTGCCTTTAACCACCATATACAAGTGCGTAGTCTTATGTAACGCTCCTACTAAGCAAACACCTGCGGGTATGAACAACTCTCTTGCGTATAGTCCATCGCTAAAATGGTGCTTAACCTCTAGCTCAAGTGTATCACCTTGCAACATTAAGGTCTGTAGCTTTACTATGTCGCTTTGTGTTGTTAACTGGTTCAAGAAGATTCGACCTCGTATTCAATAGCCTGGATATGGAATGGAGTTGAATAAGGAATTGTAATCTCTGGCACAACTTCTATTCCCCAACCATTGCCACCATTGTTGTCTTGTATAATACCAGTTTTAGATTGAACCGGAGTTCCTAATGGGCTATTAGCCGCATCACCAAACTGTCTAATAGGAACAGGGTTGCCATCAATATAAACACCAGAACTTTCGTACACTCTAATATTCATTCTAGTTATTTTCTTTTCTCGCATCTGGTTTTGGCCAGCAATAGATTGAGAATTAGTGTTCAATGGCATAGGTATAATCTTAGGTGTAAAGTTTAGTCCTATCTGTAAATCAATATTTCCTGATGACAATTCACTTTCTGTTAAAGTAATTGTTCCATTAGCACCCCCGACTCCTGGTGTTACAACACGCTTATCCATTGTGTAGTAATCTCCCGTAGGAATTGAGGTTGGTCGTGCAGATATGCTTACAGTCAAACCATCTAAATGATTAGTTCCAAGCTGTACAGTCGTAGTAGATTGATTGTCTATTGTAATTGCAGCATCAAGAAAATAATCAAAACTCCAGCGATCTACCCAATAATAGGATGTAGTTCCTCCTAGTACACTAACAATATAAAGTTCATTCCCAACGACAGACATTGATACAAGCTTCTGCGGAATATCGGTTGAATTGTCGCCATAGATTAATTTAGTAAATCCGTTGATATCTTGAGAACGTAGCGTGTTTAATATAGCCCCAGTACCATTATCATTAATAATGAATACCCAGTTAGAATCTTCTGATTTTGTACCACTTAAAACTGCCACATCTTTTGGGCTATTTATTAACTGAGAAGACAATACAGAAATGTCAGTACTGTTATAAGCATCTTCATTAAAGTTATATAAATAAGATCGCAATGTTTTACCATTCTGATCAATAAACAATGTAGCACCATCAACAGACTTTACTTCAAGGTCAAATGCGCCATGCTGAGTTTGTGACTGAACCGAAACATCAGCAGGAGTATTGCCAGTAACCAGAAACTCAGAGCCAGCAGTAAAAACCTGCAATCCACGATCAGGGTTAATATCAATAATTTCTGTTAATTGCCTAGAAGATATCGTAATAAATATACCTTCGTCAGCATCACCTTCTTCTGTATAGAAATCAAAGAATGATCCAGACCTAGAGGCAAACAAACTTTGTAGTTTTGATTTTGTCCCGCCAAACCATAAACGACCAACATAGAATGCGGCAGTTCTAGGGTAGCCACGAGTAGCAGACCAGACATCTTCTTTACGGGGTGATCCTTGTGTTACTAAAGCAAAAGCTACTTCATTCGCAGTTCCACCACTATCTGAGGTTGTAAACCCCGACCACAACTCAAACGAGTTTGCAGATTCTCCAGAAACGGTAATTGTAAATGCACTAGGACCACCTGTAACAGCAACACCTGTATCACCAAATATAGGCATTTCTTGTAGGTTTCTTTGTATATTAGCAGCAGATGAGGATGCCGACCCAGTTAAAGTAATGTTTTTACTTAATACTCCTTCTACATCAATTTGAAATCTGTCGCCTACTTCAAAATGAGTTAATGTCAATGTTGTAACATAGCTTATAGGTGTAGGACTTTGTGAATCATCATAGTCATACTGAGGTACATTAAGAAACGGAATGTCATCAAGAGCAAAAGAATCGTAGTTACTTAAACCATTATTAATAATTCTTTGTGGCGCATAATCCTCATGAAACATCAGCATAATATTTTCAGTCTGCACATCGCGCACACTTGATACTGTCGTAGCAGAGTAAGGTAAAGGAATGTCAGCTACATAAGTAGTTGTATCGCTTCCAACGTAAGGGGATCGGTAAACCGCCATGTTTCCAGCAGTCAGCAAACAAAGATAATGTCGATCAGTTTCAATACTAAAGTCAAAAGTCTTAACTTCAACTGCTGTAGTAGTAGTGGTATATACATTAAATTCAGCTAATGTAAACTTTTGTGTTCCTAAATCTGCATTGCCTGCATCCCCACTGCGAACTAAGCGCACATAAGGAGTTGATATTGCTTGTTCAATTCTTTTCCTAAAAGAAGTAGGGTTTTCAGAATCTACAGAAACAGTAAATGATTGCTGGGCAGTCCAGGTAGAATTATCAGGCGATGTTTGTATAATTAAAGTACATGCAACTGAGCCAGTGGTATACAACCCTGTAATGTCCACAAATTGAATATTAGTGCTAGTCCCAGTAGCACTTAAATCATAATGTGCAATAACATAGTCAGTTCCAGCAGTTACTGTACCAACAAGCCCAATATTAGTAGTTGTAGTAGCGGTGGTAGAAGGGTCTAAATCATTGATATTAGCCGCTGTACCGCCCTCTGTCATAGTAGGCGCATAAGAAGCGTTAGTGTAGTGTACAAGCTCCTTAAGAGCCACTGCAACATGCTCTGATCCTGCTCTGCGCTTTAAGCCCCCTTGTGGAACGATTAAGACGTTCTCAGCAGTAGCTACACCTTGGTAGTATTGCTCAAGGTCTACACGACCTTTAAGTAGGGGCGATAACTCTCCACTAACAAATGAACTTTGTAGAAACTTGGACTTTGCCATAACTAAAATCTTACGTTAATAAAGGGACGGTCTGTTATAGGCACTACAGGATATTGTTGGGAATCCGTAAATCTAGCCATGCGAGAAGCATTAAGATACTGTCTAGCGTTGGCCTCCATAGAAGCTGCGCTGTCACGGATAGAAGGGGCAAAATCTATAGCAAGTGCATACTCAATCATCTTACTAAAGTAGACAGGCCATGTGGATTCTGGAGCGTTGTGTATATAATCAGCATATATGGCAGAGCTTGCATTGCAATACAGCTTATCACCGTATAGGCCATAGGGAACTTGAGGGTTAATCTTGATGAGGAATAAGAGATCAGCAGGAAGTTGGTAGATAGATTGCCATTCATTCCCTACAGGAACTCCAACTGTTAAATCTAGCTGGGCTTTCTTACGAGCAAAACCCCAACGAAACTTAGTCATTTCATTCTGCACGATATTATCATACAAATTGTTAGCAACAGTTTGGGCGCGAGTGTTGCCGTCTAAAGATGTTACAGGCAGATCGCCAATTAAAATTAATGCGTTAGAAATTAATTGGATTTTACTAGCCATACATACACCTGAGTTTATTAAAGAAAGGGGGGACGAACCCCCCAGTCAGTTTACTACTTTACGCGGTAATTACTGAGCCGCCAGCTAGGGTAATAGCTGTAGCTGTACGAGTCTTTACATAGGTAATAAAAGCTGTAGGAGGAGTAGTGCTAGTAACAGCAGTTACGATATCTCCTAAAGCTAGTTCATCAACAGCAGCTAACATATAATCTGCCCCTACGATGGTAGCTTTAGCATCAGCAGTAGAATACTGCCAAGTTGAACCACCTGTTCCTGAACCGCCAATGCGACATAAACCTGATCTTGCAAAAGCCATGATGACTCTCCTTATACGTTGTCTTTATACAAAACTTTAACCAGGCCACCGTTGTCACGAACAACAGAACCTGCTTTAAGCATGCCGTTACATAGATATGAAGTTCTCTCAGGAACATAATCTACAGAAGTCTTCATGTCAATACCGATAGCAAGGCCAACAGCATCGCGCTGGAAGAACCAAGAGTCAACAGTGTTAGCGGCTGAAAGTGTCAATCCACCCTCAGTACGATCTCCAAGAATAATAAACTGAAATCCAGCTAGACTGTTAATGTCACCAGAGACAAGAGCTTTAATTGTTTGATAGTCAGAAGATGTAGCTAACTCATCATTCAAAAGACCACGAAGACCGGCAGCATTTACAACAGCATAAAGATTAGCGTTTTGTACATTCTGTCCACGCAAAGCAACTTGCGCCTGAATAACTTTAGACATGGTTAGACCAGTAGTACCAGCAGCAATATCAGTAGCATCTGGACTAGAGGCATCCAAAGCATCAATAACAAGTTGATCACAACGACGACCAATAGCTGCCGCAATAGTGCTTGCTAGTTCTTGCTTCTCATCAAAGTTAACATCAGCTTGGTCAAAGATGTCAGTGTATTCTGGAGCGTTCCAGTTAGTGAGGGTAGCAGTTTTAAATTCGTGCGCTACGTTCATAGGAGTTACCAAGTCAGAAGTAGACTTCTGGTTAGCAAGGCCTTTGCCCATACGACGGAATTTATAAGTGTCACCAACTACGTTGTTACGGATAGTAACAGCAGGCTTCAATAGCCCTGTGCCTTGATAGGCGTGTTTTACCATTGAGTCAAATTCTGTGACTGCAACGGACGATAGAGTTTTACTCATAAGAATGTCCTCGAAAAAGAGTAATAAATTAAATAATTTTTCAAGGTTTAAGCTGAGTACCCAGTAAATTGGTCAGCATTCAACCTAAATTTACTGGGCCTTTGGGAAAAGGGTATCCAGTGTTTGGATTATACACCTTTTACCCTATAAGAATCAATGAATTACTGGTCGCCACCAAAGGCTTCCCACATTTTTGCAATTTTAGCGTTATGCTCTGGGCTTACACTTCTTAATAAATTTCCATGTTCATCCTTTCTAAACATCTCTGCTTCAATAGCTTCCTTAGATAAACCTTCAGGATTATGACCGCCCTCCATTGGAAGCTTAGTAGGAGCAGTTGCCCTTACTAGCATCTCAACAAGCTCAATAGTGTCAGCAGTGTTAACCAATCCTCTGGCTTTCTCATACGTATCTGCATCAAGATTGTTTTTCATAAACCCTTCAACAGTCTTAATACGCTCTTGAGCATTGTCACCTAGCTTACTTAACTCAACTTCTTGATTGTACTCTTCTGCTACTTCACCTTGGGTAGACAACAACTCCCATGCTTCACTAAACGCATCGCCATTCATGTTGGTCTTAGTAGCAAATGCTTCTAACTCTTGATATAGAGCATCGTCTTTCTCAACACCTTCAGGGATAGTATAACCATCTTTAGGTGCGCCTTTAAATCCACCAAACCGCTTGGATAGTTCAGCATATCCTTTGGCTTGTTCGGCAACAGATTTATATTTCTCAGTGTTCAACCACTCAGGAGCCTCCCCTGTACCTTTGATACCATCGGTAAGAAAATACTCTCCTGCTTCTAAACTAGGTTGTGCTTGATCTAGCAGGGTATCGCGTGGTGCTTCTGTTTCTACTGGTGCGGCCTGTTCATCTAACATAATATAGTCCTATAATATTTCAGCTTGCTTCATTTGATTGATTAAAAACTTAATTACTCCAGCTTCCCCATTATGGTATGCGGCTTCATAATTAATGTTACCTGATCCAAAGGAAGTGTCGTTATCATAGACAAATCGCTTAGTCAGATCAGACAAGATACGCTGCCCGTCATCTGTTGTAAATACTCTGTGATAAGACTTTGCTAAATCAGAAGCATTTTGCAGTCGTATTTTTGCTTGTTTCTTTGCAAGAGCAGGGTCAGCAGATTGGTTAATTTCTGACCAACTCATTGAGCAGGCATCGGAGCTTGTGAAGT
>TARA_B110000879_G_scaffold149975_1_pt1 | contig 23877 bp, 20 predicted proteins | sample TARA_B110000879 | Tara Oceans TARA_B110000879 (sample SAMEA4398094) | marine metagenome | biome: Polar Biome; feature: [SRF] surface water layer (ENVO:00010504); material: water (ENVO:00002006), including particulate matter (ENVO:01000060) such as... | depth 5 m
AGAAGAGAACAATGATGAGGTTGACTCCGATGATGAAGAAGAACAAGGAGGTAAGGGTAAGAAAGGACGCAAATCCAGAAAATCAACAAAAAAAGTACGAAAGCCACATAAAAAGAATCGTAAAACAATGAAAAAGAAGGGTAAATCCGCATGGACTACTTTCGTTGTTGAATTATACAGAAAGAATAAACAAAAGAACCCAGTTTATATGTTTAAGAACGCACTAAAAGATGCTGCTAAAATATACAAAAAGTAATACACAAATATAAACAATTAAAAACACAAGTTTAGTAATATTATAACATGGATAATATTACTAACAACAATCAAAGTTTGATAGTCAACCCAAATAAAAACGAACGAGAACTTTTAATCGAACATGTAAAAAACTGGGTTATTTTAGACCAAAAAATACAAATGATAAACGAAAAAACGAAACAAATCCGAGAATTAAAATCAACAATTACTACTGACATATGTGATTATATCAAACGTAACAATATAACATCAAATATAGGTATTAGTAATGGAGAACTACGAATGTACGATAAGAAAGACTATAAACCACTAACATTTACTTATGTAGAAAAATGTTTAAACGAAATTATCAAAGACAAAACTCATGTTGAATATATAATCAAATATTTGAAGGACAATAGAGAAATCACCATTTCGCAAGATATTAAGCGTGTTATGCAAAAATTATAAATGTAAACACTATATATAATAATGTTTCCAATAGATACATCTGATTTTCAAGATTATATATTCCGAAAAGATATTACTGGAGATAACGTCGTTGGTGGTTATCCTATAAATAATTTAATAAATATTGAGAACAAAGAACGGTCTATGTTAGGGGGGTCAAATAATATAGGAACATCTCGATTTGATGGATTAGTGGTTCCAATTGGATTAGCAGTAGATTCAAAGTATATTTTGGGTGGATGTTCTCAATTACCAAAAATAAAAATGATAAATAAAGATGAAACAATAGATGACAATTTATTTAACATGTTATTTGGTAAGGTAAAACATAATAACGGAAATAACAAAACAAAGAAAAATAAACGAAAATAAGAAATTTATGTATGGATATATTCTATACAACCCATTTTACCGGAATTTCGTATAAATATTGTATTATGTTAGGGTATATCATATCTAAATTATAGAAGCATTATAATTTAGATAATATCTCGAATAAATTAGTCTAATGACGAGACCAATTACTATTATTAAAAGAATTTAATTGTAATTTATCAGAGTTTTTTTTCCAGTAATCTATTTTCTCTTGTAATTCTTTGTCTTCAGCAGTGAGAGGAATAGGTTGTGATTGTTGTGCTTCTAACCTTTTTAAATCATTTTCTGTGGGGGTAGGTTTTTTACCATAACAATTTACACCAAACTTAATATATGGATTATCAATATAACCACCATTTACACCTGGACGACCACAATTATTTTTCTTTTTGGGGAATTTTTGTAATTTATCCCAAGATCCTTTCTGTGTAGGAAAGAATGCCATTTGCCCGTCAGACCAGCCATAATTACACCATTCGGCACCCTTATTGTATGCTGCTTCAATCTGGTCGTAATTAGCTAATTTAGCGCCAAATGAACTACATACTGCTTGTGCGTCTTCGTAAGAATATTTATTGTTAGAAACATTAAACACTTCATTTTCACATTTTGGTAATTTAACTGTTTCTTCTTCCTCTTCTGGTTGAGATGTTCTTAAATAATCAAGAATATTAATATCAAAAGTCTTTTGCATAAACACAACAATCGCATTTAATAGCAAACTAATCCATGCAGTACCTTCAATTAATGATATAAAGAAGGGTTTTGTAGAAGATGACATTGGAAGTCTAAATAGATAAACAACAATGTAAAGAGAAATAATAAATAATGGAAGAGCAATGAGATTATTCGAATTTTCTAAAAACAATAATACATTATCATACAGAACAATCATGTCCTCTGTAATTTGTTGTTGGGATTTAGATGTGTAGTATGAAAGAATAAAAATAAATAAGCTTACAAAGAAAATGAAATCCAATGTTCTACCTAAATTAGTTTGAAATTCATCAGGAGTTTTTCCTTTATTAAAAAACGTTCCTAAAACATAATATACTACAATGTAAATAGCTAAAAACCATATTAATACAAACATATTTGATGAATTAAGATACTGGCTTGTTACATTTTTTAATTCACTTGTTTCGGCGGTAGCCTCCTCAGTTTTTTTAGTAGCCTCCTCTGGTTTTTTAGTGGTAGTCTCCTCAGTTTTTTTAGTGGTAGTTCTATTAGTCTCTTTTGTAGTATCCGTATCTTCATCGGATTTGTCAGTTTCGATTATTTTAGTTACATCTCTTAAATGGGTTTCGGTGTCTTCCTTATATTGTGATTCAGCCGCATTATCATCAATATAATCAGTTTCTGTATTATCTGGATTATAATCAGTAGCCATTCTTGTTTTATACTATATTTATTTATTTTTTTTACGGTAAAATAAACAATATGCCATTGATGTAACAACCTTGGAAGGGTCTTCAACCTGTTCTATTATATTATCATTAAAATGAATCCATTTGTTACTCGCGTGTTTTACAAACGCAGTATAATGTCCGCCATTTGTACCTCCATTATGGTTACATACTCCATATAAATCATATACGTATGACTTAGGATTATAACCAAGAACATATTTTGATAAGTCAAGATTATCAACTGGGAAGTCAATCTTTGTATTTATTTTACGTTGTCCGTCAGGAGTAAACCTTTTCAAAACAATAACCAGAATTTTGGGGAAATTCCAGAAAACAACATTTTTTTTAACATCTTGCTTTGTATTTATTTCTTCGTTAAACCATGCGTTATCTCCTTCAAGAATATCTGGTTTAATAAATAGATTCATACAGTCATATATAGACGACTTTACAATATTTCCTTCCATGATAGGTAAATCCAATATAAAATAAGATTCGGGTTTCAAAACTAATGACTTTTTACCATCAATATCGGTTATTTGATTTACATAGATTCCATAATATAAATCCACGATTTCAGAGTATTCAGTACTATATAAATGTTGAAGTAATTTATAACATTCTACAGCAAGTTTATCAGTCATATTTTCGACATTACCTGATATTTTCATTTTTACCTGACGAGAAATACTTGTATGCATACATTCGATAATAAACATAAAAAATTCAGGCATATCATTTTGATTATATCCCGAAAATAATTCTTTACCTTTCTGGTTAGCAAGTTCATGTGTTATATGAATAAATTTCTTGGGTGTTACCACACCGTTACCACTCCACATTACCTTACGTAATTCATCCCATGCTAATGTTGCTTGACTTTCAATAATATCCGTTTTTAAACATTCTTTATATTTACTCGAATCAAAAAAGTCATTTAGTTCATATGTATGATTTATCATTTGCATACATGCGTTTAAAAAACATGTATTTCCCATGTTTTCCATACCAGTAATCCCATTAGTTTTATATTTAGTTAAATCCATTATAAAAGGTATATAGACATTCCTTTACACCATTTATAATAAATATAATTAATATGAATACTAATTTATTTAATTTACCTAATACACCACGAAATCATACAACAACAAATAATAGTTTAGAAAATAATCAACGTTCTGTGAATGATATGGTACATATATATCGCGATTTAACTCATGGTATGCGGGATGTTATGACTGGATACAACAATGTTATAAATAATTATAATCAAAATATAGCCAGGTTTTTATCCACAATTAATGAGTGTAGAAATGACGTTAGAACAATGCGTTCACAATTATTTAATGATTTACCACATCAATCCCTCCCGAATGCGCCATCTACGCCAATTCGTTCATCTCAAAATACCACACCACGACCTCAAGTAAGACCATATAGAACCCGACCAACCAATACATCTACAATGGGTACTACTGAATCCCGTACATTTTCTTCTCCAGAATCATTATTTTCCAATATTTTTACATTCCCTATAAATACGGGTGCACGTAGTTATGAAGACGTTATAGTTTGCCCGACACAACAAGAAATCGACAATGCGGTCGAAGTATTTAATTATACTGAAAATGACTCGCAAAATCATCATAGTTGTCCTATTACTATGGAAGAATTTGTTATAAATGATCGTGTTTCAAGAATACGTCATTGCGGGCATACATTTCGTGAAGAAGCTATAAACAATTGGTTTAGATTAAATGTTAGGTGCCCCGTTTGTAGATATGACATACGCGAATATACAAATAATAATGACACAATGGATGTATCTGATAATGATATAACGGATGCATCTGGTAATACTATTGATATATCAAGTTCAAATATCAATGCAAACATAAATGATATTACAAATCAATTAACCACTGAACTTACAAATTTGTTAACACAAGCATGGCGAACACAATTACAATCAAATATGAGTGATAATTCCCAAAACCCAATATTTAGTTTTGACATACCAATCGCAGTAACAAGCACTTACGAGAATGAATATGATGAGGATGACGACGATGACCTCTAAATAAAAAATATGACAATTATACATTATGTGTCATATTTTTACATGTTATAGAACTGAATCAGTTTACTTAGGCCTGGTAAAGAATGTATCTAATGTTTGAATCCTATTTTTTGTATTGTATATTTTGCTAAGAACTTTATCAAATAATAGAATTTTTATCTTCGCGCTACACATTTTTTCTTTCTTTTTCATGAATGTTTCTAAGTCGTGTCCTTCGGCTTCTAATTTTTGTAAGTCTTTATTAAATGTTTTGATTGCTGAACGTTTATTTTGCATAGTCCATATTTGTTCTAATGCCAATCCAAATAATTGCTGGAGTGGTTTCATTAACTGATTTGTAATATAGTGAGTATAATCAATCTGTAATTTATTATTTACAATAAATTCTGGAGTTTCTATTTTATCTCCCATTAACGCTTTCGGTTTGTCATTTACAACAAATACAAATTTCATTCTGTCTCCTGGTTTTGGTTTATTTCCTGGGTCACGTTGTCCTATGCGATTTGCCAGAACATTATGACCTATTTGATTTGGGTTTTTATAATAACCCTTAAGTGCTTTTGTAATCATGAGCTTATCCATACTTACCTTACCATCAATTAAATTTTGTAAAGCCGTTTCTAAATACTTAATTGCGTCTTCTACATTATTACCTTTCATGAGAATATCTAATATGTCACCATATACATCTTTCAAGTAATCACATGAATCGCGACGTTTAATAGAAAGTCCCATATATTTTAAGTACCCCTTATTTGGGTCATCTTCGTATAAAATACCAACATATCTCTTTTTAGACAGCAATATGAACGGCATAAGTGTTTTCTCATATTCTAAAAACATAGGGGCTTTCAAATAATTACTACATACAACTTCTATGTCTTTTGATATTTCAATCGTACCTTCTAATGCTTTTTTACCGCGAATCTTCTCTCCGGTTTCTGGGTGTTCCAGATTTAATGTATAAAACACCGAATCAGTATCACCATAAATGTATTCGGCACGACATCTCATTGGACCATGACATTTTGTATCGTATACTAAGTCTCCATATATCTCTTCAATCATTCGTCGAGCATACATAATCATCATACGCCCAGTTGCGGTTGTAGATGCGGCAACATCCTTTTCATAAAAAGTAGATGTCCTTGCCCCACATTGACCGTATAATGAATTCGCTGTTACTTTATATCCAAGTTGTCTTTTATCCAGAATGTTTTGCATAAATGGGTCTTTCTCTGTCTTTATCATTGTACGGGTGTCTTTTCTGGCTTTTAATAACTCTTCTAAGATAGAAGGCATAATTGATTTTTGATTATCTGGTAGTTGAGCCCATCTACATGTCATACGTCCGACTTTTGTCTTTACTTTTCGCGATAAAGGATTTTTTGGATTTCTTAAGTATTCATAATTATCATAGTCAATATCAATATACTGGTAGTCTGGTAAATTGTCATATATAAAATTGCCATCTTTATCACGTTCACCTGTAACATGTATTAAATTATCATCCAAATCATAAGTCTTCGTCCATACCTTACTATCGTGAGAATAGTTCTGACTAATCATTGAAGATGGATATAACGAAGAATAATCTACACATGCTACTGGATTATCCATATACATAGAACACTTGGGTGGAAGAACAATCGCACCTTCATATCCTTCTTCTTTGTATGTCTTTTCCAGGTCGGGCATGAGTGTATTCTTTTCACGACATTTTTTAGCAACATAACTGGTTAATTTGATACCTTGTCCCCTGAATATCAGGAAATTAATGGGAACGCTACAAATACTTGCCATCTCTGTATATCCAGTAATAACATCGATTTTATTCATCAAATGATGGACGAGGTTACAATCTTGAATACAATATTTTGCAACAATTGCTCTGTCACTCGATGACCCATTTGCCAATCTGAAAATATCTTGTGGAGTGACATCATCTTTAGCGGTACCCCATTTAAGTGTTTTGTTACCTTCTATCTCACTCTCGTGATTTGCTATCATAATAACGTTAAATGTATTGGTTTTGTCATTTTCGGTAACTTCTCTTCCGAACTCAATATCCAAAACCTTGAATTTCTGACCGTTTTTGTAATAATTTGTGGTAACCCCACTGAATTCAATATGGATAAAATCGTTCTTATGTAGTCCAGCCAAGTTCTTACTGTAGAGTTCAGTAACATCACCATATTCCGGATGGCTACAACATACTACTTTTTTGATACTATCACTAATATACTGTCCGGCAACATCATCTAACTTGTAAGAAGACAGATTAAAGTCACGTCTGAAATACGCATACATATCAATTTGTAATCTACCTGTCATTTTGAAATACCTCAAATCGTAATCTCCACTTGCGATTTGCATTTTGGTGTTTTCAATATTCAACTCTCTGGTATTTCTATCTTCCTTCGCACACATTTCATTGATTTTTCGCGATAGTTTTAAGAACTCTCGCTCACATTTATTTTCTTGTGCTCTACGAAACATGAACTCATAATCAAACCCAAATATATTATACCCAATCATAATATCGGGATTTTCATCTTGAATTAGCTTAGCCCATTTTAACAACACATCTTTTTCGGTTTTCGCAGTTTCAATAATAGCACCATCTACATTATCGCACGTGCCAAGAACCACACAATGATTCATATATGGTTCAGATTCACCATACTTCATAAACGTTGAACCGATAAACGTAACTTTATCACCTTCAAGTGGTGGAAACATTAGTGTGATTACTTCGTTAGATAGTTGTATCTTTTCTTCGCGGTCATATTTATCACTAAGGAGTATATCTATAATAGTGAACTTTTTATTTGCTTTTACTTTTTTTTCGTAATGTTTATATGTGTAACCACCTTCACTGTTATCGTTTTGTACCATCTCGTCACTGTCTCCACCAGCACCTTGTGTTTGGTAATCTTGGTTTATTTTATCAAAAATGCGGTCAATTTGAAGTATCTTTGAACTTTCACCATTTGAAAGGTCTTCCTTTGCTTTCTCTATAGGGATTTTTGAAAGAGCCTCAATCTTATCTTGAATAAACTCTTTGTTTACTTTTGATTTCGGATAAACTAAATCCACGTCATCAAATTTACCAAATCCAAACGCAGCCATTACACATTTACTCAATAATGTCATGCTATTGTTTTTATCCAAGAAACGTAATTGCTGTAGAAACGCATCAACCAAATTAGCAGCAAACCTCTTATATGTCTTAACTGGTATAGGAAAATCACCATGACTACTACTTGCTTCAATATCAAAACTACATATTTTGAACGGAACCGGTGTTTCTTTCTCCGGCATAGGTGTAATATCGTTTAGCGAACATTTATATTCATACTTGCATGTAGTAGTCGAAATAGGTGGTTTAATCATTCGTGATGTATTAAATGATATCCATCCGGAAGGACTTACTGAATTAACATGAAAATACCGTAATAAAGGTGGTATATTACTTTCGTATAATTCAATCTCTAATTTCTTAGATATCAAGTTTGTACGTTTGCGGATATTTTCACCAGTTCTTTTATCAACCACGTAGCTGAACCATAAATTCTTGGTTTTATTCATACTCGTAGTGTTTTTGAATACCAACTTGATAAATTTATGCTTTCCACCACCAGAGAATCCATATAGTTTATGATGGTCTACTAATGTTGCTGATATAATAGAATCTTGAAACATCTTTCCTACCTTTTTCTTCAATTCATCTACAAAACAACGTTTATCATATTCCGACCAATTATCACCTACCTTTACGAAGAAGAACGGATTATAATCTTCAACGTATAAACAACATGTCTCGCCCTTTTCATTTACACCGAACATTTGAATGATGAATGATTTTTCGTCTTTAATAGGTTTATAATTACCACCGGAATCATCACTATCATCGTCATCTATAGATACACCTTTGTCTTCATCATATACATTGAAATCAAATAATCGAAAGGATTTTCGAATACCCATCTTTTTCACTGTTTTCGATGACATTGTTGTTTACTAATAATATATACCGATTGGTTTTAGATTTTTTTAATTTAATATCTTTTATATAAGAAATTCAATTTTACATCATTTACGTGGTATCATGTAAAATATCTATCGTCGTTTGGAGCGAATACTTCTATTCGTTTTTTTTATTTTAGATTTGACATATCCGCCATTATGCGCTTTAGCCCAGTTTATCATTTCAGATGCGGTTCTACTTCCATTATAGTAATCTGCATTTCCATTATGTACTTTAAACATTGTTGGGTATCCCATAATTTCAATATGTTCTCCTTTTAATTTGTTATCTTCAATATCTCTAATCTTTGTGTCCTTATCAAAATCAGAATCTTCTATCTCGATAGTTTCAATATCCATACCTAACCTGTTTTTCATTTCATTCCATTCTGGTTTCATTGTTTGACAATGGGGACACCAATTAGCATATATTAAAACAATTGTACTTTCGTCTTTGGTTTTCTTTTTATTAGATTTGGTTGCTTTCTTTGTTTTATTTGCCTTTTTTTTTACTGGTGTAGCCTTTGTATTTTTAGTGGATTTCTTTTTAGATGTTGTATTTTTAGCTGGTGCCATTATATATTAACAATAGAAAAAAACGATTGAAACTCATTCTTTTCCTAATATATATTATAATAATTATGAAAAATACAAAACTATTCGTCATACTTTTCTTATTGATAGTATTTGTGCTTGGACTGTTTGCTACTATGTATTTTAATCCATCTAATACAAACGAGAAAAAAGATATTGAGAACATGGAACAACAACAATCTGGATGCCCTGACATGTTAGTAAAAAAAGGACAATCTTTAGCACTTTATAATACAAATCAACCTGTTATGGAAGGAAAGAACCCTATTTTATTCCAAAGTTTAGATGATTATATTGAATTTGTACGCATTCAAGAAAAGAACGGAATCAATTGCCCTATTCTATATTTACAAGAAGAAGTGAATACACAAGGTGAGAATGTTTATCGTATGCGTCCAAGTCCATTTGACATGCAAGGTGGATTACCTACCACAACTCCTGAAGTAGTTGAAATATCAGATGCGAATCGTACAAACTTCCCATATAATGAGAACAATTACCCCGGGTTTGACCCAGAAGGTCAATATGTAGGCATTTATACCAATTTAGACGCCGTACACGATTCTACTAAACAATCAAATAATAGTGACAACCCAATGGACCCTAACTGGGGAGGAGTAGAATATACCAGAACGGCAGTAAAATCGGGTAAATATGAAGATAGAGAAATTACAAAACCCATATTTGGTAGAACTGTAAATACGTCACTCGTTCATGAATTGCCATCTAATGTAGAGAAACCAATAGATATTCTTTAATTGTATGTTTTCATAGAGAACATAAACATACAATTAGTCTGTGGAAGTATCAGCTTCCATTTCAGTTACTGGTTTAGTATACAATAAATATTGCCGTATATTTTCCAGGGAAGATTTACTAATTTTACGAACTTTTCCATTGGAAGTTGCGGTGAATGTATCAATACAGTGTGGATTTGATTGTAACTCTTGTATGAAATGGTTGAAAGATGTAAAATGACTCATAATAGCCATAGCGGTTACCGAACTAATGCCTGGAATCTGACATAATACAATTTCACCAATGTTCTCAGGCGTAACGTTTTCTTTCTTTACCTTCTTTACTACAGAACAATAATTACTACCACTCGGTTCTTCTTTGTGTGTATCATTTGTATCTTCTTGGTCTCTGAGACGTAACGTTCCAGCAAATGTTTGTGTTAAGTAGTATGGAATACGTCCTTTGCCAAATTCTCGTTCTATCTTATCAGCTGTAAAAATTAACCATTCTGCGGTTTCATCAACTGTTGATGTTTTATATAAACTAAACCCTTTGAAAAAATGTAAAGATGTCATTGAAGAATACACTATTTTCTTTTCGAGTGGAGTTCTCAATTGAGAAAATAAACCTTCTAATAAATATACAACAGAATGCAGTGGATATCCAGATGAATGTATTAATCTATACGACTGTTCTTCATATCTACCATCTTTAATGGATGCTAATAAATCAGTATAGGTTTTACGCTCTATTAACATAACCTTTTTGCCTTCATCTGTTTCAAGAAGTATATCCCCAAGAGGAAGTACACGTTTCTCTAAAATAGCAAATGATGGAGTTTTTAAACTACTAAGTCTTGCGTCTAATCTATCGTATAATGCGCGTTCGCGTTCATCAACAATTATTTTCATGATAAGAATATAATAAGTGTATAAGAATTATTATATTGTTTTAAAAAGTATTATTTAACGCCAGACCATTGGGCTGACACCAATAGGACGAGATACCTTAACGTTGGGGTTAGCAGTATCCTTAACCTTCTTTAATCCGTAACTTGCGAAACGAACGCCTAAAGCAGATGCTCCACCGATGTGGATTGCTGCGTATGCGTCTTTTCCAACTTGGTGTGGGAGACCGGCTTTCTTACTTCCACCTTGAGAATTTTGATTAGTTATACTGGCCGTAGCCGACACTCTTTTAGTAGCACTTAATACCATAATTATATATTTACTAAATATTTTTATTTGTTATTTATTAAATATACTATAAACGCATCCGAATATTTATACATCCTTGGTATATGCATCAAGATTTGCTTGAGCGGTAGTTACCTTACCTTGTTCGGTATTAACATTAGTTGATGCGGTTGATGCTGCAGCAACAGCCGCATTGTAAGCATCTATATCAGCCTGAGGGGCACCCGGAGCAGTACCCGCAGCAGTGGTAGCAGTAACTAAAGCATCAGCAGCGGTATTAATTGCGGTAGCTTTATCTAAGTAATATTTAGCTATCATAAGTTTTTGCTTTAACATAGCCTTTGGACCTTGTAAGAAAACTAATTTTTGAGAGGTTTGTCTTAAAGCAACACTAACAGATGCTTCGCGACCAATTTGATATGGAAGGCCAGCTTTTTTGGGTCCTCCGCCTGAATTTTGATTCACAATACTTGACACGTATGTTGTTCTTTTAGAACCACTTAGTACCATATTTTATATATTTACTAAATATTTTATTACACTCTGAATATAATATAATAAAACGATATAAACTGATTCATATATACTATGTTATAACATTCATTTTATTACCAGATAAGAATAAAATGAATACCGACGAAGATATCCGAATTGAAAAAAACATAAACGGTGTAGAATCATACATATTTGACCCATATAATCCATTAAATAAAGTAATTACTGAAGACGAAATAAAAGGAGTATTGTCTAATTATGGTATAAACGCGAATATTTATAATTCGATGTTATACAAACGCGCATTCGTACATCGTTCGTATATTAAACGCCCTGATATTGAAAATGAATACAACAATATTACAATTGTTCCTCAACCAGAATATTGTTTACCGTTATATACTAAATCAAACGAACGATTAGAGTTTGTGGGAGATGGTGTATTGGAATGCATTACCAAATATTATTTATATAAACGTTTCCCAAAAGAGAACGAGGGGTTTATGACTGAAAAAAAGATTGCCCTTGTAAAGAATGAAGCAATCGGAAAAATAGCATATGAGATGGGATTACATAAATGGTTAATTTTATCTAAACATGCTGAAACAAAGCAAACTCGAACAAATCTAAAAAAACTGGGTTGTTTATTTGAATCATTTATTGGGGCTATGTTTTTAGATTTTAACAAAATATCAGTTAACGATGATGAGAATTGGTTTAGAGACGTATTCGCAACGGGTCCTGGGTTTCAAATGGTACAAGTGTTCGTAGAAAGTGTGTTTGAAAAGCATGTAGACTGGATAAGTTTAATTAAGAATGATGATAATTACAAGAATATTTTACAAGTCAAAATTCAGAAAGAGTTTAAAGTAACTCCACATTATATGGAAGTAAGGGAACATGAACCAGATACAGGATATCATATGGGGGTATATTTATGCTTAGGTCAGCCTATTCATAGTGTAAAACCAGAACAATCCATCTCAATCACCGAATTTCATAAATATACAGATATACATCAATACATGTCCCAATACAATCGTATTTTCGTGTTTATGGGTGAAGGTATCCATAAAATAAAGAAAAAAGCAGAACAAATCTCATGTGAAGATGCTATTCGTAAATTAAACAATTTTTAATATTTACTTTGATTGACAAAAACAAAATAAATATAATTTGTATTGTTACTATATACATATTATACGGCGATGAATATTCCAAATACATATTTAGAACTATTACAAACCAAGGTAATGCCAAATACACAAACCGGAGTAAAAATAAGGTTTAATGATAGACAACAAATAAATGATTCTAATTCTGTAGAAAATAGTGAAAAACTTATTGAAGACGAACCGGTGAAGTCGAAACCATTTACTATTTTAGATAAACGACGTAGTTCTACTGTAAATCGTGATATCATTCTTGATAAGTTACGCAAACAAGACGTTTTTGCTGTAAAACCACGTCCAAGTGATATTAATAGAAATTTGTATGTTCCAAAAGATTTACCAGAGCCAGTATTAATAGATAATCAATCAGTAAGTAAATTAAGTACTGATATTGTAATATCAGAGGATGTTCCATTTGAAGAGGAAAAGGGCGAAGAAGAATCAGATGAAGAAATATTTGATATTCCTTCTCCAAAAGAGATAATTGAAGTTCAGGAAGAAGAATTACAGGAAATTACACAGTTAACTGAATTAGAAGAACCAGCTAAACTGGTAGAAGAAGTACAGGAAGAGAAAATAGATGAAATTATTGACGAACCTAAAAAACGTGGAAGAAAACTAAAGAAAAACGCAATAGAACCAGCAGAAGAACTACCCGAAGTTGACTTAACAACCGCAGTTATTCGTACTCAAACGGTAGCTGATAGATTACCAAAACAGCGTGAGAAAAATATTATTGTTGCTCCCCCATATTATATGAATAATCGCAAACTATTTATTCAAAAACTAAACAAAATACTCCAACCAAGAGAACAAGAATTACTTAATTCGGACGACTCCGTTAGTTGTGATAATAGAGGTGCTTCTGAAGAGTTTTCATTACTTACCCATCAACGTATAGTAAGAGATTATTTAAATCTATACACTCCTTATCGTGGATTACTTTTATATCATGGTCTTGGATCCGGTAAAACCTGTACTTCTATCGCTATAGCAGAAGGTATGAAAAGCAATAAACAAGTGTTTGTACTTACTCCAGCATCATTAAAGATGAATTTTTTTAGTGAGATGAAGAAATGTGGTGATGATTTATATAAAAAGAATCAATATTGGGAATTTATTTCCATAGAAGGTAATCCTGAATATTTGACCGTATTATCAAAGGCTTTGTCATTACCAATTGATTATGTCCGCAAAAATAAGGGTGCTTGGTTAGTAAATATAAACAAAGAACCTAATTTTTCTGAATTATCTTCTGATGAAAAAACATCTGTTGATTTACAGTTGAACGAGATGATCCGTTCAAAATACAAGGATATAAATTACAATGGGTTAAATATGAATATATTAAATAAGTTGACCGATAATCAAACCCGTAACCCTTTTGATAATTCAGTAGTAGTTATTGACGAAGCTCATAATTTTGTAAGCAGAATTGTGAATAAAATCAAACAAAAAAAATCGATTTCCTATATTCTGTATGATTACTTAATGAAAGCTACAAATGTGAGAATCGTATTATTGTCTGGAACTCCTATTATCAATTATCCAAATGAAATCGGTATTTTATATAATATATTACGTGGATACATAAAGACATGGAATATGACAGTTACCGTTCAGACTTCTCAAAAAGTAGACACAAATGCGATTTTAGATATGTTTGATAAAGCTGGATTAAAAACCCATGATTTCGTAGAATATAGTGGTAATAAGTTAACAATTACACGAAACCCATTTGGATTTGTCAATACTAAGAAACGAGGTGCTTTAAAAGGAACACAAAAACGTGTTGTAGCAGACAAGACAAAAACACGTAAAATTAAAGGTGGTGCACAAGGAGAAAGTTTCCAAAGATATGATGGAGTAAAATTAGACGATAGTGGTAATATAAATGATGCGGATTTTTTGAATAAGGTTTTACAAATAGTAAAGAAAAATGGATTGGACGTTCAAGAAAAAACAATCGAATTAGCGATGAATAAATGTTTACCTGATGTAAAGGATGATTTCTTAAAAACATTTGTAAATAGTGATACCGAGCAGGCACAAAATGTTAATTTATTTCAAAGACGTATATTAGGATTAACATCTTATTTTAGAAGTGCACAAGAAAACTTACTTCCTTCCTTTGTTACCACCGAAAATGGTGATAATTATCATATTGTTTATAACGAAATGACCGACCATCAATTTGGAGTTTACACCAAAATCCGTAAAGAAGAAGCAGATAGAGAAAAGGCCGCAAAAAAACATAGAAAAAAACAACAAGACAAGGAAGATTTATTTACAATTTCATCTACTTACCGTATTTTCTCACGTGCAGCTTGTAATTTCGTCTTTCCGGATGAAATTGAACGTCCTATTCCTACAAAGAATATTGACAAAATGGATGAAAATGATATGGACGCATTACCCAATGACTCTATACAAGAAGCAGACCCATATGCGAATGTTGATGACGAATTTGATGAAGGTTCAAAAATAGATATTGAAAATTATGCGAAACGTATAGAAACTGCCCTTACAAAATTAAATACAATTGATAGTGATACAGGGAATCATAAATATTTGACAGGTAATATGTTACAACAGTCCAGTCCAAAGTTTTTACAAATATTAGAGAACCTAACAAATCCTGATAATATCGGGTCACATCTTATTTACAGTCATTTTAGAACCATGGAAGGGATAGGTATCCTTCGTCTAATTTTGTTAGCCAATGGATTTGCTGAATTTAAAATAAAAAAATCAGCGGATGATTGGGAAATAGTAGAGGATGAAAAAGATAATGGAAAACCAAAATTTGTTTTATACACAGGTACAGAAACCTCTGATGAAAGAGAAATAATACGTAATGTATATAATGGTGCTTGGGACCTTGTTCCAGTAAATATTGCTAATAAATTAAGAGAACAACACGAAAATAATATGTATGGTGACGTGATTAAAATCTTTATGATTACTTCCTCTGGTGCTGAAGGTATTAATTTAAAGAGTACTCGTTACGTTCATATTGTAGAGCCATATTGGCATATGGTTCGTCCAGACCAAGTAGTTGGTCGTGCTCGTCGTATTTGTAGTCATCAGGATTTACCCGAAGAGTTACGTACAGTCCAAGTCTTTTTATATGTAACTACATTCAGTAAAGAGCAAAAAACGGATGATAAAAACATTGAAATCCGAATTCGTGATGTGAGTCGTATAGATAAAGCTACTCCAGTTACAACAGATGAAACATTATACGAAATAGCAAGTATAAAACAACGTATTAATAATCAAATATTACAAGCAGTAAAAGAAACCGCTATAGATTGTAACATTTATGCCAGAACCGCAAAATCAAATGAGAATCCAATGGTATGTTATGGATATGGTAAAATAGAATCTAATGTATATTCATCATACCCTTCATTTGAAATGGATAAAATGCAGAAAGAAGGATTGGATGTAGCCAAAAAAAAGTGGGACGTCCAAAAAGTGAATATTCAAGGACAAGATTACGTATTGAAAAATGATACAATGGAATTATACGATTACAATAGTTATAACGATGCTTTAACTAACCCAAATATAGAACCTAAACGTAAAGGTAAACTGGTAAAGGAAAACGGACAATTTAAAATTGTGGAGTAATACCACATAGTATTATATTTTACATATTTGAAAATATAATATGAGCTAATCAAACTAAAATCCTATCTTTTTTATTATTAAATGACAGGTTAAAGGTTGTACTAATGAACCAGATGATTCATCTATTTTTAATCCGCCGGGCGGCGAACCCACAGGATTGTTAATACTTAATATAGATTCTGACCCACTTGGAGTAGTAATAATTGACATACCAACTAATGGTCCACCGCCAGATACACCAACTACGGTTTGGACGAGCTCATTGCCATTCAATACAACTATTAATTCACCGGTATTATCAGTTGTTACTTGGAATGTGATTTCAAAAATACAATCTGGAGGCAATGTGAACTCGTTTGGGCTGGTACCTTCTTTACGTTGTATTATACCAAATGGATTAACCAATGGACTTGGAAAATTTACAGATTCACCTGGACCAATATCGTCGGGATTATCATTTATACCGCCTTGGCTCATTTGACCGTAAAAGTCAGCAAAATTAGAAGCAAAACTTGGGCCGGTAGGACCCACATCTCCCTTTTCGCCAGTAGGACCCACATCTCCGGTAGGTCCAGGTTCACCATTCTCACCAGTTGGACCAATTGACCCAGTTTCACCATTCTCACCAGTTGGACCAGTATCACCTTTTGGTCCAGTTGGACCAATTTCTCCATCATCACCTTTCTCTCCGGTTGGACCAGTAGAACCAGTATCCCCTTTTTCTCCAGTTGGACCATCACAACCGGGTTCACCGCAATGACCGGTAGGTCCAGTATCACCGTTATCACCAGTAGGGCCAGTTTCACCGGTTTCTCCTGTTGGACCAGTATCTCCTTTATCACCATCACAACCAGGTTCACCACAATGACCTGTAGGACCAGTATCGCCTTTATCACCAGTAGGACCAGTTTCACCATCATGTCCGGTAGGACCTTTTTCGCCATCATGTCCGTCGCATCCATCTCGACCGTCGCATCCATCGCGACCTCTTGAACCAGTTGGTCCAACATGACCTTCATCTCCTTCATCTCCGCGAGGTCCAGTAGGTCCAATATCACCATCACACCCATCTCGTCCATTGCATCCATCTTCTCCATCTTCTCCATCTTTTCCATCTTTTCCGTCACGTCCATCTTTTCCATCAATACCATCAGTGCCGTCACATCCATCTTTTCCATCTCGCCCATCGCGACCATCTTCGCCATCTTTTCCATCTTTTCCGTCACGTCCATCAATGCCGTCACGTCCATCACACCCATCATGTCCATCTTCACCATCACTTCCATCACGTCCTGGTCTACCATCTTTTCCGTCTTCTCCATCCTTACCATCTTTTCCATCTCGTCCATATTTACCTACTTTTACCACTTTTTTACACCCACTGGTGCGTTTCTTTCTTGAATAACAATAGTTACATTCTTTATGAGAACTATCATCGCAAGTACAATATGAATCACCACAACTCGCCATATTATATATATATATATGCTTAATATACTTTATTCTAAATAATTAATCGGTAGCATATGTGCTTTGTGAATTACAATAATAATTACAAGTTATACTAATGCGTATCATAATAATAGATTCTATTACTATTATTTACAAGGTCTAATTTTAATGATAATACATTTTTCTTCATTATTATAACATTTACTTGATTTGCATTTACTCGTTTTTTTTTGGCATTTATCATGGTTTCTGCACTCGTAACACTCTTTAACTGGTTTACATTTTTTGGGTTTATTGCATTTGCGACATCTACATGATGTAGATGGCTTTTCGTTTTTTTCTGACACATATGAATAGTGGTCGTCATCGGAATCATCTATTGAATATTCGTCAAAAGAATAATATTGTTTTGGCATATTATATAGTAAAATTATATAATAACCTAAATGTACTGCATATATCACGTTGTAAATTAATATGGTAATTATAAAAATACAATATTAATAATAGTAATTAGAAAGTTTTACGTGTAATTGTACCTTCTGATAATACATACCAGTGATCTTCTACGTAATCAACAGATGTAAAGTAATCGATGAACTTAGCATTTACCATACCTTCACCGTCTTTAAACTTAACGACAACAAAAGGGTTTGTCATGTTTCCGTCTTTATCTTGGTATGACGCAGTAAAACTCGCACTTAATACTTCACGTTCTTTAAGTTCTCCATGAGAATCTACAGCATATATTGTACCGTCAGCATTTGTGAATATTGAGATTAATGGACGTTTACCACCTTTGAGAATGTTAATAACAGACTCATTTAACTGTGTGTAGTTTTCACTATTTAGAGGGATAGGAGTAGCCATACTTATATATATATACCTATAGTATATTTTTTCTAAATCTATTGTAACAGAATGTATATTCCAAAACGTTATATACCAACTACTTTAACTAATAAAGATAAGAAAAAACAACGACAGAATATATTAAAATCGCGGAAACTCTATACAAAGGGTAAATATTACACACGTCCAACAGTTCGCTCATACAAGTCAAAACCTTCAAATCATGTAAAAACTGCTAAAAAACTGTATGGTGTTTCAACTGTCAAACCATCAAGAAAGCTTGCTATAAAAACTGGTTGTTCTACAAATACGCTTATTTCTATTGTAAATAAAGGACGTGCCGCATATTATTCAGGGGGGTCTCGTCCCAATCAAACCCCCGATTCTTGGGGAATTGCAAGATTAGCAAGTACTATTACAGGTGGAAACGCAAGTGTAGTCGATTATCATTTATTACATTCTGGATGTAAACCGAACAGTAAAGCTCTTAAACTCGCAACGAAAACATGTCGTAAAAAAGGGAAATGTCAAAAATACACTGTAAAGAAACATTCTAAAAAATAGATATAATACAAATAAAATATAAAAACAAACGCATTGTACTAATTATATTAATAGTATTATGAATGAAGAAAACAATGTATTAACTATAAAAACCGTTCAAATTCAGCCTATACGAAATATGATTACTGCTATCAAAGACATTTTAACTGATGCTACAATCACATTTACTAAAGATGGTATGAAAATAATAAATTTTGATAAAACACATACTATTTTAGTGAATGTATTATTAGATGCGAGTAAATTTGAGACATATGATTGTCAACCTGATAAAATTATTGTATGTGCGAACACTCTACACTTATTCAAAGTGATATCAACCATGTCTAATGATGATACATTATCGATGTATATTGATAAAGCAGATTATCATGATGGTATAGTATCACACTTGGGTCTTCAATATGATAATGGAGATATTAAACAATGTTACAGTCAGAAGCTGCGTTTAATTGAACCCGACACAGATGAATTGTTTATTCCTAACGTTGAATATTCTACCATTATCAACTTACCTACTTCAGATTTTCAAAAAATTATTCGTGACCTAAATAGCATTTCGGACCGTATTGAAATCAAATCTGTAGGCAGTGATTTAGTATTTTCATGTGAAGGAAGTTTTGCGAGTTCCCGTATTTTTAGGTCAGAGTCAAAGGACAATATGAATTTCATTCAGAAGTCGGACGATTCTGTTATTTACCAAGGCGAATTTTCATTGAAGAGTTTGTCTCATTTTATTAAATGTACTCCTTTATGTAGTCATCTTGAAATGTATCTTGGTAATGACCTACCCCTTATTATTAAATATGATGTAGCCTCACTTGGTAGCATTAAATTGTGTTTGGCGAATTTGCCTCCATTATAATTTGTGTAACTTGAATAATATAATTTGTATATTATTCAAATATTCGTAATACTTCTTCAACTGTAATATACATAGTTATTTACACCGATGGTATGTGTTTTTCAATAATTTCAGCACGTTTTTCCCATGTACAGTTCTCTATATAACTCTGTTGGTTTGTTAGTAGTGTTTGGTTATATTCACTATGATAATTGTTAATTATATTTATTGTCTTTGCTACAAATTGTCGTATATAACTTTCTGGGATTTGATTGATTTGGATTGGGTTTCTTACAAGCACATCCGTATTGATTTCTTCATGTAGAACATCAATATGTGGATTATATAAGGTAGCAAACCCATTTGATGTTTCGGGTATAGCCCCTAATTCAGATGAAATTACATTACACCGATATGCCATTGCTTCCAATATAGAAGTACAACACGTTTCTGCATATGTATTTGGATAAAACAAGACCATAGATGATTTAACGTGATTAAACAAAATTGACGGTGGTACAGAACCGTAAAAATCAATATTTGGGTCATCTATTAACAATTGGTATATTTGATGATAATATCTATCCATTTCGGTATGATTTACTTCATTAATATCTGTAATTGGAAGATACTCTGTTTTATTCTTCTCAATTTCTCTTGAAAAACAGGAAAAAACCTTTAATTTAATATCAGGTATATGTTTCTTTACTAATTGGAATAGGTGATATGCTACAATTAACCCACGAAAAGGTGTACTATAATAAATCATTGTTTTTTCTTTTTCTATGAACTTTAATTCATTCAACTTAATTAGTGGTGATATACCATTTGGCATTGTAATACACTTATTATGGTCGAGTCTATATTGTTGTATAAAACGGTTCTTTTGCCAATTACTTACAAAAATGTATTTATCGAATGGATATTGAACCACCTCATTTGTTATATATGCCACATCTGTGTTATGATGCATTGCGTTCCACAGTTGAATATTTGGGTTTATATCTGTCAAAAATTCCTTACTTAAAGGACATTGTCCCTGAAAAATAATAATGTCGGGATATATTGTTTTGATATAATCAACATTTAATGGGTAATATTGTAGATTTTTATGAATAATTGTGTTTGTCGCTGTACTTGTCATAACACTTACGTTATAATTTTTAGATAATACATTTGATAAACTATAAAATGCGGCTTCTGTTCCTCCCAATGCACGTTTATTTATGGTATCATAATCCCATTCCGAATAATCAATGAATAAAATTTTTTTCTTAGGTAATATAAATGGAAGCGTTTTATGTAAGTTCAAAATTGTTTGTTTGTGAAAATTATGCATATCTTGAATATTAATTGTATCGTGTATAATATTAGAGTAAGGCGTTAGAATCGTATCTGTAATATTGTAATTACTAACAAGGGTTTGTATTAAATCGAGTTTATATTTGTTATCATTTTGATTGTACTCGTTTTCAATCGAACTTGTGTTATATTTGTATGATACACTCTCTTCATTTACGGCATTATAAAGATATATATATGAATCTGAAAGATGTGTAATAGTAAATTCTGGATTTTTATCTTCTTTATAAAGTAGAACTGTTGTCATAAAATCGTCATAAATATACATTCGTTCGTCATATAACTGAATATATTTTGATAATATTTTACGATTAACGCATAATAATCTACCTGGAGTCGCAAGTGTCGTATTGAATTCTTCATTCAACCTATATATTTTTTTACATTCATCTACATTATAATAGAACTGTAAATGATATGTACTGATTGAATCATCGGTTTGATTCTTTAATTTATGATAGTTAGAATTATTCATTATAATCTTCGTGTTTCCATATAATGAAATAACATCGCTATTTTCAGTTGTAAGAACATTATTTATTCTCTGTATAGCATTTGGAAATAGGAAATCATCACCATCTAACATAATTAAATTATCATAACGATAATCCCTGTAAAATGTTTTTAATACCGAATTGTGACCTTTACCTGGAGAACCATTTGACTCCGTTCTTATGATTTTTCTCAATTTCGTATAATTATTCTTACCAAATTCGTACATAACATCTTGATAAAACTCTTCGTTCAATGTATTTACTATAATCATAATTTCATAGTCATCATATCCAATTTGGTTGAGAACACTTAAAAATGTCTCCTTTAATAATCTTACGTTACTCGAACATAAAATACCAACCAAATATTTTACCATAATATAAATAGTATAATCATCTATATTTATATTATTAATGGTGGATATATTCATTATTTATTCGTATAAGTGCGAATAACGTTTTATCGTAAAAATTGTCGATTATTTCAGGATTCGCATTCTCCTTTATCTTATCTTGGTATACAGTTATGTTAATGTTACTAATTTTATAGTCGGTCAAATCATATTTCTTCAAAAGGTTATCTCTAATATTTTTATCATGATTAAAAATACCTACATTATTATCATGATGTTTGGTTACACTATCGTCATTAATACCATTGTATAAATAAATATATGGGTCACTTAAATGAGTTATCTTATAATCAGGATTACGCAGTTCTTTATAAAATATAACACAATACTCTATATCTACCCCTTTATACATCTCATCATTATATAATTTCATGTATTTTGATAATATTTTACGATTGACACTTAATAAACGTAATGGTGTTATTGTCAATATATCAAAACCATCATCTATTTGTCGTATATTGTTGACTTCTTGAATATGAAATCCTAATTGTATATTATAATCACGACAATACATATCGGTATCTGGGTCTATTTTTCTTTGTTTGTTGTATTTAAATATAGTATTACTTACGCTACAATTCCCTGCTAATGTTATTACATCACTTTTTTCTTCAGTTTGTATATTGTTAATCCTTTCAATCGCATATGGAAATAAAAAATCATCACCATCTACTTTAATTAGGTTTTCGTAATTGTGATTATTATAAAATATTTCCAATACTGAATTATGTCCTTTTCCAGGAGAACCATTTGATTCTGTCCTAATTATTTTTTTTAGTTTTTCATGTTTATTATATCCAAATTCACGTATAACATCTTGATAAAACACCTCGTCTAATGTATTCACAATGATAAATATATGATAGTCGTCAAAATTGATTTGGTTGATTACACTATTTACAGATTCTCGTACCAATCGAACATTACTCGAACATAAAATCCCAACTAAATATTTCACCATTGTATAAATAATATAATAACTATTATTTATACCGATTTACCATGTATTATCATTCATTCGTGTGTAATATAATTCACAATTGTGTTCGGAAGCACTCCAACAAGTAAAAAATGTTTCTGCGTACCACCTCTTTTCACTACTGTCTTTATAAATTTTATATTTTTCATCTGATAATTGTATATTTGTACCAACATGATAATATTTATATATAGGAAAAGCTGTTACGATATCACGTTTATTTGTTATACGATAATGGGTTAGGTTGTTAGTCTCTTCAAATGACTTTTTCCATGCGTAATTACCTACCCGTGGACTTGCAAAAGAAACTACATTTACATTATTTTCTACATTATTGGCTAACATATACCCAAATAGTGTGGATAATGCTCCACCTAAACTATGTCCTGTGACATAAATATCAAAATCAGGATGTTCTTTTAAAATCGTTTTAATATTTTCTACTAATTCATCGTATACAGAGTTAGTTGTAAGTTGTG
>TARA_B110000879_G_scaffold212212_1_pt1 | contig 23806 bp, 10 predicted proteins | sample TARA_B110000879 | Tara Oceans TARA_B110000879 (sample SAMEA4398094) | marine metagenome | biome: Polar Biome; feature: [SRF] surface water layer (ENVO:00010504); material: water (ENVO:00002006), including particulate matter (ENVO:01000060) such as... | depth 5 m
CGGCGAATAGATCACTTGAAACTCAGCGGGCAAAAGGACACAGAAGCATCCTAGGCATAGCGCATTCTCACTCCATCCCTTGGGGCTTACCTCTTTCCCGGAAATTTTGCTACCGCAGCTCCTTCGCCCGGATTCGCCTTAACCCTTGGAGAATTGGAAGTTTCATAAGAATGACAGAGAAAAGGAAGCTTCCCATCCCATCCTGAGGAGCGAGGATTTACACTCATTTCTTTTTAGGATCCTCAGTATTAGAATCAAAGCAAAGCTCATGAAACCTCGCGCCTACTTCTTATTCTTTCTTTCAAAAGTTCTCCTGATTTGCGTGAGTGTTACCGGTGTAACTACTTCGAGGGGATTTGCGGATCTGCAGATCACCGAGTTCATGGCAGTAGCCGATCCGAACTTTTCCGACGCGGATGGGGCACCGTCCGATTGGATCGAGATTAGCAACTCCGGTGCCGGGACTGCTTCGCTGGATGGTTACTTTTTGACCAACAACGTAACAGATTTAAGGAGGTGGGCATTTCCTGAGGTAGAAATTGCCGCAGGAGCATCATTGGTGGTTTTTGCATCCGGGAAGACGCCGACCACGCCGGCACCGGATGAGCTGCACGCAGGTTTCACCTTGGACCGCGGTGGGGACTATCTCGCATTGATCGCGCCTGATGGTGCCACTGCCGTGAGCGAATTCACGCCCGTGTATCCAGAGCAATTTGAGGGCATCTCTTATGGCATCGGAGTTGCCGAGGGCAGCACACGGGAAACCTTCGTCGCGCGCGACGGCGAAGCGAAATATTTCATCCCGAGCGATGATTCGCTTGGTGACGCCTGGAAAAAATCGCCCACCGAATTTGATGATTCAGGATGGACCAGTGCGGTCGCCGGGGTGGGCTTTGAATCGGTGGGAGGAACCCTGGAACCGATCATCGCGACGAATATTGCCGATGCGATGAAATCAGTGAATGCCAGTGGTTTTTTTCGATTCCCGTTTCAGTTTGATGCGGAGGGTAAACAAATTATTTTGATGCAGTTGAGTGTTCATATCGATGACGGATTTGTCGCTTACCTGAATGGCGTGGAAATTGGCAGCTTTCGGAAGCCGCCCAAGGTGCAGTGGAATTCCACCGCGGCCGGCAGCCCTAGCCGTGGTGACCGGCAAACTATCGAGAAGGCCATCGTGATCGATGTCAGCGCTTATCGAACGGCAATGATTGACGGCGAGAACGTCCTCGCTCTCCAGGGAATGAACAGCAGTGCCGGCGGCTCTGACTTTGTCATCGATGCCGAGCTGCTGGCGGATGTGAAGGACACCTCCGGTGGCTTGCAGTATGGCTATTTTGAGGAGCCCACACCGGGTGCGCCGAATGGCACGCTTAAGAATGGACCGTCCGAAGAAGTTATCTTTTCCGTGTCCAGCGGGCTTTTCACTGAGAACTTTGAGGTTGAATTGAGCACCGCCACGCCTGACTCAGTGATTCGATACACGACCGACTTGAGTGTGCCGACGAATGCCATTGGCAATCCGTCACCCATCTATACCGGGCCGATCGAGATCACGGAGAGCACTCAGATCCGGACGCAAGCGTTTAAGAACGGCTCCCTCGATGGTGGGATGACGACAGAAACGTTCCTGAAAATGTCTGGGGACGTTCCGACATTCTCCTCTAATCTTCCGGTGGTCATTCTTTCGACACTCGGTAAGGGAGCGCCTCCGGGAACGTCAGCCACGACGCGGAAGACCGCTTTCATGTTCTTTTTTGAACCCGATCCGCTAACCGGGCGCACTGTCCTGACGCAAAGCCCTGCGCTTACGACACGGGCTGGGGTGCGGCGGCGTGGCTCCAGTTCGGGCGGATGGCCGAAGTGGTCGTTGTCAGTCGAAACCTGGCGCGACGGCGATGACGAGGATCGCAATATTGAACCTCTGGGAATGCCGCTAGAGGCGGATTGGGTCCTGAGTGCTCGCTATGAATGGGATCTGGCGCTCCTGCGCAATCCATTCGTCTATGAGGTCAGCCGACAGATTGACCGCTATGCCCCGCGGACTCAGTTCGTCGAAGTTTTTGCCGACACCAGCGGTGCTGAAATTTCCGATAATGACTACTTTGGAGTTTACTCGCTCATCGAGAAAATTGAGATGGATCCTAACCGCGTTGATATTGCGCGCATCAATCCCTGGGAGAATACCGAGCCGGAGATTACCGGTGGTTACATTTTCAAAAACGATCGCCCGGATCCTGGCGAACCCACGATCAACGTCAGAGGGATGGGGCAGATTACCCTTGTCGATCCCGATGGTGGGGAGATCGCGGGAAACCAGAGATCATGGCTTACCGGTCACCTCAACGAAGTCGACGTGGCTCTTATTAACGATCCGGAAGGGATCAACACTGCCACCGGATTGCATTTTTCTGATTATATCGATGTCGATTCGTGGATCGATCACCATTGGTTGAATATCATGGTGATGAATATCGACTGGGGGCGTCACAGCGCATTTTTCCACAAAGATCGGGACGGCAAGATCGTCTGCGGGCCAGTGTGGGACTACGACCGTGCTCTTGGCTGCGAGGACGTGCGCGACAATAATCCGCGCGCATGGGAGGGCGTTGTCAATGCGGTAGGCACCGTTTCGAGTAAGACCTGGTACGACTCGCGTTTCCCTTGGTATGGAAATCTCTTGGGACCAACCCAGGATCCAAGAGGGGCGAACTATCCGGAGATCCGTCAACGCCATACCGACCGATGGTTTGAGCTGCGCAAAGGTGAGTTCTCGATTGAAAACCTACATGCGATTATTGATTCGATGGCAGGTGAGATCCGCGAATCCCAAGCGCGCAATTTCGATCGCTGGAGGCAATATCCGCCGAATGGTGGCAACTTTGCCGATCAAGGTCTGAGTGGCTGGGAGGCGGAAATTTCGCATATGAAAAACTGGCTCGTGGCGCGGACCGAATGGCTCGACTCACAGTATCTTAAGCCCCCGGTATTTAACACTCCTGGCGGGGTAATTGCGTCAGGATTTCAACTGGTGATGGGCTCGCCTGATGGCCAGGTTTTTTACACGACAGATGGATCAGATCCACGTGCGTCGGGCGGCTTGCCGACTGAAGAAACAATCTCGTTCCTTGGCGGCCCGGTGGAGGAGACATTGATCGATGTCGATGCCCTAGGCCGGTATCTCGTCCCCTCGGACGATGCTCTCGGCCTGAGATGGACCGAAGCTCCTGATGTTTTCGACGACTCGACTTGGAAGACGGCCATCAACGGCGTGGGCTTTGAATCTTCCGCAGGGATCTCAGAACTCATTTCGACCAATATCCAACCGGAGATGAGGTCGATCAATGCCAGCTGTTACCTCCGCCTTCCGTTTGATTTTGACAACACCGAAAATATCAATTCGCTCACGTTGACCGTTTGGGCCGACGATGGATTCGTCGCCTATCTCAATGGCACGGAAGTGGGCTCTCTGCTCAAACCCTCGCCACTCCTGTGGAACAGTAGGACTCATGGAGGAAGAGGATTTCCGGGAGGGGACACTGCTGTTTTAACAGATCCGATCGTTATCGATCTCACACCGTTCAAAGACCAGATGCGCGACGGGGGAAATGTCATCGCCCTCCATGGCATGAACAGCTCCATAGGTGGATCTGATTTTCTAATGCGCCCAATGCTTTCGATAAATCACAATGTTTCCCCCACGGCCGCGACCGTCGACGGCACGCAAGTCATCACGGCCCGCACGTTCGACGGCTCACAATGGAGTGCCCCCGAGCAAATCGCTCTCATCATCTCGGAGGACTTGGCTGACAGCTCGAACCTCGTGATCTCCGAGATCATGTTTCGCCCGTCTCTTCCGAATGAGAAAGAGAGCACCGCAGGGTTCGATAGACGGGAAGAGTTTGAGTATCTTGAGTTTTTAAACATCAGTGACACTCCGGTTGCACTCATCGGGATACACTTTTCCGACGGCGTTGAGTTTGATTTCAACAATAGCTTGATCAACTTGCTCGAACCTGGCGCACGCGCGTTGCTCGTTAAAAATCGGGCCGCATTTGAATTTCGCTACGGCACCGCACTCTCTGATCGCATTGTCGGTGAATTTCAAAATGGCACGAAACTGAAGAACGAAGGCGAGCGGCTGTTAATCACGGCGTTTGGAGGGGACGTCCTGCGGAACTTCGCATACGACAACAAAGCACCGTGGCCGTTAGCGGCGGGTGCCGGAGGCTTCAGCCTGGTGTTGGCGGCTCCTGAAATCAACCCCGACCATGCCCTCGCGGCGAACTGGAAACTCAGCCCGGCCTTCGGCGGCACACCTGGCACGAGCGATGAGCTAAACTTCATCACTTGGGCGAGTGCATTCGGCAACCCTGAACCCGTATCGGACAGTGACTCCGACGGGCACGCCGCCCTGATGGAGTATGCTATGGGCACAGATCCAACGATTGCCGATTCCACCGACACCCAATTAGAATTCGGCGAATTCCTGACCTTCTCGTTTCGCCGAAATCCTCTGGCGGTAGACGTCACCTTCACGCTCGAGCAATCTGCAGATCTTGAAGTCTGGACTGCCGCAGATGATGCGATTGCTCTCGTTGACGAGATCGACAACCGAGATGGCACCGCGACATTACTCTACCGCTCGATTTTGCCGATGGACGGCAACCCATTGTTTCTCAGGATGCGTGTCACCCTCAACTAGATTGCTAGAAAATTGTTTTTGGGGTTCCTTAGTGGATCGATAGAGCGCCGCGAGATTTTCTAGGCTTTCGGCAATATCGTGGTGATTGGGGAGAGTTCTTTCACGCGTGAGCCCCGGCTTTCTTACGAGGCTTAGCCGGAAGCTCATGAATGATGCTAGAGGCTTGAAGTCCTTAGTCGGACGAAGAGCCTATCTCCCTGCGCCACGGGATTGGCACTCTTATAGGTGACGGTTGCGGTTCCGTCGCCGTTATAGATAACGGAGTCGAGAGCCAACATGGCGCCAGCTGGCGTCCAGTCGATCAAGTCGCCAGAGATCTCGACACCGATCTGGGCGTCGGTGGCGTTGGAATTCTTGGGAAAGCTGACCGTGAACAAGCCATCGTCATCGACGGAGGTCGTGACGATGCCTTTTCCTGCTGCCGGGTCAGTGTCGCTGGTGCCGAACGCGTATTCCGCGAAGGCGCTGAGACCATCGTTATCGATGTCGGCATTCGGATCTCCACTAAACGTCGTGCCGCCATCGCCTTCCCCAGGACTGCCCAGTGGAGCGGTGCTGGCGGCCCAGCTCTCGCTGAGGGAGTGGTCCAGATTGGAGTTTGGAGCAAGCAGGACGAGGCTTGGACCGAATCCATCGGGAAGCAGTGGCCACGGAGCTGTGTCGTCGTAGCGGAAATCTCGGATCACGCCACTCGCTCCTCCGATCGCAACACGCTCGCCGGAATTGGCTAGATTCGTGTCATTGGCAAACTCGCCTGCAATGAGGTTGCTGAATCCGACCCCGTATCGCTGCTCAAATGCGGCCTGATTGCGCACTACCAGAAGCCTTGCATCTGGATCAAGTTCCGTGATGGCTGCGCCGAGGAAATCGAAGTCGATCCCGTTGCTGAACGAGACCTCACTGAGATCGATTGGGCTGGCAGAGATGTTGAGCAATTCCACATATTCGAATAGGTCACCGTCCAAGAAACCAGCGTTGATCTCTGCTGCGGTCGCACCAATTGGATTGTACATAACTTCCGAGACGACCAGGTTGGTGTCGTCGGCCAGTTCCGAGCCGACGACGAAGGTCGCGGAAGTCGGACCGCCCCACTGTTGCCCATCGTATGCTCGCGCAACGATCGTTGAGGAACTGTTGACCACGATCGGGGTGGCGATCACGGTATGATTTACGCTGATGCGCGGTTTGACGAGAAAATCGGAACCGCCGGACGACGAGTTCATCACTTGGAGCGCGAGCACGTTGGTGCCATTAATGATTAGGGCTTTGTTCGCCGTGATATCGTAGTCTAATGCCGAGTTGTCAGCGATGCCGTTGAACGAGTAATTGACGAGCGTGGCGTCCGAAGGCCCGGATGAGCCAGACGAATTCCAAGCGATCGATGCTGGAGCCGAGTTGCTGCGGGCGATCTCAGTACCGTTGAGGTAGGCAACGAAGGAATCGTCGTATTTGATCTCGAGTAGCAAGCGGTTAATGCTGTCCGCATTGTCAAAATCGAATTTGAAGCGGAAGTAAGCACTGGCGTTTTTCGATCCGTTGGCAGACGGCTGCATGGTGCTTTTGATGTTGGTTGTGATCTCTGAATTGAGGACACCGTTCAGGCTTTCGAACCCGAGACCAGACGTTCCGGAGAACCAGTCAGTATCTTCAAATTCTGGGAGGAACCAAGTCGTCTGCAGGCTGGCGTCCAAGGGGACGAAGTACTGACAGCTGGAATCTTCGGCGAGCAAAACCTCATCGATCGGACCGCCATCGAATGGGATTGCGCCGATGGCGGTCCCGCCACCGGGTGCGCGCGGATCGGAACCATCGGTCATGTAGTAAACCGTTGCGTCGTTCGAATTCATAGTCAGTTGGAAGCCTTCCTCCACGATACCACCATTCTTGTTGAAGGTCGGCGGGAGGAAGAACTGCTGATCGATCCACTCTGAGCGCGCCTTCAACCAGCCCTTGAGGTGCGAAACGTCGCGTTCCCAGCCAGTCGTCCCGGCCTCGGAGAAATTCTGCCCACTGATGCTGCCAGGTGCGGGGTTCCTCCAGCGCGCAAAGCTGCGCGCCTGGGCCTCGCGGATTTCGTCAGCCATCCCATTGATGATCGTTTCCATGTTGGATTGGCCGAACTCCGCTGCGCGCAGTTCAAACCAGCGATCGACGACCTGCTGCATGACATCCGGACGGGTGCTCGAGGCGGCGGGGGTTGGCTGGTTGTTGCTCCTAAAGCCGAACAGCTTACCGAACCAGGGGTAATTGGAGGCATACCAGGTTGGATTACCGGTGTCCCATTGGCGTGGGTTGTCATCGCGGCCGTCATCCGAGCCCATGGTGCGGTCGTAATCCCAGATCGGACCGGCACTCACCGGACCATTGCGCTCCTTGTAGAAATACTGCGAGAGGCGTCCCCAGTCCGGATCCATCGCGAGGATGTTGAGCCAAAAATTGTCAATCCATGCGCCGACGTCCATGTACTCCGAGAAATGCTTTCCGGTGCTGCTGATCCCGTTGGGGGCGTTCAGCGCACTGTTCATCTCAGCAAGGTATCCTTGGATGTAATCCCTCTGAGGGGTAGAGATAATGTTTGGTGACGTCAGCGGGACCGCCCCCCCACTACCGGCGGCGTTAAGTGACTGTTCCCCAACGCCCGAGCGATCCCTCTTAAAGACGTAGCCGCCGGTGACATCAGGTTCGCTGTTGTCCCAGGCGTTCACCGATGGGATATCGAGGCGACCTTTGTCGGGCTCGATTTTCTCCATGAAGGTGTAAACGCCGAAGTAGTCGGAGGCGGTGATATCCCCGCCTGTGGCGTCGTGGAAGATCTCGATGAACTGTGTCTTCACCGCCCAGCGGTCGATCTGGTTGCTGAGCGCGTATAGAAACGGATTGCGCATCAGCGATTGGTCGAATGTGAAGCGCGAGTTGAGAATCCAGTCCCCCTCAGCTGAGAACCCCAGCGGCTTGATATCGACATCCTCGTTGAATTCGTTCCAGCTCTCGAGTGCCATGGCATACTTGGAGAAACCGCCCGAACTGGAGCCACGCTTGCGGTAGCCACACCGGGTCCCAAGGGTAGGCTCGCTGGTTAGGGTGGTGCGACCGGTTTCCGGGTCAGGTTCATAGATTAGCATGAATCCCGGAACCCGCGAGCTGGCGTTGGCACCTGGGGGCTGTCCAGAACTGAACTTGTGCAGTAGGACGATCGGCAAATCAGAAGAAAAATCCGCCTGGCTGGGATCGAGTTTCATGTATCCCTCCGTGCGGCCGGGTCCCTCGATTGCACCCGAAAGGAACGCCTTCGCCCGTACCATTGTGGAGCCGCTGATCGTGACTGGCGAGTTGTAGACCGGCGACGGCGAAGCCGGGGCTGCGGTTGGCATGCTACCGTCTGTGGTGTAGCGGATCACCGCATCCGGATTGAGCACGCTGAGCTCCAGCGAGAAGTTTTGGGTGAAGGCGCGGCCAGTCACCGAGAACTGCACTAGGTTCGGCGGAGCCAGGCTGAGGATGCCGTTCGGTGCCCCTGGTGTCGGTTCCTCGAAGTATCCGAGCTGCGCCGGAGCTGAGAGATCCTGAATCTCGCCGACCAGTTCCGGGATGATAATGAAGTCAGAGCTAGAGGCGGAGCTGTTCATCGCCTGCAGGGCGAGAATGTTCTCCCCTTGGACAAGGGCGCCAGCGAAATTGAGCGGGAAGAACTCGAAATTCTCGCCGACGTCGACCTCCTCGCTGACAGTGGCTACCGAATTGTAACTCAGCGGGCTAGGTGCGTTCTTTTCGGCGACCTTGGTGCCGTTGATGTATGCGACGAACCCGTCGTCGACCTTCACTTTTAAGGTCATGCTCACCATTTCGGCCGGATCGGTGACCTGGAAGGGCAAGCGCATGTATACAGAGCCATTGGTGCCACGCATCACATTGCTGATGTCACCGGTGGCGGAAATTTCGTCACCGACTGCGGAACTGTAGCCCCACCCGAAAGCGGTTTGGGATATGGCCCAAGCGGCATCGTCGAAGCTGGGCTCTTGCCAAGTTGAGCCAATATCTGAATCTGGCACCAGGTAGGCAACCTCCGCACCGACCAGCAAAAAATCAACCCCAGCTACTGGTCCGCCACTGCCCGTTCCGTAGGAAATATCCTGTAGCTGAGCTGGGAACTCCGGATCGAATGAAGAAACTACGGTCTCACCATCGGGCTTAACCAGTGCGAGATACTCGCCGCCCGCCCCCAGGCTAAAATTCGCGTGCAACTCGGATCCAGAAACCGCGCGGTTTTTTCCGGTTGCGAACACGACGAGGAAGCCATTGCCACTGATCGAGACGTCTGGCAGCTGCCATTTGGTGAGCACCGCTGGATCATCCGTGAGATAGTAGCCCGCAATCGAAGCGGTCGAGGGCTCAGGGTTTTGAATCTCGAGCCAGTCGGCCGGAAATCCGTCTTCATCACTGAGCGTCGTGCCAGAATTGTTAGCAACGATTTCGCTAATAAGGAATTCAGCATTCGAATTGAAAGGATAGATGATAGTGAGAAACAGCAACAGACGTAAGGTCGCTAGGAAAGATTGCTTTTTGGACATATTTTTGTGGATCTCAATTGAAGAGAGGGGAAGAAGGTTGCCCAAACGGGCGTCTGTTGGGAAGCAGAATTCTTCAGATTCACGTTCCACCCGTGTTAATTTTGGCTGCCGAAAACTTGCCTTCCTCCCAGAAGAAGACATGTTTTCAGAGAAATGCCGGTCCGTTCTTTTCCCTAATGAATAACTCCCTTGCTAAACTATTTTTAGTCGTATTCCTAGTATCAGCTCTTTCTCCGGTCTTGGCAGGAAGCTACAGCCAGAGTTTCACCGGCTTTTCATCGGGGACAACCAGTTTGGGTGATGGATCCCAAATCAGTAGTAACACCGGGATCACTCAAGTCCGTGGAACGAGCGATCCCTATCTGCGGATGACCGACAACGGCACAGGTGGAACCAGCTCATCGCTGAAATTACCTGAGCTGGATCCTGGGAAAGTGATTGACTCCTTTACGGTGAGTTTTGATCTGCTCATTGGCGGTAGTGGATCACTGGCCGATGGGGTTTCTTTAACCTTCGGAGAAATCGCTTCAGGCGACGGTGGGGGAGAGGCTGGTTTCGCCGTCGACGGCGGTCTCGTGGTCGCCTGGGATACTTATAATAATGGCGGTGATAATCCTTCCGTTGAGGTCTTTGCCGATGGCGTGAGTATCGACAACAATAGCTACAATTACGGATCGACATCCGACGCATGGATTTCAGTGGTATTAAACTGGGACGGTAGTGGTCTCGATATCACCTACAACGGAAACCTTTTGGCAAACAATCTCGCCACTCCCGGCTTCGTTCCAAAAGCAGGAGATCGCTTTGCCTTTTCAGCCCGCACCGGGGGAGCTACTCAAAACACCTACCTTGACGACCTTTCCTTTTTGACGACCACTGCCACCCCCATTTTCACGGGCGGCCCGGTGATCAATGAGTTCGTCGCTGACAATGATGAATCACTCGAAGACGAAGACTTGGGCACTCCCGACTGGCTCGAAATTTACAATGGTCAAAGTGCCAGCCAAAATCTCGATGGCTACTACCTCACCAATGACATCGCACAAAAGACGATGTGGAGAGTCCCGGCGGTGACGATGGAAGCCTATGAATATCTCACGATCTTCGCCTCCGAAAAAGACAGATTGGCCATCAATTCTCCCCTTCACACCAACTTCTCTCTTTCCAAGGAGGGGGGATATCTCGCGCTCGTGGCACCGGATGGAGTCACCGTGGTGACTGAATTTAGCTACTCCGCACAGGCCGGAGATGTCGCCTACGGGGAACTCGGACAGAACCGAAACCTTGGTTTTTTGGAAACTCCCACTCCGAACCAAATCAATTCCGGAGTTCAGGCAGCTGGTCCCCCTGCGGAAGATGTTCAGTTTGATCAAACAGGAGGTGTTTTCTCGACTTCGACAACGCTGGCGATCCTCCCAACAATCTCGCCTGCCGCCGTTGTCCGTTACACCACCAACGGCACGATCCCTACTGAAAGTTCGCCCGTCTACTCCTCGGCTTTCAATATCAGTAATACCACCACAGTTCGTGCCCGGGTTTTTGAGGCCGGCCGACTCCCAGGGAAAATCAAAAGCCGCACTCTGATCGAACTGAATTCGAACGTGCAGAATTTTACTTCAAACCTTCCCATCGTTATCGTGGACTCGGCGGGCGTGAACATCGATCTCGCGAACAACCCCGGAGCCTCAAGACCCTTCCGTCCTGTCTATACTGTAGTGATTGATCGGGATTCGGTGGACGGATTAGCTCGTATCGATGGTCTCCCGGACTTCACCGGACGGGGTGGGATGCATGTGCGCGGACAATCGTCCTCGGGCTTTCCCAAGAAGCAATACGCCTGGGAAACCTGGACGAACGAAGACGCCGACAAGAATGTTTCCATTCTGGGAATGCCCAGCGAGTCCGATTGGATTCTCTACGCGCCCTATTCGGACAAAACTCTCATGCGTAATGCTCTCGTTTACGAGAGTGCCCGGGAGCTTCGAGGAAACTTCGGCGGCGTGCGCACTCGCTACGTAGAAGTGTTTTTCAATTCAAACGGAGGCACCGTCTCGCTGGCTGACTACCGTGGCGTCTATGTCATGATGGAGAAGATCAAACGGGATAAGGAGCGGGTTGATGTCGAAAAGCTCAGCAACCTCGTCACTGATCCCGCCCTCATCACCGGCGGCTATATTTTCAAAAAAGACAAGGGGCCCTACAGTAGCCCATGGAACACCGCGACCGAGAACATCCCTCTCGATATGCACTATCCGGAGAAACCCAATGCGGCTCAATTCAACTACCTGACAGGATACGTTGACGACATGGAGGCGGCCTTGCACAGCCCAGACTTCGCTGATCCTGATTCGGGCTATCGGGCATTTATTGAGGCAGATACATTTGTCGATGCCCATCTCTTTACCGAAACTTTTAAGGACATCGATGGCTACCGGATCAGCACCTACTATTCAAAATCCCGCGGAGGAAAGATCCGTGCCCTTCCGGTTTGGGATTTCAATCTTGGACTCGGTAATGCCGACTACTTGGAAGGAGAAAACCCCAGCGGCTGGTATTATCCGCTGATTAATTCACCCAACTACTACTGGTATCAACGCTTGTTCCAGGACACGGAATTCGATCTGGAATACTGGGATCGATTTTGGGAGCTTCGACGGAGCCTTCTCACCACCCCGAACATGATGGCTGCGATTGACCGGCATGATGCCGAACTCGATGGCGACAACGGAACCCCGAATGCCGTCACCCGCAACTTTGACGAATGGAATATCCTCGGAAGCTACGTCTGGCCAAATGCTTCCGGTTCCGGTTCCCGGACCACCCACCAAGCAGAAGTTTCTTGGATGAAGAACTGGCTCACCCAAAGGTTGGCTTGGATGGAAACCCAGTCACGGGGAACCAGCGGTTTGGCAAACCCTCCTGTTTTCAATCAATATGGAGGTAATGTGAATGCCGGCTTTGATCTTACCATGGCCGAACCAAACAGCTGGGGAGGTGCCCAGATTTACTACACTCTCGATGGGAGCGATCCAAGGTTGGGGCCAAGCCCTTCCGTCACCTTGATTGGAGAGGATGCTTCCTGCGAAGCTCTTATTCCATCCACCACCAATGGCGGCAATACCCTCACGGTCGCGCAATGGACTAATCCGGGCGATCCTCCGAACGTCGGCAACTGGACCTCCGGCACCCAGGGAGTCGGCTATGAACTCAGCTCAAATAATCTCTATGATCCATACTTCAATATCGATGTTGAAGCAGAGATGGCCTCTATCAATTCCACCTGCTACATCCGTATTCCTTTCACGATCGTTTCTCAGGCTGATCTCGACGCTCTAGGTCAGCTGACTTTAAGAATGCGCTACGATGATAGCTTTGTGGCCTACCTCAACGGAGTCGAAATCGTTCGCGAAGCCAACGCCCCGGCCAACTTGAGCTACACCTCGGGAGCCGATGGCACCCACGATGACAGTGCCGCAGTCAACTACCTCAACTTCCCCGTCAGCACAGGAACGAACCATCTTCAAGTCGGCCAAAACATGCTGGCGATTCATGGACTCAACCGTGGTCAGGGAAGCAGCGACGCCTTGTGGTCCTGTCTTCTCGAAGCGAGCCAAGGTGCCACCAACGCCATTTCCCCCTCGGCTCAAATTTACTCCTCCAACATCGACCTTGAAACCTCGGTCGATGTCCGCGCCCGAGTCTACGATGGCGCAAAGTGGAGTCCACTGAGCCGGGCCAACTTCGTCGTCAATACCGTGCCGGCGACCAGCGATAATCTCGTCATTTCCGAAATCCACTATCGCCCGGCGGACCCCACTCCCGCAGAGCAGGCGGAAGGTTTTCTCACCCGGGGTGATTTTGAATACATCGAACTCCTCAACATCGATCCCGTGAACGCGATCTCTTTGGAAGGAATCGCATTCTCAAACGGCATCACCTTCGCTGGTTTCGACAGCAGCCTTCCCGTCAACGCCCGCGTTCTCTCTCCGGGTCAACGTGTGATCCTGGTGAAGAACCAGGGCGCGTTCGAATTCCGTCATGGCAGCACCGTAATTGCCGGCCAGTATGATGGTTCCTTGAGAAACGAAGGGGAGCAGATCGTCCTGATGGATGCCGGAGGGCTGGTGATTCGCGACTTTGTCTATGGCGCCATCTTTCCCTGGCCCGAAGCCGCCGGAGATGGCTCCGGATTCTCACTCGTCTTGAATGATCCTCTCGCAAATCCCAACCACGCAGATCCCCTGAGCTGGCGATCCAGCGTGGATCTCAATGGCACTCCGGGGAGTGATGATTCCCAGCTCTTCACCGGTGATCCTGCGGCCGATCAGGATGGCGATGGTTACAATGCTTTCCTCGAATACGCAATGGGCACGAGCGACGGCAGCAATAGCTCAATTCCTGTGAGACAACTCGGAAATGAGGCCATGGCAGGAGGGGGCAACGAGCACCTCACGATCGAATTTAGTGTTAATCTGGCAGCAGTTGGAATTTCCTACACTCTTCAAACCAGTGATGATCTTTCGGACTGGGATGAGGCCGCGAACCTGGTCCACCTGTCGACCACGAACAATGGAGACGGTATTGCGATCGTTAAGTATCAATCGACCTCCCCGGCAGCCGAGCTTTCAAGACACCGATTTTACCGTGTTCAAGTATCGGGTCAGCCTTGAAGCGCCCCTTTGCAATCAGTATCGCCCTTTTCGCTCAATTCCATGGCTGGCACGGTGGTGTCCTTTCTTGCTGCCAGGAAATTGCTTTTTGGGTTGATCGCTTGAGGGGCGCCGTTGAAGGGAGGGGAAAGGGAGTTCCTACTTCACCCAATCCGGGATCTTGCCGATGCCCAACCTGTCGAATTCTATCCTTACTTCGACCTTCCAGTTGAAGCTCTCGAAACTGGAAAGCAGATTGTTAAAAGTGCTAGGATGGATATCGCAGGAATCGAATATCTTGAGACGCCGGATGGGCGACGCGTCTTTTATGATATCAACGCTAACTCCAATCTTCGTCGCCCTATTGGAGAAGCTTTCGGTTTTGATCCTTTCGAGCGTGTCGCTGATTTTTTAGAACAAAAATTGCAGTTTATAGAATAGGGCTAATTCATTTTTGCAGACTACCGTCTGTCGGCGGCAGTGCCAAAATGGTAATCTATTGTACTGAATGTTTTATAAACAGGAAAGGTGGTAGGCGATTGACTTCTGAAAGCCTTTCAATAAAGTCCTACTGTGATCGTCCGACACCTAAATCGACTACTTTGTTCAGGATTGGCATTAGTGCTATTAAGTTGCGTTCCGGCAACGCAAACCGGCACTAGTTATTCGCGCAGTGAAGCTCGTGTGTTGCAACAAGTTAAAATTGGCAGAGTATTAGACGTAGCCGAGGTAGTTATAGAAGGGACAAAGAGCGGCGCAGGTGGTATTGTAGGTGGCGCTGTAGGTGCGATAGCTGGCCGCAACACCGGCAGCGGTGCAGGGGGGAAGATTGCGGCAGTCTTGGGGGGCACCGTGGGTTCAGTTGTGGGTGCCAAAATAGAAGAAGCAACGACACGCGCTAGAGGCTGCGAATACACCATTCGGCTGGAGAAAGGCGAGGTGGTATCGGTGGTGCAAGCAGTTGATCCCAAGGCGGTCCCAATTGTTGTTGGTGATGAGGTGAAGTTATTGTCGCAAGGTGGTAACTATCGCGTCACTCGGCTTAATGTTGCTGGCAGGCGTTAAATTAGTCATTTGTTCTATGCCAAATTCATCTCCTTTTTGTTCTGTGAATTCAGGGATCTGGCGGAGTCCCTCAACGATTTAGTTGATGAGGCGGCGGAGAATAAATGGATCTGATTGATCCTTACTATCATAAGAAAAGGGTTCCCAGCCTGCAGGAATCTTCTGTCCATTGGATGTTTTAACTTCCCACTTCTGCTTCGGATCCCAATTTCCTGTTGTGCACCGGCGGAGAAGGAAAGGATCAGACTGATCTTCCCAATCATACCCAAAGGGCTCCCAACCTTCAGGAATTTCTAGTCCGTTTGAAGTTGTTGTTTCCCACTTTTGCTTGTTGTCCCATTTCCCAGAAGTACACCGGCGGAGAAGAAAGGGGTCTGATTGATCTTTGCTATCATAAGCGAAGGGTTCCCAGCTTACTGGGATCGTGAGCCCCGCCGTCTTGATTTCCCATTTTTGCTTAAGATCCCACTGGCTTGAAGAGCTCTGGCGGAGAAGGACCGGATCTGATTCATCATTTCCGTCGTAGCCAAACGGTTCCCACCCCGTAGGAATTGTTAATCCGGTTGTCATAATTTTCCAACTTTGCTTTTTATCCCACTTAGATGAAGAGCTGCGACGAAGGAGGAAGGGATCTTGTTCATCAAAACTATCAAAATTAAAAGGTTCCCATCCTGCAGGAATCTTTTGGCCATTAGATGTTTTAATTTGCCAGCCATCCGTCAAGACCGTCTCTGACTTTAGAGCGTCCTCCTCACACTGGATGGCCAAGGTTGAGAATGCCAGGATGGGTATTAATTTTGCTGATGTTTTCATTTCAAAAATCCTAATACCATAACGGATAGTTCTTTACGAGGATTTCTTATCAAGAAAGACGAGTTAAAAATTTGTAGCGCGAGCGACACCGTGCCTTGATTTGAAATCAAAATGACGCTCATGATAGCGAGCTGAATTTTATTGAATGGCAGATAAGCTAGTAGTCCTCGACGGGGCTTTGGCTGGGCCGATCTAGCTCAAAGCGTTCTTTTCCGATAACTTCGCTAGTCAATTGGGTCATTTCTTCGTTGAGATCCTTCCATTTTGATTCCGTGAAATCTGGTGGGCGACATAGGTTAGAGCGTTGATTTTCGATGCGAAGAAGTGAATCCGAATCCTCAGCAATCTGAAGACTATTTAGAACCTCTGGGAGATTGGCCATGTTGTGACAAATTAGGGCAATGTCAGCTCCGGCTTCGAGGGCCAATTTGATGTCATTACCTCGTCCGTAATGATTTACGATGGCTCCCATGTCGAGGTCGTCGGTGAGGATGAGTCCGTTATAACCAATTTGATCTCGAAGCAGTCCTGTGAGGATGGTTCGGCTCAGTGAAGCTGGCATTTCTGGATCTATTTTGGGAAAGTGGAGGTGGCATGCCATGATCGCGTCTAATTCTGGCATGAGCGCGGTGTATGGAAGAAGATCTGCTTTTAATAAATCTTCTTTGCTCGCATCAGCTACGGGGAGGTCATGATGGGGGTCGCTTTGAGCAAGCCCGTTGGTTGGAAAGTGTTTGCCACAGGAGAGGATGGACTGGCTGCCAGGAAATTGTTTTTTGGGTTGATCGCTTGAGGGGCGCCGTTGAAGGGAGGGGAAAGGGAGTTCCTACTTCACCCAATCCGGGATCTTGCCGTCGCCGGTCGCTTCGCCCGCGACCACCCACGCGAGATTGAAACGCAGGACCTTGGCGCCGTTGGCCTCAGGCATAAAGTAGATCCAGCCCTCGCTCGGGGTGCCCGGGCGACCTGCGTTCATTGATGAGTAACCGCTCGGTCCCGGGTTGGCTAGGCGCTTAACCGGCCACGTTTTCCCGCCGTCAAAACTTGCCCACACGGTGCCGTTCTCACGCCGCGCATTCGGGGTTTCGATGTTGCTAAAAAGGAGGATGTCCTTGCCGGCGACCGGCAGGCGCGTCAGGCCTCCCATACAGCCGTAGGAGCGGTTCTGCTGGCCGTCGGGCAGGACCTCGACGATCCGGAAGTCGATCCAGGTGGCGCCGGAGTCCTTGCTGCGTGCCTCGCGGCGCTTGGTGAAGTTCGGGCGCTTGTCCCAGTGGACGCGCGAGTTGTAGTAGAGCGTCCCGTCGGAGAGTTCCACGATGCAGGCTTCGCCGGTGCCCATCTCGGGGAAAGGCTCGCTTGCCTGCCAGCTCTTGCCGCCGTCGTCGCTGAAGATCGCGTTGGTGTAGTGCTTCGGCCACTCCTCGCGGGCGTTTTTCTTGCCATACCAGCGCGATGGGCGCACTAGACGGCCCTTCTTCTCGCCGTGGCGCAGGGTGATGCCGTGATCGTTCATGTGCATCGACGGCACGTGCCCTTGACTGTCGGGTTTGATCTCGGTCTTCTGTGCCGTCCAGGTCTTGCCGTGATCCTTGCTGCGGTAAACGGTCAGCGGCGCTGGCGGATGGTGTTCTTCGATGAATGCCAGGATGTCGCCGCTGTTCTCATCGACGGTGACCCCGCCGCCCATGAATCCCTTGGCGATGCCAATCGGATCACCCCAAGTCGTGCCACCGTCTTCGCTGCGCCGTACGCTTACCCCGTTCTGCGCGAACACTGCTAGGACGGTTCCATCGGTCGCGACCGCGACGTTGGGGAAGCGGCTTCCTTCAAACACTTGCTGGCTCTCGATCTTAGGAGCGCCGAGGAAGGGCTTCAGTCCGCCTTCGAATTTGTTCTCTGCCATCAGCGATAGCGGTAGGGCGACTAAGAGGGTGCTAAAAAAAAGTTTCATCTAAACTTGGTAGAGAAATGGTAATCGCGATGCAAGCGATTGATTTCGTGCTATTGTCTATTCTGTCCAAACTTTTCGAGAAAGTGAATGAGATTAGCGAGATCCTGATGGGTCATGGCCGCTTCGAGGCCGTCGGGCATGAGGGAGCGTCCAGTGCTTTTGAATTCCTTGAGGGACTTGCGTGGGATTTGTCGGTCGGTGCCATCGAGAAGGCGAAGGGTCAGGTGGTTGGCGTTTTCCGAGAGCACACGGCCGAAGAGCGAAGTGCCGTTTCCTAGAGTGACGGTGTAACCGGTATAGGAGGGGTCGACCGATTGGTTGGGACTAAGAATGGAACTAAAAAGTCCTTCCTTGGTTCGATCGGTGATGGATCGGAGATCGGGTCCGTTCATGGGAAGCTCTCCCGGGGGGAGGTGGCAGACGGCGCACAATTTTGCGAAGATCTTTTCGCCACTCCCGCTATTTCCTTTTAGTTTTAAGGCGCTACGGAATGGTTTGATCTGCTCGAGTCGTTCGGAGGCGGTGCCAGTTTCCAAAACACGTGCGGCGGTCTTTCGAATCGCGAGATCAGCATGGGTGAGTAAGAGCTGTCGTCTTGAGGCATCAAGATCACCGGGCGTGATCTCACCCTTTTCGAGGGCGATCAGGCAGTCCTTTGTCCATTGTGGTCGTTGCAGCAAAGTGTCGAGGACCAGGGTGCGTTCCTTGGGGAGGTAGCCGGACCAACCTTGAAGAAGAATCGCGGGGAGATCGGCTGATTTTTCGCGGGCTAGGGTTTCGATTATTGCGATTTTGAGCGGGCCAGGGGTTTGGGGAGAGAGCAGCTTTGTGAGCAGAGCCTGATCGGAGATGAGGTGCTTTGGTTCCCTGCCAAGAAGTCCGGCGGCGGCACTTCGGAGATCAATTGGGGCATCGAGATCGCTGATCATTCTTCGGGCTTCTTGAATGACTTCGCTCATTCTTTTGGAGGCCTTTGGTTTGAGATCCAACCATAGGCCGAGCCCTTTCAGTTGGGCGGGTGTGAAGCTATCCCTACCAGGTGTTGCCAGGAGGGAGACTAAGGCTTCCAGTGAGCTTTGTTTGCCGCCAAGCTTGAGGAGTTCTTTAATGAGCTCACCTTTCTCCAGGGCCGCCTTGGCAAGGTGATCGAAGTGCAGGTGAGCCGAGCTGAATACGGCAGCCCGAATGAACGGATCATCATAATCTTCCACCGCGAGCTGGGCCAAGGCGCGTCCGGCCTGCGGACTTGCCGATGTGCCCAAGGAGCAGGCGGCCTGAAGACGCACGACGGCGTCTTGATCGCTGGTGAGCGTGATGGCTTTGGTGAGAAGATTTGGCTGGCTCTCCCATCGCGCTTCGGCGAGGCGAAGGGCGTGGCGTCTGATTTGGGGGTGGGGGTCGAGGAGTGCTGATTCAAGAAGCTTTGGCGTGAGGCGATCAATACCATCGAGAACACAAAGAGCATGGAGACGTGCTTTGGGTGAATCGTGATCCCCGGCCATTTCCGACAAGGAGTCGGTGACGAAGACCGCCTTCTTTTCCACAAGGAGCCGGTGCGCGAGATCGCGGACGATGCCGTTGGGGGTGGCGAGTTGCTTTACCAGTTGTTCGGAGGTGGCTTTGTCGAGACGGGGGAAGGGCCGTGGTGCGCGCTTCTTCGGAACAACACGATAGATGCGGCCTTGTTGGGAACCCAACCTTTCGTGGGGCTGCATTTCGGACCGGCCGGCATCTGGAAGCCAGTCGGGGTGTTCGATCATATAGCGATACATGTCGACCACCCACAGAGTGCCATCGGGTCCGGTGCGTGCCATGACGGGGCGCGACCAGCGATCTTCCGAGGCGAAGAAATCGAGTGCGGTCTCTGCTTCCGCCCGCTCTGCGGTAAAGCTGCAACCCTCTTTTTTTACGATCATATGCTGGACGAGATTGTGAAATGGTTCGCAGATGAAGGCATGTGTTTTGTCGTCCTCAAAGAGGACGCGATCACGATAGATCATGGGAGAACAAGCACTCGTGAAGCGGCCGGCTTGGTTGAAGCTATGGAATCTCTTTTGGGGAGAGGTGGCTTGGTAGACACGCGGATTTTGAGGCCGGAGTTGGCGTCGGGGATCGGGCGCTGCGAAGTCGGGGTTACGACTGAGGTAGCGATGCTCTAGAACGTAGTGCCATAGAGGAAAGCTGTTTTGCACCCCGAACCAATTCCCCCAGTCATCGCGGGTGCGGCCGAATTGGGAGGGACCGGAGAGCGGCTCCATCAGGCCTTCATCGGGTCGAATGCGAAAGTCGAGGCTGCCGAGTTCGACCGTTTTCTTGAATCGCGGAGAACTAATTTTGAGGCCCGAGGCATAGCTGGAATGATGACTGCCGTTGGCTCCGTGGACCCAATTATCGAGCCCCCACCTCAAGCCGTTGACGCGGAGTTGTTGGTTGCCCTGTTTGAACCCGGTGAAGAGGACTTCACGGAAGTTGGCCCTGCCATCGCCATCGGTATCTTCGGCATAAATGATGTCGGGAGCGGCCGCTATCATAACTCCTTTCCGCCAGCTCATGATCCCGGTCGGGAAATTAACCTCTTCAAGGAAGAGGGTGGATTTGTCATAGACTCCGTCACCATCGAGGTCCTCAAGAAAGCGAACGCGACCACCGGGTTTGCCATCGACTCCGGAAGGATAGTCCGCCATTTCCGCGACCCAGAGTTTGCCATCGGGAGCCCAGTCGATTGCGACCGGATCTTGCACCAGTGGTTCGGCTGCCACCAATTGAACCTCGTAGCCTTCCGGCACATGAATGGACTTGAGTCCGGCCTTCGGAGAGAGAGGACCGCGATCGGCTGGGGTCTTCTTTTTTCTGGGCGGTATCAGTTTGACGGTTTGATAGAAGGAGGAAATTTCCTCTGGACTCAGGATGCGATCATAGAGGGCGATGTGGTCAAGCTGACCTTGCAGGTTGGCAAAATTCTCGCTGCGGCCTCCAAAAAAAAACTGTGGGTGTTGATCGGGATACGTGCGGGGTAGCTTGCCATCGATCTCGGGCTTGGGGCTGCCATTGAGATGCACCCGGACTCGTCCGCCTTCACGAATCATGACGACGTGATGCCAACTCTCCGGCTCCAATTGCGTTCTGCCCTCGAGCAAATTTCCACTTTGATTGCCATTGTAAACGATGAGGCGTCCGGCCGCCGCGTGAGTTCCGCCGATGCCGAGGTGATCGCCTTCGGCATCCTTCATCCCGTCGACACCTCGTGAAAAGAGGTAGGCCGTGACGGGGCGGCTATGGTTTGGAAGAGTGTTTTGAATCCAAAATCCGACGCTGTAGGTGTCGCCAATCTTAGGTACGTCGGTGCGCATGCGGCCGCCATTAAAAGTGTTTCCATGCGGCTTTTGCGTGGCGGGAACGGCGTCATTTTCAAACGATCCATGATGTTTTCGCAGGCCTTGATCTTTTGCGGAATCTTGCAAGGGCCAGTGGGCGACAGGTTTGGAAGCAATGAGGGCTTTTTGATAACCAGTCATGGCGCCCCGTTCGAATTTTGGTCGCGGTGGTGCGGGCTTCGGTGGGGGCGTCATTCCGGAGGCAGTGTAGTGGCGCTGGGCATCTTTTCCGGTGAGAGCCTTGCCAAACCATGAGACTTCATCAAGGCGACCTTCGAAGGGGAGGTCGCCACCGAAGCGCCATTCGTTGGATGGTTTTTTGGGAAGGGCGGTGGAGATTTCGGCTTTCGGATTACCATCGAGATAGAGGTTGATGGTGTCGCCATCGCTTGAAACCATGACGTGATGCCAGGTGCGGAGAGCGAGTTTTGTAGAGCTTTTGAAGATTTGATCTCCGCTCTGGATGATCAGGGCACCAGCTGCGGCAGAGTCGGCTTTCCCTCCAATGCGGAGGCGAAGCGATGCTCCGTTTTTGACAAGGTCACCCGTGTTGTTTCGGAGAGAATTACTCATGCCATTCCACAACCAAAAAGAGAGGCTGCGCGCTTCGGGAACGGTGGCCGAAACGGTGCCACCCACGAGTTGAAGGGAACTGTTCACCGCCTTCCCTGAGAAGGATTCGTTCGCGGGACCGGGCAGGTGGTAGGCGACTATACCATCGATTATCCCGCTGTGATTATGGCCAGAAATATCAGCAAGTTCACCTCCTTGGAACTCCTCACACTGCCAATAGGCGAGGGGCTTGTCTGCGAGGATGGTTTTGGCGTAGGTGCTTTCGTGGACGGCCAGAGGTTTGCGTGGCCTGCCCGAGAGTTTCTCCAGCGAGGTGAGAACCGCTTCGACAATTTTGGGTTCTGCTTCGACTTCGAGCCCTGCGGTACGGGCGGGCCAGGTGGTGTAGCCGCCAAGTGCGTGTTGCTCGGGAGGAGGAATGTATCCGGCGGCTCCGTTTGCTAACTCAATGTTGAAGGTGGATGAGAACGGGCTTTGTGCTTTGAGTTTTAATCCGGTGATGGAATAGACCTCGTTGGGGGTTGCTGTGATGGCGAGATCACCGATACGTATCGTTTGGAGCACCAACTTTTCACTTGGGTTTTCGTGAATGAATCGCGCTTGTTCGGCATAGACTTCCGGGCGGTTTTTAGGCCGCCGTCCTTTCATTGGAGTGAGAAGTTCATCAGCCCAAGCCAGCCGTTTTTCGTCGGGCAGGCGGCGTTGCAGAGTTAGGATCTCCTGGTCCATATCGAGCGACGGAGCTTGGTGATAGGTGGTCTCTTTGAGCGCTTTTACTGAGAGTTCGACGAGTTCGTTGGTGTAGCGCGAGAGGTCATCTGATTTCTTTTCCCCGCTATAATCGACGCGATAGAGGTCGCCGCTCGTGCCCTGGGTCATGGCGCAAATCGGACTCTTTCCATCGACGGTCAATTGCTTTGCCAAATGGTCTGCGAAGAGACCAAAGTAGTCGGCTGGGCCGCCACCCCCGTGGTAGTGCATGGAGAAATTGGCGAGCACGGCGAGGGGACTTCCGTCAAGGGCTTGGATTGAGAGAAGCGAAAGTTCGTCATCTACCGGGCCGGACGGTCCGATGTATTTGGGGTTTCGATAACCGGGGTGCATCATAGCGCGCACGGACTGTTCTCCGAAGGGATCGGTCAGCATCTCATCGGGTCGAGTGATCCACCGGCGGCAGTTGGTGTAGCCGGAAGCCTTGATCTGCTCCCAGCCGATCTTGGCTGGTTCCATTTTTTGGTGTGCCTTTGCGATGCCCTCTGCGATTTTTGAGGGGAGGAATTTCGTGTATGCGGGGTCCTTCATCGTTCCGAGGCAATAGTCCATCGTGCTGGGCGCGCTGTGGGTGTGGGTTGCGGTGATCAGGATACGCTCGAGCGGGATGCCGGTGGCCTTGGAGGCGAGAGCCTTCGCCTGATCGCACACGTCACGCGGAATCATGCAACTGTCCACCACCGCGATGGCGATGGTCACGTCGCCCCTTTCCAGAACAAAACAGCGAGCCTTGAGATCCCCGGGGTTCATTTTGCCGCGCCGACGTTCCAAAAATCCACCGCTGATGAGGAGCGAGTCGAAGGGAGGCGTGACATCCTGAACGAACGCACCTGCTTTGAGCTGGGGCTTGATGTTTGGGGTGTCCTCTGCGGTCAGATTGAGCCAGAGAGCCAGCAGGCAGCAAAGAACTGTCCCGAGAAGAGCGTGGCGTCGGAAGAGGGAGGTTTTTCGGCGGTTGCTTATCATGGAGTGAGTCGTGATTGGTCTTCAAGTGATCCCATTCCGAAGAAGGACGCGGGGCAGAATATCGTTTATAAGATCACTTTGAAGTGTCAGCCGGGGCACTCCGGCTCGTCGATCTCAAATTCTGCTATCTCGACTAGATCGTTCTTGAATGACCAACTTGCGCACTTCGGAGTTGAAATCGGCTAGGCAATAAGACCGGGCATTCTTAAACCACGCCACCGCCTCGAAGACCTCCTGTCCGGTAGACTCTGGGACAGCTAGGAATTTGCTTTTAGCGGGAGGGCTTTGAGGCTGTTTTTGGACCGGAGCAAAGGGGGGTTATCTCGTTGGCCTCTAGAAGGGCTTCGATTTCGGTATTAAGAGGAAGA
>TARA_B110000879_G_C11184189_1_pt1 | contig 23756 bp, 10 predicted proteins | sample TARA_B110000879 | Tara Oceans TARA_B110000879 (sample SAMEA4398094) | marine metagenome | biome: Polar Biome; feature: [SRF] surface water layer (ENVO:00010504); material: water (ENVO:00002006), including particulate matter (ENVO:01000060) such as... | depth 5 m
GGGGATATTGAAGTAGAACAATTATCAAAAGAAGCACAAACAATTTTTTCTGATATTGTTGCTTGGATGCTAGAGCGAAAAATGAGAGATCATGAAGTAGTTATTGCAACAGACAATGAAAATGCAGAATTAGCGGAGTCTATAACGGAACTAACAGATTCAGTTGTAAGCACTGTAACATCTTTCGGGCCGCTTTTCCAAAACAAAGAACATAGAAAAGAATACAGGAAGCACTTTCTTGATGATAAAATTAAGGAGAAAGAAAATTTATTAAAAAAATACGCCCAAACTGATCTTCCACCTTTAAAAGTTGCAGATCAGGATAAAAGTAAAATAGAAAAGGATATTAGTTCACTTGAAAAACAAATTAAGGAAAATGATGACAAATTAGAAAAATATGATCAGGATTTAAATTTTTTAAATAGTGTTAAAGACGAATTCGAAAGATTGATTAAGGGGCTAGAAGAAATTCCAGAAGATGATTTACAAGCAAAAAGAACAAAAGAAACTAATTATGAAGCATTCAAAACTCTTTTGCATGATTATAGTGGAAGTATAAATCTACAATTATTCATTAGAAATTGCCTAAAGAATTCTGAAGAAATGAAAGAGCAGGACTGTTTAAAATCAAAATCTTATGAAGATGTTAAAAAATTGAAAAGTCAATTAGAGGGTTATAAGGCTTTCAAACTTGATTTCGAAAATGAAAAAGATAACTTGATAATTGAACCTGCTAAATTTACCGGATGGGAAAGTAGCTTAGAAGCCATCAATGACAGTAATACTGATATTATTACAAAGCTTTCAGAACTTAAAACAAAGTGTGATAAGTTAGAATTAGAAACAAATAAGTTAATACGCTTTGAATCTAAATTTATTAAAGAATTTCGTACGAAGGTAATAGAAAAACAAAAAAAACCTAGAACCGAACCTTTAAATGATCTTAAACCATTAATTGATACCGGTATAGAGCATTTGAATGGTCTTAAAGGTAGTGTTGCCGAAACATTAGAAAAACAGATAAAAGGTGGCAATGGACTCAAAGAAATATGGGATGATAGTCAAATAAAAGAATCTTACAAATGTTCTGGCTTACTTAAAATTGTTACAGAATCAAATGAATCAACAATTGAAGATGATTTTACGATGATTAAATTAATGTTTTCTATAATAGAATCTATAATAGAAAGTGATTCTGAGCTTGACCAGAGAAACATAAAAGGAAAACAAGAAGAAGAATTAGAACAGTCAATAGAATTATTGAAAGCAGATGTAACCAAACAAGTAGATGAAACTTTAGAAAAGTTACAAAAAGAGAACGAAAAATTAGTAACCGAAAATGAATCAAAAACCAAACAAATAGAAAGATTACAACAAGTAACTAGAAGTATCATTGATGAATATAAGCTTAAAATAAGAAAATCTAAATCTGATCTGAATACTATAACTGATGATCAAAAACAAGTAAAACTTCCTGAGCTCAAAAGTCATTTGACGAAATTACAGGACACTATTCAAGATATAAAAGATCTTGAGGGTAAACTCCCTTGGACGACAAAAATATTACCAGGAAGTTCAAGCTCTAATACAATCTATAAAATTGAGTATGTATTAGGAGGTGGAGAACCGCCCATTGTTATAGAAGAATTTTCTTACCCAACCCAAAAAAGCGTGAGAAGTAGAAACGCTGCCGTTGCCAAGCGGTTGATATTATTGTTATTAGCACAAAAGCCAGTAGAAGACGACGAAGTCGATAAAGCCCAAGGAGCTGTATACGAGGCTGAAGAGAAGCTTAAAGAAGCAAATAGCGATGGTCAAACATTAGAGAATACTGCTCTAAAAGAGGCTGAAAAGAAGCTTAAAGAAGCAAAAGACAAGGCAAAAGAAAACGAAAAATCGTTAAAAAATAAATTGTACAAGAATGTACGACCTAATCTTGCTGAAGCGGTTAAACAAATTGCATTTTTAGGAAAAACAGGTGTCAGGGTTTACAAAACTTCTAAAGCCAGTAGTAATGGGAGAAAAAAACGAGCCTTTGCTCGTGCTGCCGATTGTTATGGCGCCATACCCGTAGTTTTTAGAACCATTCTAGCCAATCTAGATGCAGGGTTTGCATTCAATAAAGACAAAGAGCGAGAAGCTATTTAGGCGTCATACCTTAATATAATGAGCTACAGAAAAGCTTAAAAAAATCGAATATAAAATTTAATATTAATTAAAAAATATACAATTATGAGTTTAGGACTAAGAAGTGTATTAGGAGTTAATACAGGTTTAATAAGTGCCGAAGGAGGTGCACAAAAAAAATCAGATACTAATGAAGCACAGAATTTCATTCAAACAGCAGTTAATGCGATGATTGAGGGAACAAAAAAATCAGACGATAGGTCTGCTGATTCATTAGCATGGACAGTAGATGTTGATTATGCCGCAAATACATACGTCTTATATGATGGTGGTATTTATAAATCAAAGAAAATAATAAGTCCAGATAAAAAAAAGAAACCCGATGAAGATCCTTCAGATTGGGAATTAATAAGTAACCATTCAGCTTTTGAGAAAGAAGTCAGTGATAAATTATCCTTTGATGCGAATATGGTACGAAAAGAAATGATTGCTTGGGGGCTTGGTCGCGTGGCAGCTGATTATCAATTAGACATTGACAACACTGAAAGTCATTTGGATCGATGGACCTCAGGGCTCGACCTTGGGATATCTGTAATCAACACACTTTCTAACTTTTTTAGTGGATTAAGAACCCGTCGTTCCCTCGTTAAAATGGGCGATAGTTATGTCATGATGGCTCAGGATGCAGCAGAGGGTTCTGATAATACCAACTTTTTGTACAAATTTTCAGCAAATAAAAAGTCGGATAAGGAAGATGAATTAGGTTATAAGTTTTACCATAAGCCCATGTATAATTCTCCTATTTTGCTTTGTATACAATCTTTATGCCAAGCGGCTGACCAAGCAATGGAAGAGATAGCAGACGATAAACTTGATCCTGAGAGTGATTCCCCAGAGCGTTCCGTTCTTTATACAAAGAAAATATCAAAGATTAAACAGACTGAACAGGAGGGTGGTAGACATGAAAAGGAAAAAAGTATTGTACAAAATGAGATAGTTGATAGAGTTGCACTGTATATAGCAAATTATTATATGATAAGTTCTTTTGTGGCTCCTTACAAGATAAATAAAGGGCGTTTAAAAGGGCGTTTAAAAAGAAAATATATAACCCTTAAAACAGGAAACTACGAATATGTAAGAGAAATAGAACATAACGCTTCTAATAATTCTAAATCAAAATCTTATGTAGGATATGCGTATAAAGGGAATGAAATCTTTAACGATTACAAGTTAAAAGTGGCTGTAACCGAAACTACCTTATTTGAGATTTACGAGCGCAATAAATACGGAGACGTAAACCCTAACAATACAACTGATAGAAATAATAGTGGTCTTTTACCTCAGAAACCTTATCATCTTCTTTTACCCATGAAAGTTCCAGATGATAAAGACCTTAAAAATTTAAAAAATGAAGATATAGAATTATTCTTAGAAGTGGTAAAAGTAATACCCAACGTTATAACAAATGGAGGAGACGTTACAACAAATGGAGGAGACGTTACAACAAATGGAGCAGAAGTAGAAGTAAAGATTAAACTTCCAGAAGCAATAGAAGCTTCATTGAGTTCTAGTATTGTTCATAGTGGGTTTAATTTTAAATTTAACATTCCTGAAAAAATTTATAAAGATGGTCTTACTGATAATCTAGTAACTGGTGGTAAGTTAAATGGTAATGGAGAAGCAGCCCAACAAATATTTGTAGATATAGCTCAAAATTTTGTTAAAGCAATAAATCCTATACTAGAAGCGAATCCTATTACTGGTTATGCGGAAATGCTCACAAATGCGGCTCCAGACATCATGGACTCCTCTAAATTAGGTATAGAATGGCGGAGGTCTCAACTATTCCATAAAAACAATACCAAGAAAGGAGAATTTGAACGTGCTGCAGACTGCTATGGAGCCATACCAACTGTCTTAGAACATAGTTTGGCATATATTAAAAGTGGGCATTATTTTGATGCAGCTACCAACGTACGCTCTATTGGACCTACGTTTATTACACTCATTGGTACACCAGCAACGAATTCTGTTGAACTGACTTGGAACGCTTTTCCTGGGGCTACAAAATACTATGTATTTAAAAATGGAACGCCCTTTAACGTTGAAAATGTACTAACCGGAATAATTGGTGTTGATAATGTAGGCGGAGTAGCTTTAACTCCAAAAACATCCTACAGTTTTTATATAAACGCAATAAATGACTCAGGAACTGTGCTAGCACAAAGCCAGACGCTTATGGTTACAACAGCACCAGCACCAGAACCAGAAGAAGAACAGAAATTACTAGACTAAACAAACCCAACCATGGCAAATAAGTACCTTTCTATTACCTTTCGAGGCCAGAAATACAACATCGGCTATCGCAATAAGCTGGGTATGCATCCTAGAACGCGCAGACTAGCAGCTCCCACAAAAAACGAAGAAGGAGCGCTACAAATGTTTATAGAAGATGCAGAACCTTCTGTTGTTCCGCTAGACGAGAACAATACCTCTTACAATACGGTATTGGCGCTTAAAGGCAATGGCGAGGGGCCTGCACTCTCCTTTAATAAAGAATCTGCAAAAAGTATCGACCAAGGATTGTCAGCGCTTGTTCCCGAAGGCTTCTCTATCAATAGCACACACTTGCTGTCTAACAGAGCAGCTATCTCTAAAAATTAACCTTATTTTGAATAAGTATCAAAGAATAAATATTAGACAAATAGTAATAGTCAAAAACTAAATAAGATGGAATACAGCGCAGTCGTAGAATTCGAAAAAAAAATTATTAGAGGAATCAATATTGAAAAAGCTATTGAAGAAGATACATTGAATCCTTTTAAAGGAGATAAAGAAAAAATGCTTGAAGTAGGAAAGAGCGTTATAGAGAAGTTCACCGATCGACCAGGCTGGAGAGACGATCCAGCGACATTTCCCAGAAGAGTGAAATTTAGACTAAAGGCAGCATTTGTGGAAAGTTTTAATAATACTTCTGAACCGATTCGTAATCAGTATATTACGCATTCACAAATAGAAACTAACTCAAAGGTTCTTATTGAGCAGTTGATAGACAAGAATAGATTGACTGACGAAGCTCGAGAAGAGTATAATAAGATTTTGGCTTGGGTACTACAACGTTTTGCAATGGATATGGCTCGTTTAGTTGCTGTCCGTAATGAAAATAATCATAAAATTAAATCCGTTATTGACCTTGTCTCTCCCGTTTGCTCTGCTCTAAATTTGATTTATAAATATTTTTATCCAGATATTAAATTCTCAGCACTGAGAACAAAAAGACAAGACGGTGGTCAACATATCCAAGAGAAGGAAAACATTTTAAAAGCTGCGTTATATGAGTTGTGTAACCTGATTGAACCTGGTAAATATAAAGATGCAACAGAAGATTATAACCATAATTTTGATAAGATACCAGTTTTTGAGGGAGTATCAGTTTCTGGTGATACACCAGTAACGAATTCACTTGATGGGGAAGATTGGCTTCAGGTATCAACACCTCAAAGTCAAACTGTTTCTCCTCCTGATATGAAAGCAGTAAGTGTATATGCATGTATAACAATAGATACACCTCCAATACACTCTACAGTATATTATAGAATAGATGAAAGTGACCCTGAGAGTGAAAAGCAATTAATGGCCGTAGCAGTATACCAAGATATTATAGCTAAAATACAACCTTACAAATCAGAAAATCCTAAAAAAATCAATAATTGGGAATTTCATGATTGGGTTGAATTTTTCTTAAAAATTGATGACAAAAATTTAGTTCCATATCTTCAGACATTGAAGGGAATAATCAATGTGGATAATTCTTTTCGTACACATACCGAAATTAATCTCGGACAAAAACCTCTTGAGCGCGCATCCTATTTTGCAAATAGCGATCGTCATCTAAGTACCAAGCGGCAGGTATAATAAAAGGGTATAAGACTGATAATAATGCAAAAATGACCTGCTGTAAAATATACAAGTAAAAGAAATATAAGTACAACTTTATAATTAGCACTAATAATGGTAAATATTCAGATAAAATTTAGTGTTAGAGAATGTCTAGCTATTTATACAGTAGCACCGATTGATGCTGATAACTTTCTAGCATGCAGCCAATTGAACTGAGTTAAAATAGAAGAAGAAATATAAAATCTCATTAATCCAAATAAGAGGAAGTGTGAATAAGGATTACAAAACAATTTTTAAAACAAACAAACCCTACCATGGCAAATAAGTACCTCTCCATTACCTTTCGAGGTCAGGAATACAACATCGGCTTTCGCAACAAGTTGGGCATGCATCCTACCACCCGTCGGTTGGTAGCACCTACAAAAACCGAAGAAGGAGCACTCACACTCTCCATAGATGACGCAGATCCCGTTCTATTAGACGAGACCAATACTTCCTATAATACAGTATTGGCGCTTAAAGGCAATGGTGAGGGGCCTGCACTTTCTTTTAATAAAGAGTCTGCAAAAAGTATAGACGAAGGATTGTCAGACCTCGTCCCCGAGGGCTTCTCCATTGATCTTAACAGTGCTGTATTGCTTATGAACAGAAGGCTTCCTGTTTTAGGATCTCTAAAATACACCACAGAAAAGGTGTTTGGTGCCAGTTTTGGGGCAAGTATAGATTTTAGCAAATTGCCTTTCTTAGATAAGATTATTCCCTCAGGATATGAACTGGGCATCAATAATTTTCAGTTGGTACTGGCTTCGGCGCCTTTCACCAGAGAAGAAACCTTTGCCCTAAAGCATATTGTACCGCCCAATACCATTGCTCTTCCTACGGTTTTAAACAAGGGTGCCAATATTGCTATTGAAATGCAGTTGGGTGGTCAGCCCATTTCATTGGATATGAATATGTTTAAACCTCCAGTCTTACCAGATATGCCTGGTACCACAGGAGGAAATGTTCCGGGAGTTTCGAGCAAAGTAACGACTTCTACTAGTCCTTCAGGTGCTTCTACTGCGGTGAACCGCCCTGCTGGTGGGGTCTATGTCACCAGTATGAGTCTGGGCTATGAAAACAACAGCAAGCGTTTGCAATTGTTTGTGGAAGGTACCATTAGTGCCATGGGGCTTAGTTTGGGCTTTATGGGATTGGCAGTTACCATTCCGTTGGAAGATGTTATAAAACCTCGTTTTGATCGGATACGATTATCTCTTGATGGACTTATCTTGAGTTATGAGAACGAAACGGGTTTGAGCCTCTCAGGAATATTTTTAAGAACTCCTATTCAAGACAAAAAAGGTGAAAACACAGATCGTTATGAATACATTGGTCAGGTGGCCATTACCACTAAGCAATTTAGCATTACAGGAATTGGTTGTTATACTGAGTTACCTGGCGGAGGGTCCTCTGCTTTTGTATATGCCAGCTTATTATCGCCGCTTGGAGGAATCCCAGAATTCTTTATAGAAGGCATTGCTCTGGGAATGGGCTACAATCGTGGGATCAAACCGCCACCCATAGAAGCGGTAAATAAATTTCCACTAGTTACAGCACTCTATTCAAAAAATAGAACTCAGATTGGTGCTTCCTCCGCAGATGGCCCTATTTCTCCAACCTATGCAAAAGAGCAATTTGCGTTGTTAAGTAAATACCTGCCTGCAGTAAAAGGGCAGTATATGATGGCAGTGGGGCTTAAGGTTTCTACTTACAAATTAGTAAATTCTATTGCGGTATTGATGGTAGAGTTTGGAGAGCGTTCTTCTTGGCACGTGGTAGGAACTTCTTATATGCAATTACCACCACTTAGTACAGGACTTCCCGCACTGGGCAATATAGAATTGGCATTTCGATCGGTGTATGACCCTAGTCAAGGTTTGCTAGGGATTGACGGCATTCTAACCGAAAATAGTTTTTTACTCACACCCGATTGTCGTTTGAGTGGAGGCTTTGCCTTTTATACCTGGTTTAAAGGACCCCATGCTGGCGATTTTGTGGTAACCGTAGGAGGTTATCATCCTAAATTTAACGTCCCTAGTCATTATCCCAAGCCAGCACGGATTCAGTTTGGCTTTGATATGGGGGTGGTACGCTTTAAAGGTCAGCTATATGCCGCATTAACCTCCTCGGCCATTATGGCAGGCGGGCGTTTTGAAGCCTTCTATGGAGTGGCTAATATTTCTGCTCAGTTTAATGTTTCACTAGATTTTATTATCAGTTGGTTGCCTTTCTTTTACGACGCCCGCTTTAGCGTATCAGTAAGCATGAAAGTTGGTTTAGGATGGTTTGGCGATTTAAAAGCCTCTATTGGTACCGATCTGCATATTTGGGGACCTGAATTTGCAGGCTATGCCAAGGTAGATCTAAAAATATATACCGTCAGATTTGATTTTGGTGCAAGTAAACAACTTAAAAAAGCTCCCGTTAGTTGGACTGAGTTTAACAGTACTTTTTTACCTGAGAGAGCAGATATTTTGAAGATACACCTTACCCAAGGTTTGATCTCTGAGAAGAAGGTTGGTGATACCCTTTGGCATATTGTAGAACCCGACCAGTTTGAATTGAAAATTGAGAGTCAGTTGCCTGTAAATTCGATTACTACGAGTTTTAACAGTGGTAGTACGAATTTGATACCTGCAAGTACATCCCAATTCTCTATCGCCCCTATGGGAGGTAAACAAGTATCCGATTGGACTTTAAATGTAAAGTTTACAACAAGCTCTGATAGAATACAGTTTGGGGTAACCTCTGAAAACAAGTCCATGCCCTTGGCCTTGTGGGGTAACAGTATGACACCCGATATTAAGGGACCTACCAAGAAATCTTTGCTCTCAGGTGCTGTTGTTCATTCCTTGGCGTCTCCACTACCAGAAGCAACAGAAGAAGTGGATGCTGATGAGTTTAAATTTCAAGATGTAGTAGAAAATGATCCTTATTGGCAATGGGAAGACGGATATACAGTAGCCCCCGAAAATGCTGTTGAAGAATGGGTTTCTGGAACTACCTACAGCAGGGGAGACTTTGTTACATACAATGATGGCATATATCAATGCATTGTGGGAACTTCTTCCGCAACGAATTTTACACCAAATTCGTGGAAATCTTTTGATACCATTTTAGAGTATCAAAAAGAAACCATTCAAACCGATATTACAGAGACGAGTCAAAGAGACACCGTTGCTCATTTTTTTGGATACCAAAATGAGTCAATGGATGTACATCGAATGGCAGTTGATTTGGACTCTGCTTTTATTGGTACCCCACAAATTGTGCAAAAAGCATCCTAAAAACAATAGAAACAACTAATAAAATTTTCATTATGGCTGGAGATACCCTAAAATTTCTCAATTATTGCAAACCCAAACTAGAATCAGGAGACTATACCTTTGAAGTTACACAAACCTATGGCGATCCAGATGGTGCTACCATAGCTCTTCCTCCGCAGATCCTAAATGTTAAGGTACAGGGAGACCGAATTCGCATCAATCCCGATCAGGTGTTTGCCAAATACCCTCCTGCAGGTGAAAAAGGGAATTTTAACGATACCATTCCACATATTTCCCTAAAAAAAACCACCCTGCCTTGGGAACGTTCTGCCTATAATTTTGATAACGATAATCTTTATGGCTCAAGAGGCACTTCACAAATTCACGAACCCTGGTTTTACCTCATGCTCATCAACGAAGAAGATATTAGCCGAGGCGATGCTTTAGTTCCAAAAAAAGTACACATTACAGACCTTAACAAAGGAGCCTATATACCACAGGATTTTCACCAAAGCCTTTCCAATGACATCATTTTTGGTACGATTGGTGAAGAAGAAGAAGTGCAAGTGGTAGATCTTAAAAAAAGTTTTTTTAAGGCATTGATTGCCGATCGTAAAGAAGATTTACAATACCTGGCGCATGTACGTCAGCGGTACGGAATTCAAGAAATTCAAAAAGATACTGCTTATTCGAAAGACAGTCTGGTAATCTATAAAAGGAGTTACTACAAAGCAATACGAGCGATTGCCTCTGCTACGGTTTCTGATCTTCCTACCGATGATTGGGAGCAAATTAATCCGCTTCAGGTGGAAACCACTTATAGTACGGATACAGTAGTCGTACACCAAGAAAAATTATACAAGGCAAAAAAATCGGTAACAACTTCTATTACTATAACGGAGTCACTTTCTAGTCCAGACTGGGAAGAGATTAAAGGAGGCGATCTAAAACGAGAACTGTCTGTGATTATGAGCAATCGCTTTCCTAAAGGCAATCCCACAAAATACCCTTCAGGGATTGTCAATCATGCATTGCTAGTTTCTTTAGAAGGATATTTAAATGATGATACGGCAGAAGACGAAGAAACTGTTTACATAAGTGAAAGTGAACCTTCAGGCAAGGATTTGGACGATTTAACAGAAGAAAGTTACATCCGATGTGTTATTCTTACCCAGTGGTCTTTTACCAGCAAAATGGATAACATCAATTTTGAAGAACGTAGTAAAGCTTTGGATGTAGGGACGCTAAGACTGCCCTCTAAAGACAGTAGTCTCAAGCACCCATTCATCAAAAATCTTCCCAAACGCGATGGTGGAACTCCATTTGATGATGAACTAGCAGCAGGCATGTCGGCTATTCTGCATCAATTTCGCCAAGGCGATCGTTCCCTTTCTTGGTATAGAGGACCTTGTGTTCCTAGCGAAACCACGCACTATGGTACCAATCAACTTAGTAATTATGAACGAGGAGTAGAAGCAGATGAAACCTATATAGCCACTGATGCAGACAGGCTGTTACATTATCATAAAGAACAAGGAATGTTTGATATTTCTTATGCAGCAGCCTATGAATTAGGTCGTTTTTTAGCGATAAGAAACGAAGAATATGCCAAAGCACTCTACCGCTATAAAAAAGTGAAAAGTCGCTATGTTTTTTTACAAAAAGACGATGAAGATCGAAGTCAAGACGTGATTGACAAAGGTATCACCATAAAAAATTTACCTTATTCCAAAATTAATGAGGCCGATCTAACGGAAGATCGAAGCTTAGTTCGAGATTACCTAGAAGAACTCGGATCACTTAAGGAAATACCGCATTGGTATGTGATTCCTGATCCCCATCTACTCCCACAACGCACGATACGTACCTTTCAAATAGATTTTAAATGGATTCAAAGTCTATGGTTGGGAGCACTGAGCTTGGGGGGACGCACTGAGGTAAGTGCCGAACTGTATGAAGAAATGGTTACACAACTCACTCCCAAAATTCCTCACGCAGGCTTTTTCTTGCGATCTGATTTGGTCTGGGCCTATCCAGAAATGGAAGTTGTCGCACAAGCTGATGGAGTGTCTCTCACTGTGTTACGCCAAGAAGAGTTGACTCCCGAGATTCTTATGGTATTAACGGACCAGGATTTGAACTATATTTCTTTGGAGCTTCCGCCCGAAGCCTTGCATTACGGGTTGGATATCATAAAAAATCCAGATGCCAATACCGATTTGTTTACCACCAATAAATTACATGTAGCTGGCAAATGCTTTTCTGTGGTATGGGCCCAAGGAACTACTATAACCAACGGTATTCCGGAAATAACGTATACCTTACCTGATGGTATATCCCCCGAAATAGATACTACAAATAATGGTTTAAGCATCAATCTGGGTGTGGCAGGAAAAGCCACCATGGTAAGACAGTTAAAAACAGCACTCTTAGCAGATTCAAATGTACAATCGGTTACTACTGATTCGGGAGAAGAGGAAAGACTACTAGACGATTCCTACCAAAAAACGTCCGTAGCATATGTCATTTCAGGTTATAAATTTATGCTGACCTCAGCGATAGGATATACGCTCAATCCTTCGAGTCCTATTGTAAGCTACGACTTGGGAGCTACTCCCACCGTAAGCATTGCCAACGGGGTACTTGGGATTGATCTGGGAAGCGAATCCTGTACTAGTGCGCTAGAACAACTAAAAATAGCCTTAGAAGCTGATCCTAAAATCGATTCGGTCGATATCGGAAGCACTGATCAAGCTACACTACTGACGGTGGCAGACTCAAGCATCGATGCCTACAATTCAACTTCAAAGGTACTTAATATCGGAGGAGTATCTGTTACATTGGTATTGGCAGAGCCAGCAGCATTAATCAACCATACCTTAGAGGTGAGCTATACGTTACAAAGTGGCGCAATTCCAATCACTACAATCAATAGTGGTGTATTGTATCTTCAATTAGGAAAGTCTGAGACACCTACAAGTTCACGAGCCTTGAAATCAATGCTAGAAAAACAAGTTGAGATACAAGCAGTAAGTACAAGCGCTCCAGATACAGCTGAGCTTTTCGAAGTCCTCAATTCCTACACACAAAGTTCTCAAGAACTTTGTGTTGCGGGGAAAAAATTCACCTTAACGATGGCAGAAGGATATGAAAGTACCATCAATAATCCCTCTCCCATAGTAACATTTGATTCACCCAATGAACCTGCTCTAGAGACCAGCCTTAGTACTGGTGTATTGATTATTCAATTGGGTGCTAAAGAAACCCCCACCAGCCTAGGAAAGTTAAAAATAGCAATTGAACAGATGTCTGAGATTACTTCTGTGGAAATTACTGAAGATTTAAACACTCCACTACTTCAAGAAGGGTATCTTAAAACAGAAAAGGAATTTGTAATTGCAGGAAGACTTTTTACGCTACAACTAACCGAAAGACAGGAGAATTTATTAGATGATGTAAATCCCAGTGTGAGTTATAATGAATCTGATGGAGCTACTCCAACAATAGGGATTAGCAGCAGTCGATTAAATATAGCATTGGGTAGAAAAGACTCACCTACTACCGTAGGACAATTAAAAGAACAATTCTTAGGACAGAATTTCATTACTGCTGTCACCACAAACGCAGCAGATCATGAAACTTTGATTCTTGAAGCCTACATGCAGAATGCACTTCATATAGCAGGTAAAACATTAACCTTGTCCTATCATAAAGATTTACTGGATGATCATGTTCCTTTAGTAAGGGATATATTGGCAGACGGATCACAACCTAAAGTACGTGTTCAAGATAGAACATTGATTATTGATGTGGGAGCAAAGCAAAGTATTACAAATGATAACCAACTTACCACATTAGCACAACTCAAAACTGTACTTGAAGCAGTAGACGGAATCGATCAAATTACAATTTCAACGGGAAATACAACTGATAGGATAAGTCTTTATAAAAGATTTACATACGAAAAGTCTATTAAATATGCTGGCAGTATTGTTGATTCACTTGATATTTCTGATTTGGTAAATAATCAAGGGATTGTTGCGGTAAGTGAATTGGCAACTGAGATTAAAAACAAGTTAGACAACGGTGCTAATGTTGATCAGTTCTATAAAGATAAGATGGCGGAATCAGATTTTAATTTTGCCTCCGCTCATTTGTCTCGCTATCTGTTAGAAGGAGAACCCAAAGTAGAATTTAGTGCCGGCGGTACTAACTAAAAAAATATCATGACAAACATATTATTTGTACCCATTACCCTAGATGCCTTGGTGGCAAATCGTGAAATTTCTATTGCCAAGCAAGGGGCTAATTTTTCAGAAATGCCCTATCAAGACAGTAATTTCATCGATTTACAGACCGATACGGCAAACCTTGCTTCTTCGATACGTTATGAACCTTTTAACAATGTAGGTAGCCTAAAAAAGGGCGTACATCTACACTGGGCATTACCCGATGCTTTAACTCAGGGAGAAGTTCAAGAAGCAAGTGGATCAGAAAGCTTAAGGATGCCCACAGTACCAAACCGATGGCTCATCATTAAGAGAAATAGCGACGACAGTATTACAGAACAATGGATTGTAGAGAGTGATTACTTGCATCCGAAGGGGAGTAGTCCCGAGCGAGCCGTTTGTATTCCTATTGAACCTGAAAAATTAGCCAAAGGCAATCCTCCTTTTCGGCACTTAGGCCGTCAAACAAAAGTCACCGACTTAGTCAACTGGAGTGAAGATGCTACTGCAGATCGATACGAAAATTTGAATGTACTGGGCTGGGGAAACCCTTATTTTAGTGCCCTGTATGATCAATGCTTTAGTGTATTTGGATGTTATGATAGTAGTAGCAATAGTATAGCTAGTGTTAAAGGATGTTCCTATGAAGTAATTGGGTGGTATGCAGACTCCACAAAGGACTATATTAAAGAATCAATTCTCAAAGAAGTAAATAAAGCAGGAAACACTAAAAACTTTAGCCAACTCGCTAAAGAAATCGCCAATTGGGATCTAAATAACGATCTTATTATACAACATAAAGTATACAAAGCTCTGAAGCAAACCTCACCAGAAGATTTTACAGATACTACTGCTTGGGAAGAGGTTTCTTTTAATGAGATACAAGCGAATACAGACTACAAGAAAGATGACCACACTATTGTAAGTGATCAAGGCAAGTTATACCAAGTCATTGAAGATGTTATCACTTCCGAGAATCCAGTTGGCTCTTTGGCTGCTGCTTCCTCTTGGCAAGAAGTTCCCTTGGTAGAAAGTGGGGAGTTGTATAAAGTGGGAGTCATTATCAGAACCAATGATTGGGAAGCTGATCAGATACTTTGTTATGGTCGTCTTCATTTTGATGCATCTGCAAGTTTAGAAGATGGCATCAACGCTGAAGATGCACAACTGGCACTAGCTTCAACAGGAACCGAAGCAGTTTCCACCTATTTATCAAAGCAGATTAGAAATGATCAAAACGAAGAATTACAAGAAGATGAACAGTTACGTATTGAAAATCAACTTGAGGCTGTTATATTAAAAGATGCGGTACAGGGCAAAAATGTAGATTTTATCAATCGCTTAAAGTCAGATCGTCACAAACAGGGTTTTTCTCAAGTTGATGGAGGCAGTTTATGGGCATTTATCGAAGAAAATCGAATTTTAATTGCTCAGCAAACTCTGTTTCCAGATACATACGATACGAGTTCTAAAACACTCTATATTGCCGGAAAAAAGTGGGTGTTTACTATGGCTACAGCTCATGAAAACGATTTTGACAACCACACCCTTGATTTGGCATATTCTTTAAATGATGGAGCTAGTCCAGTAGTAAGAATTGAGAACAATACATTTATAGTACAACTCGGAGATATCAACTCCCCTAACATTGTAGGTCAGTTAAAGGCTATACTTGAAAGCAATGAAGTAATTACTCGAGTAAAAATCATTGACAATCTAGATGCAGAAATAGTTCCTGACAACTATGATGCTGCAAATAAAACACTCTATATCGCCGGAAAAAAAATGGTATTGACTATGGCTACTGGTCATGAAGATGACTTGACCTCTCATACGCCTACAATAACCTACGATGCGCCAGATGGCAATAACCCTGTCGTACAGGTAAATGATGACAAAACCTTAACAATTCAATTGGGAGAAGTTTCTACTCCTAGCTCGTTGAATGAATTAAAGATAGTTCTTGAGAAAGATTATAAGATTGAGATCGCAAAAATCATCGGTGACGAAGCAAGGTATACAAACTTTACGAAGGCTCTCAAGAATCTTAAAAATGAACAATCTGATGAGCTGCAACAACTCAATCAAGATCAGTTCCGTCAAAATCAATTGGAATTTGTGATTGAACATCAGCGAGAGATGCTCTATTCAGACTGGAGCAAGTACATGTTGTGCCTCTATCCTGTAGATCGTTTAAACGATACGGCTTATCCCGATAGTGATCTGATCAAACATTTTATTGAACATCAAAGCTTGTCTTCTTTGCGACTTTTACAGAGCAATAAAGAACAGATAGCACAAAATATTAGTACACAACTTTCAGATATGAGAGCTGAACTTGAGAATGTTCTTACCCACTACGATACTAAAGCATCTCAAGATCAAGCTTTGGTAAAAAAGATTCCTGCGTCTCGTTTTTGGGAACCTAACGAGCCTTCCTTATTAATTAGCGGCAACGTTGCACAACCTTCCGACCGTCATGGAGAAGATGGTACCTTGTTGTGTGTGGGAACAACTCTTACTGATGACTCTCCTAATAAAATGGTAGAAGTTACCGAATCACTTCCTGAATATTGGAAAACAAGTGTTACTAGATTATGGGAAAGACAGCCATGGAATCCTATTTTGATGGAATGGGACGTTGCTTTATACCCCGATCATCAATCTGTCCGTCAAAATGAGAATCAGCTACAACCTTACCACCCTGATTTTATCAAACAGTCCTATCGTATTCCATTAAACGATGCAGAATACTCCTTACCTAGTGCTTCCGTAGATATGAAACCACGCATTGCTAGTTTTAAAACTTCTGTTCAACCAAGTATCATCAAAGGAAATTCATTACTTACGGGAGGTATACGTCAAGTAGTTGTAAAGGAGCTGCAAGCATATCTCGATGAGAAACTTGAGGAAAAAGGACAGGCTGATTTTGATGATCATCTTCAAAGTGCAGATTTTGCAGATCCTATCTATACCATACACAAAGCTTTAGAAGAACTAACAAAGGTAAATTGTCTAAGCCAGCAGTTAGACGGACTGTACGATGAGTATTTGATGCAAAGTAGTGGTTTACGATTACCTATTGAAGATCCGCATCGTTTTATCATAGAGGCTGCTGAAGCTAGTGCTGACACCTCTTTTACAGCCAAGGTAAAAGAAGCTTTGGGAGATGGATTTTTTAAACTACCCGCTACGGGAAATCGTTTTCTCCCTATACGCAGTGGTATTACCAAACTCAATCAAGTGCGTATTGTAGACACCTTTGGTCGTTACAAAGACCTTTCTTGTGAAAGTTTGCTACGCCCTCAACGACAACTGGTTGGTAGTAGCTGGTACTTACCTCCGCGTTTGGTACAGCCTGCCAGACTTAACGTACGTTGGCATATGCTCCCACATCAGCAACTTCTAGGGATGAATTTTAAAGGACGAACTCCTGTATGTGGTTGGTTGCTGTACAATTATTTTGATGAGACCTTAGTAATTTACAATACTGTGGGCGTATATATAGGAGCTATCAATAGTGATGGGGAATGGCAAGATGAAGATGGTATCAACTTTGCCAATACCCAAAATATTTCCGATCCCACACTTCAAAAGTTTGTAGATAAACTCCGCAGCTTTCATCCTGAATACCGCCCCAAACCTAATAGTGGAAACAATTATTTATCTCAGCTTAAACAAGCTATCCGACGAGGACAAGAAAATACAAATCCTGAGACGAACAATTCTAATCAATCTACGCTTAGAAGTCAACCTCTCGCTATTGTTCGTGCGAGCTTAGATCTACAGCTCAAAGGACTTCCACAGGCCAATAAAAGTTGGCGGGCTTTGAACCATGATATGAATGCTGATGGAATAGACCGATCTTGCAGAGAATTTACCGCCGTAAAATTTCCTGTCAAATTGGGTGAATACCGAAATTTAGACGATGGCTTGATTTGTTATTGGACCCAAAACCATCAAGGAGCATTGAGTCAAACAGGCTATTTTCCACAAAGTGATGTGCAAGACATTGAAGGATTGATAGATGCTGCGGATTTTAATCCCGATGAACACGATTATATTGATGCCATTAAAAAGGAGGGAGTTGACAATCTTCACCATTGTCTGGAAGAACCTCCGTTGGATTTGGTTATTTTAATGGATCCTGAGGCACCCATACATGCAACTATGGGAATCGTTCCTAGAAAAGTACTGCGTTTAGAACCCACTATGTATAAAGATGCGCTGGATGCCATCGACATTTCTTATTTTGCGGCTCCTTTGTTGACACCTCGCATACCTAGTCAAGAGTATGCCCTTCCCCTGCCTTCTGGTGCTTGGCAATGGAAACAACCCCACTATGGCGGACATTCTGTACCTAAAGTGTCTTTGGATGGTGCTATGCAAAAGTTGCAGCTGAGACTAGGAATTTTTAAAGCTCCTACCAAGTTAAAACAACTAAGAACAGCCTTAGAAGCGATGGAGGAGATTACTTCTGTAACAGTTGAGTCTGATTTAGAAGATGATGTGCTTTATCCCAATACCTATTCAAGCACATCAAAGCAACTCACACTGGCAGGCAAACAATTGACACTTATATTTGGCGATGGATATCAAGATGTTTTATACAACCATACTCCAAATGTTACATATCTTTTAGAGAGTGGGAATCCAAGAGTAAGGGTTCTTGAGGATATATTGACGTTCACTTTAGGAGCTAATGATTTAACTACTGTGAAACAATTAAAAGAAATGCTAGAAGCCAACGATAGGATTACTTCAGCAACAACCACGGAGACATTAGAAGATTTCTTAATACAAGATACTTATAAAAATAAGTCTAAAGAACTTTGTATTGCAGGAAAGAAATTGCAATTAACACTTAACAATTCAAATACATTGGATGATTACTATCTTAATCTTGCATACAATCTTGGAGCAACACCAAACGTTAATATAACTGCTGAAGGTACACTCATTATTACTCTTGGAGATGATTTTACAGCTACTACCGTAGGGCAGCTGAAGAAGGTCTTAGAAGCAGAAAATGCTCATATTGAGTCCGTAACAACTACGGAGAATCTTCACAGTCTTGTGAAGGATGTTAGTATATCAGCTTCCTACGATGTAGATACTAATCTGCTCACCGTAGGAGATAAGGAATTTACCGTAACTCCTACTGATGGAATCACACTCACTGTTGATCCAGCTCAGATACAATTTACTGGTTCCGTAACATCTGATACCCCTATGATAAGTATTGAAAATAATACTTTAACTATTCAATTAAAAAGTGAAGAAATTCATTGTACGGTTGGTGAACTGAAAACAGCACTTGAGGCAAACAGTACCATTAGTATTGCTACTATAATTAAGGGTTCCTCAGCAGATTCACTTAAACCTGATACCTACCATTCAGATACACTTACCATCGCTGGGAAATCTTTTACGCTTCAATGGGAAGATTCCAATATGCCTAGCACTCATATTCCAGCAGTAAGTTATTCTTTACAAGGTGCGACACCAACCATTGATATCACTAATGGAACATATCATTTGAATCTTGGAAAAATTGAAACAGCTACTACTGTACAACAATTAAAAACAGCCTTTGAAGACAGAACCGACATTGAATCTGTAGAAACTATAGAAAATCTTGACGATACACTTCTGCCCAATTCATTTCACACATACAAGGTTCTGATTGTTTCAGGAAAGAAATTTACAATTGTGTTATACCCACTACATCAAGACAAATTGGGTGAAGGTACTACTCCTACAATAAACTATTCAAATATGACAAGCGATCCGTCCAACATATCCATACATGACGATAGCTTCACCATAGATTTGGGAGCTCCTTCTTCTAGCCCAAGCACTGTAGCAAAGTTAAAGACCGCCCTTGAGGAGAAAGCTGAAATTTACTCAGTAGAAATTGATGACGATCCAGATGAGCTAATGGTTCTTAACTTCTACGATGATCAGACCGAAGAACTCACGATTAGAGGAAAGAAATTTACACTTACCCTTGCTGAAGAATATCAGGGAGATTTGATAACACATACTCCTGAGATCAATACGCTATCTGAGAGACCTACAACGCCAACATTAGCTATTGAAAATCAGACATTTAGCATTACTTTTGGTGATTTGGCTACCCCTGCTACTGTAGGACAGTTAAAAGAAGTTCTAGAAGAGAAAGCAGAAATTACATCGGTACAAACCCTGCATGATGCATCAGAAGAACTTATTCCAGATCAGTTGAGTCATCAAGAGATGAAGCTATATCTCTCAGGAAAGGAATTGCCCCTAACACCCAAAGGCGATACCCTACAAGATCATACATTAGAAGTAAAATATTCAGAAGTCGGCACCTTAGCGCTTCCAGGTGTGACAGTGGTTGACAAGCAGGTCTTTTTAATCAACGAAGGGAATGAAACGGAATGGGAAACGTTGCATACATTAGAAATTTTACGTTCCGACCCTGAAAAGCCTAACATTGCCTATTATTATCCACCTTCTCAAGATCCAGATGAAACAAAAATTTCTGATTGGTCTTTTATTCGGGAAGCGCTGGAAAAAAGCCAAAGACCCTCATTGAGTCCGCTTAATCAAATAGGTCCTTGCGAATTAAGAGTAGAAGCGGTAGAAGGTTATTTTAGGAAAATTAAACTGCCTGACGAATATGTATAACAAGTCTCTACATCAGTATAAATTAAGCAGTAAAGAAACTATTTATGGCTAAGTTATAAATAATACAGCAATTATTTATATGTTATTAAAATGATTACAAGCCAAGAAATAAAAGTTCTATTTGAGGAATTACCACTACAGACTCAACGTGAGTTACTTGAGAATTTATTAATGGAGCAAGAACTTCAAGGTAAAGTATTGCAAGAAGCAGGTTAAGAAGTAGTTGCTAAGCGCCACAAAAAGCCTTGTCCTCATTGTTCTAGTACAAAAGTGTATAAGCGTGGAAAACAAAAAAGCGTTCAAATGTACCGCTGTAATGAGTGTGATAACTGGTACAGTGAAACCACAGGAACACCGTTTATGATATTAAACTAAAGTCTAAATGGCAATCGTATTTGAAATGTATGGAGCAAGGTATGCCGATAAAGAAGATTACAAAGGAGCTAAAGATTAGTATTCAAATAAGTTTTGATTGGCGTCATAAGATATTGAGTTCCTTAGAACAGTTTACTCCGATTGAATTATCATCAGAAGTAGAATGTGATGAACTGGAATTATCGCTTAGCAACAAAGAAAGTAAATCCTTAGAAAGAAAATCTAGAAAAAGAGGCACCGACTTTAAACGTAATCAAAGGTCCGATCAAATTACAACGTTACAAGTTGTTACTGCTGTACAAAGAAATGGAGAGAGAAGTATTTAAAGGCTGTTGCATCAAAACGTCTTAGTAAAGAAGAAATCATAAAAGCATTGGATGGAAAATTAGCAGACAACGCAACCTTAATTACAAATAAATATCCATCATACAAAGCCTTTGCTAAAGACAATCCAAAGATCAAGCACAAAGCACTACTAGCAAAAGACCATGTAGATAAAAATGACAAAACAATACACCTGCAAAAAGTAAATCAAGTCCATTCCCAACTTAGAACTTTTTTAAGACCTTTCAATGGAGTAAGCTCTAAATATTTACAGAACTATCTTAATTAGTATGCTTATGTAGATAGAATACAAAAGAGTAAGACAACCATTAAGCAATGGTGCATTACAATCTTGTTAACAGACCAAGCCTACCACATTTTTCAACTATTTAAACAAAATGCTGTGCTAATTAGAACTTAGCCCTATAAATTAAATAACACTTTATTCAAAAATTATGGAAACTATCACACTAACAAACACATTTACAGATGACAATCGCTACAATCCCTGTACTCAGATAGCCATTGGTACCTCATTAGATCTTGAAAGAACGATTTCGGATACCTCTGCTAATAGATCAAGTCTTTCTCTTTGGTTCAAACGAGAAGCCGATGCCGTTATACAATTAGGCACCGTTGATGACTGCCTACAAATTGCTGCGGATGGTACTTTAGCACTCGTTGCAAATGGTACAAAGAATTCAAACTTTCAAAAGGATAGTTCAGATACTATTACCACAGCGGGCGAATGGCATCACCTAGCATGGATTAAAAATAAAGATAATCATACCCTGTATCTAAATGGAATCGTTTGTCAAACACAAACCCTAGATGCAGCTCCCAATCCAGCTACTATAAATGAAATTACTAGTGTAGGGGCAGATGCGTATGTAGTTCATATCCATACGTATGACCGGGTCTTAGAAGCTACAGAAGTTGTAGCAGATAAAATGAGCCAGTACAATGCGACCCTAAGTTTTACTGATCAGTATCCTATCGATTTTGTGTTGAAAGATAAGTGGGAGGACGACCCAGGAGCCTCTTCGTTACCAGAGAATAAGTTGGTCATTGAAGACATTGCAGCAAAAGAACGTACCTACCAACGTTTGGTCATCACGAATGTAGCAGCCGAAACTCTTACATTTATTCCAAATAGCAATGCAGTAAGTAAAGATAATTATCATTTTGAGTTGCGTTTCCGCAATGGTACTCTAGTTCAGCCTGAGACTTATCCAATATTTAATGGAGGGGAACATAACGAAACTAAGAGTTACGAGACAGATGATTACGCGTTAAAAGACCAACAGCTATATAAAGCAGATCATACTATAGGAGCAAATACTGCTTGGAATTCAGGAGATTGGGTAGATCAAGGTTGGAAAATAAGCGATAAGCCTGTCCAAAATCTAATAGATGGAAGCTGGTCGGTATATTTATTAAGAACAACAGCACTTGATTTAAGCTCAGGTCAAACGCAGGAATTTCCTTTTGAATACACCACAGCCGACGGTTCTTTGGGCGGGCGTAGTACGCGGGTATCGCTACGTTACGATCATATACAGTATGCATACACTTCTTATATCCAATGGCAGCAAACAAAAGCATATATATTAGGGAGTTACGTATTCTACAACGAGGTTCTTTATAAGGCAAAACAAGACATTGACAATAATACAGTTTGGAATATCAGCCAATGGGAAAACATGACCTGGCAAGATACCAATACCTATACTATAGGAGATTTTGTTGTAAAAGAAGGTGGGATATATGTCGCCAAAAATATGATTCTAGCTGGAACTTGGAATAACACACAATGGGAAGTTTTAGATCTCATCCAAGGTATCCGAGAAAAGCAGATAGACATTATTAATAACTCTTCTAACAATACGCATGTAAGCGCACTGAATAAAAGGGTTACGAAGGCAGATGCCAAGGTAGATCAGCTGGAGGAGGATGCACGAGAAGAAATTAATCATTTAGCAAACCTTTTAAACAGTCATGATGGGGGTTCAAAAAATCGGTTGAGTAATCCAAGTGTATCTAGCTTTTCAATCAATGTTTGGCAGGAAACAAATTTATATACATTAGATGATTACGTAATAAAGGACCGTGTATTGTATAAAGCAAATCTTGCTACACCAGCGAATACTCCATGGATTGCTGCGAGTTGGGAAGACCGATCTTGGGATGCGCCTAGTACATACGCAGAAAATGATTATGTACAAAAAGACACGAAAATATACAGAGCAACGCAAATTATAAACGCTAATACCCCTTGGGATGAGACTCAATGGGAAGTCTATGCTCCATCCAAAGAAGTGTTAAAGAGCATTATTGGAGTATTAGGTACTTTAGCCGATAACATCAAAGCCGTAGATGACGAGGTAGATCTTCGGGCAGCGACTTCCGATTATATTGCAGACCAACAAGAAACCCCTTTCCCTCTTGTTGCTTCGGTATGTGCATTAACCCATGATGATCTACCAACAGCAGGCATAGTTATTGGTGCCAATCCTACTAAAGAGCCGAAACTAGAATTTACGCTAAACAATATTGGTTTATCGCCTGTCACTTTTACTGAAAATGCGGAGTTTCGATTTATCATTCCTAAGGGGGCTGGTGCAGACAAACTTGTCGAAACATTGAGTGCAGCGGGTACCATGAATCCACAGAGTGGTAGTCCGTCAGAGGTTTCAAATACTGTAGTCTTTAGATGGACACCAGATAAAACAGCAAATGAAGACAACGTGACTGTAAATGGCACTGCCGGAACCCTTTCTATTGTAGGGAAAACTATTTCATTTACGTTGGAAAATGG
>TARA_B110000879_G_scaffold51615_1_pt1 | contig 23613 bp, 26 predicted proteins | sample TARA_B110000879 | Tara Oceans TARA_B110000879 (sample SAMEA4398094) | marine metagenome | biome: Polar Biome; feature: [SRF] surface water layer (ENVO:00010504); material: water (ENVO:00002006), including particulate matter (ENVO:01000060) such as... | depth 5 m
GGTATTGGAACGTTTAGCATCCTGTTTTTCTATGTAAAATATGCACATACAATTCAAGAAAAAACAGGAAAACTCACCAAAGATATCAACCTTGTTATCAGTATTCTAACAGCCGCAGTGGCGCTTATTTCAACACTAAAAATGGGCTATAAATTAATTGTCATATGAAGGTTTTAAAAAACTTTGTGATTCAGGGAAAACACCAAAAACCAATTGTAACCGATGTTTTTTATAAGGAAACACAACAGTCCCAAAAAGTAATTATTTTTTGTCACGGCTATAAAGGATTTAAAGACTGGGGTGCATGGAACCGAATGGCAACAACGTTTGCAAATGCAGGATATTTCTTTATAAAATTCAATTTCTCACACAATGGTGGAACGCTAGAGCAACCAATTGATTTTCCAGACTTAAACGCTTTTGGAAATAATAATTACACCAAAGAATTAGACGATTTAGAAAGTGTTCTTGACTGGGTTTCTAACAACCCTCAATTTAAAAACACCGTTGATGCAAATCAAATTTCGATTATTGGACACAGCAGAGGTGGCGGAATTGTAACTCTAAAAGCGGCAGAAGATCCGCGAGTAAAGAAGGTTATTTCTTTAGCAGCAGTATGCGATTTTGCATCAAGATCATCAACAAATAGCGATGTAGCTGCATGGAAAAAAACAGGCGTAAAGTATGTTTTAAACGGAAGAACAAAACAACAAATGCCTCATTTCTATCAGTTTCACGAAGATTTTATTCAAAATAAAGAGCGTTTAAACATTGAAAACGCAGCCAAAAAAATAACCATTCCACATTTAATAATTCACGGAGATAAGGACACCTCTATTTCAGTAAACGAAGGAGAAAAACTCCATACATGGAATCCGAAAAGTACCTTAAAAATCATTGAAAAAGCTAATCATGTTTTTAATGTTTCACACCCTTGGATTGAAAACAAGGGGTTAGACGCATTTGAAAAAACAGTCAAAATTTGTATTGATTTTTTAAGACAGTAATCGCTTTTTGTTTTCGTATTTTTGAAGAACCTAAAAACAGAAACCATGAGTGGAGAGAAAAATTTAACCATCTTGTTAAAAGGATTACAACCCGTTTTAAATACTGGAGTGTATGTTTTTGCAACGGTTTCTGATTTTGAAAAAATAGGAAGAAAAGACACTCTGTTTGAGTTTAAAGAAGCAGAAGGAATTACGGTTGTTTTAGAAAAAAATAAAGCTCAAGCTTTGAAGTTAGCCTATCAATTTGAAAGTGCTTGGATTACTCTAAAAATCCACTCTTCTATAGAAGCTGTTGGTTTAACAGCAGCCTTTTCTACAGCATTAATAACACATCAAATATCGTGTAATGTGGTTGCAGGATACTATCATGACCATATTTTTGTTGACACACAAGACGCCCAAACAGCACTCGAAATTTTAACCAAATTAGCGAAAACATAGCGTTGGATTTACACCCTCCTTTTCGGAAAATAATACATGTTGACATGGATGCTTTTTATGCCTCCGTTGCAGAGTTAGACAACCCAGAATTAAGAGGAAAAGCAATTGCTGTTGGAGGTAGTGAAGTGAGAGGTGTTGTTTCTGCCGCAAGTTATGAAGCCAGGAAATTTGGAGTAAAATCGGCAATGAGTGGTTTTTTAGCCAAACAGAAATGCCCCCATATTATTTTTGTAAAATCTAATTTTCCCCGCTACAAAGAATTGTCTACTCAAATCAGAGAAATTTTTCATGAATATACCGATTTGGTAGAACCGCTCTCCTTGGATGAGGCTTATTTAGACGTTACAGAAAACAAAAAAGGAAATCCGTCAGCAAACAGCATCGCAAAAGAAATTCGACAGAAAATTTTTGAAGTAACTGGTTTACGTGCCTCAGCGGGAATTTCGATTAATAAATTCATAGCAAAAGTAGCTTCGGATATCAAGAAGCCCAACGGACAAAAAACAGTACATCCCGAAGAGGTAATTCCTTTTTTAGAAGCCTTACCTGTCAATAAATTTTATGGAGTTGGTAAAGTGACCGCGGCTAAAATGTATAATTTAGGGATCTTTACAGGGAATGATTTAAAGAATAAAACACACGAAGAACTAGTAGCACTATTCGGGAAGTCGGGCGCCCATTATTATAACATTGTCCGCGGCATTCACAACAGTCCCGTAGTGCCCAATAGAATTCGAAAATCGGTAGCTTCCGAAAGAACTTTTAACGAAAACATTTCCTCTGAAATTTTTATGTTAGAACGGTTAGAACAGATTGCCGAAGAGCTGGAAAGACGTATGGTGAAAAATGAAACAAGAGGAAAAACAATTACCTTAAAAATTAAATATTCAGATTTTACCCAACAAACAAGAAGCAAAACAAAAGCACATTTTATGCAATCTAAAAGTGAGTTTTTTCCAGTCGTAAAAGAACTGTTTTTTCAAGATGAATTGATAAATTCGGTACGATTGTTAGGGATTTCTTTTGGAAATTTAAACACTAAAAAAACGACACCGATATGGGTACAACTCAAATTTGAGTTTTAGGAGATTTTAAAATCTCAGGATAAAGAAGTATCTTTAAGAATTAGGCTTACAATTCCTTTCAATGGTGTAATGATCAAAAAGATAAAATGAAGATAGAAAATAGCACGATTGAAGATTTTGAGGAGATCTTAAAGTTGTACGAGCAGGCCAGGATGCTTCAAACACGGTTAAAAATGGTGATTTGGCCAGCATTCTCTAAAGAGTTGATTCTTCAAGAAATAGCAGAAAAGATGCAATTTAAAGGGGTTATAGACAATAAGATTGCTTGTGTATGGGCTATTGCTTTTTCGGATTCACTAATCTGGGAGGAAAAAAATAAAGATGCCGCTATTTACATTCACAGAATTGCAACAAATAAAAAGTATAGAGGGAACAACTTTGTAAAAACGATAGTAGATTGGGTAGTAAAACACCCTTTAAAAAACAACTACAAATACATTCGTTTAGATACCGTAGGAAATAATGCAGGATTAATACACCATTATACAAAATGTGGGTTTCAATTTTTAGGGCTCTCCAAACTCAATGAAACAAAAGGGCCACCAGCACATTATACCAATGCAACAGTTAGCTTATTTGAAATAAAAGTTCCATGAAAGCACAAAGAACCAATTCAGAAAATAAAGACTTTATCCGTTTGATTATAGATTTGGATGCCTATTTAAAAATCACAGATGAAGATGAGCACGATTTTTACAATCAATATAATAATATTGATGTTTTAAGTGAGGTTGTTGTAATTCATGAATACAAAAAAACAAACATCAAGCCAGCTGCAATAGGGTGCGCTGCTATGAAAAAGTTTGATCAAACAACAGTAGAAATAAAAAGAATGTATGTTTCTCCAGAAAAAAGAAGCACTGGAATTGCTCAAAAAATAATGCAAGAGTTAGAAGCTTGGGCTAAAGAACTAAGCTATGAAAAATGTATTTTAGAAACCGGAAGACGACAGTTAGAAGCGGTGAAGTTTTATCCTAAGTGCAAGTATAAAGTGATTGAAAATTACGGACAATACAAAGGAATGAAAAACAGTATTTGCTTCGAAAAACAGCTATAAATGAATTACAGTTATTGGGAATTAAAAGAGTGGTTTACCAACATCGATTTTACAATTGTTGGGAGTGGTATTGTAGGGCTTAATTGCGCACTACAACTAAAAAAAACCTATCCCAAAGCAACGATATTAATTATTGAAAAAGGAATGTTACCACAAGGAGCGAGCACCAAAAACGCAGGATTTGCTTGTTTTGGAAGTCTTTCAGAACTCATAGATGACTTAAATACTCACTCACCAGAAGAAGTTTTTGATTTGGTAAATAAACGCTGGCAAGGATTGCAATTATTACGAACGAATTTAGGAGATAAAAATATCGACTTTCAACAACACAAAGGGTTTGAATTGTGTGAAAATGAAAAGTTCTTTGAAGAATGCATTTCCAAAAAAGAAGAAGTAAATCAGTTGTTAAAACCAATTTTTAATGCCTACGTTTTTTCTACTTCCAATAATACCTTTGGGTTTCAAAAAGTACATAACAAATACATTACCAATAATTTTGAAGGTCAAATAGATACCGGTAAAATGGCCGCACAACTCCTATACAAAGTGCAGCAATTGGGTGTAAAAATCTTGAACGGAATTGTTGTTGATAGCTTTACAGAAAACGGAGTCGAAGTCGCTGTAAAAACAGATAAAATTACTTTTAAAACAAAGAAATTGTTCTTTGCTACAAACGGATTTTCTAATGAACTTTTAGCAGAAAAAGTACAGCCCGCAAGAGCGCAAGTTTTGATTACAAACCCTATTAAAAATCTAGCCATTAAGGGAACGTTTCACTTAGATAAAGGCTACTATTATTTTAGAAACATCAATGACCGAATTTTATTTGGAGGGGGAAGAAACCTCGATTTTAAAACAGAAGAAACAACTCATTTTGGGCAAACTAATATCATTCAAAATGAATTGGAAAGAATTTTAAAAGAAACGATTTTACCAAACACCCCTTTTGAAATTGCCCATCGATGGAGTGGAATCATGGGTGTTGGAAACCAAAAAAACGCCATTGTAAAACAATTATCAAACAATGTTTTTTGCGGAATTCGCTTGGGAGGAATGGGTGTTGCTGTTGGTAGCTTGGTAGGAAAAGAATTAGCGCAATTGATCGATTCATGAAAGCAAACACAACGACTTCTAAAAAAGACAGCATAGGTGTTTTTGATGTGGTTATCATTGGTGGTGGTTTAGCGGGTTTGTGCAACGCAATTCACTTATCAAAATTTGGAACAAAAGTGGTTCTGATTGAAAAAAATGAGTACCCAAAGCATAAAGTTTGCGGTGAATATATTTCAAACGAAGTACTTCCTTATTTAAACTTCTTAGACATCAATCCTTTCGATTTTGGCGCCGTAAAAATTGATAATTTTGAACTCTCTACCATAAAAAATAAACGCATTGCTGCGAAACTTCCATTTGGCGGATTTGGAATTTCTCGGTATCAATTAGATTTTGTATTATCAGAAAAGGCAAAGAAAAATGGCGTTATCATTATACAAGACGCTGTTTTAGATAGCACTTTTAATGAAGACTTTTTTTTTGTAACAACAAAAAACAACAAAGCCTTCCGGGCTAAAATTTGTATTGGCTCTTTTGGAAAACGTTCGCTATTAGACATCAAAATGGATCGGGACTTTATTCAAAAGAAAGCGCCTTATTTGGGTGTTAAAATTCATGTAAAAGGGAATTTTCCAGAAGACTTGGTCGCGCTTCACAACTTTAAAGGCGGCTATTGTGGGGTTTCTAAGGTAGAAAACGATGCAATTAATCTGTGTTATATCACCAGTTATACCGCATTTAAAAAATATAAAAACATTGATGATTTTCAGGAAAACGTAGTCTTTAAAAATCAATTTCTAAAAGAAATTTTTAAACAGACTACCCCTATTTTTGAGAAACCCCTCTCCATTAGTCAGGTTTCTTTTGAAACAAAAAAACCGGTAGAAAACCATATGATTATGTGTGGTGATTCTGCAGGAATGATTCATCCGCTTTGTGGAAATGGCATGAGTATGGCCATTCAGTCTGCTCAAATTGCGTCTAAACTGATTCTAAATTACCTTAAAGGAAACCAGATGACCCGTCATCAACTTGAAAAAAGTTATATTAGGCAATGGAATCGGCAATTTAAATGGAGGTTAAAAGCTGGGCATTGTATTGCATTCTTGTTTCGAAAAGATAAAATAGCCTCAACGATGTTGGAACTTTTAAAAAGAATGCCTTTTTTATTACCGATAATTATCAAACAAACTCACGGAAAACCAATAGACAATTAATGGACTTCTTTATTAGTACAAAAAACAGAACAGACAAAGAAGAGTTGATGGACGATTTTTCTATTGGGGGTGATTTATTACGGGATACTTTAGACAAGTTAGAAAACATTAACCGCTGGTTGGGAGGAAATAAAGTCACCATAAATGGGTTAACAGAACTCCTTGAAAATCACCCAAAAGAACAAGAAGTATCCATTGTAGATATTGGTTGTGGGCATGGAGATATTTTGCGAGATGTAGCTAAGTTTGGTAGAACAAATGGATATCGCATGAATTTATTGGGTGTAGATGCAAATCCAACAGCGATTGAATACGCTATTGAATTGTCAACCGAGTATCCAGAAGTTCATTTTAAGACAGAAGATATTTTTTCAGAGGCGTTTCAAAAAAGAAAATTCGATGTGATTTTAGCAACACTTTTTTTACATCATTTTAAAGAAGCACAGTTAACCCCTTTCTTGAAAAATGCTTTACAACAAACCAAAACAGGAGTTTTAGTAAACGATTTACACAGACATTCATTGGCCTATTATTTATTTCTGTTGCTCTCTCTTTTTATTAAAAATAAAATGATTATTGAAGATGGTCTAACCTCTGTTTTAAGAGGTTTTAAACGAAAGGATTTAGTTGAAATCTCACAAAAAATAAATGTAAAACCACAAATTTCATGGAAATGGGCATTTCGTTTCCTTTGGATAATAAAAAAATAGATGGCAGTAAAAATAATAGCTGTTGCAAAACAGCTTCCGAAATATTATCGAGAAACAAAAGACATTATTCCGTTTGTTAAATTGTGGATGCAAAATCAAGAAGCACGTTTTCAGCGAAAAGTGACTAAACTTTTTGAAGGAGCGGGAGTAGATAAACGCTATTCTATTATGGATCCAGAAGAGGTGTTTAGCGCCACCTCATTTGAGGAGAAGAATGATATTTATACCAGAGAAGTGGTCCAATTAGCCGAACAATCGCTTGTAAAATCGTTACAAAAGGCAGATTTAGAAGCCACTGAAATAGACTATATCATTACAGTAAGTTGTACAGGAATTATGATTCCATCTGTAGATGCCTATCTAATTAATTCTTTGGGAATGAAGCAAGACATTGTTCGTTTACCCGTCACAGAAATGGGATGTGCAGCGGGTGTTTCCGGAATTATTTATGCTAAAAATTTTTTAAAAGCAAACCCAAATAAAAGAGCCGCTGTTATTGCTGTAGAAGCACCAACGGCTACGTTTCAGTTAGAAGACTATTCCATGACAAATATTGTAAGTGCTGCTATTTTTGGAGATGGTGCTTCCAGTGTTATTTTGTCTTCCTATGAAGAAGATAAGGGGCCAAAAATCATTGATGAAGCCATGTATCATTTTTATGATGCCACAAGTATGATGGGCTTTAAATTAGTAAACACCGGTTTGCAAATGATTTTAGACAAGGAAGTTCCAAAGAAGATTTCTGATCATTTTCCAGCTATAATTCATCCTTTTTTAGAAAGAAATAACTTGACAATTGATGATATTGATCATTTAATTTTTCATCCTGGAGGAAAGAAAATTGTACAAACTGTCGAAGACTTATTTGGCGTTTTAGGAAAAAACATTGACGATACAAAAGAGGTATTGCGCTTATATGGAAACATGTCAAGCGCAACTGTGTTGTATGTTTTAGAACGTTTTATGGATCGAAACCCAACAAAAGGAGAAAGAGGAATTATGTTGAGTTTTGGCCCAGGGTTTTCTGCACAACGAATTTTATTGGAATGGTAAAAAGAAGCGAGCCTAAAGCCTCGGTAAATAAAACAATATGAACGCAAGCCAAATCATACAAAACCTACCCTATCAACACCCTTTTTTGTTTGTGGATGCACTTACCGAAATTTCAGAAAATGGAATTTCAGGAAATTATACATTCAAAGAAAACGCCTTTTTTTACGAAGGTCATTTTAAAGAAAACCCAATCACCCCAGGAGTTCTTTTAACGGAAACAATGGCGCAAATTGGGGTGGTCTGTTTGGGAATTTATTTATTGAAAGATGAAATTTTTTTAGATAAAAAACCCAAAATAGCGCTTACTTCCAATCAGGTAGATTTCTTTATTCCTGTTTTACCAAACGAAAAAGTAACGGTAATTTCAGAAAAAGAATATTTCCGATTCAATAAATTGAAATGCAAAGTAAAAATGTTAAATGAGAAAGACGAACTGGTTTGTAGAGGAACAATTTCGGGGATGATAATCGTAAAATAAAAATGAAAAATAGAGTTGTAATTACAGGATTAGGCGTAGTAGCACCCAACGGTGTTGGGGTGCCTGCTTTTACTAATGCAATAAAAGCGGGTACTTCAGGAATTACCTTTCATCAGTCCTTAAAAGACAAAGGTTTTTCATGTTGTATTGGTGGGATTCCAACCGTTTCTGAAGAAAAAAAAGCAATCTATTTGTCTCCGCTACAATTGCGAGGATTTAATAGTACCTCTATTTTATATGGGTGCATGGCAGGAATAGATGCCTGGAAAGACGCCGGTTTCACGGTGGATGAAAAGTCCGATTTAGACCACGAATCAGGTCTAATTTTTGGCACAGGAACATCTGGTATTGAAAAATTCAGAGAAGCTATTTATAAAATTGACGATCAAAAAGTAAGGCGTCTAGGAAGTACTTCTGTGGTGCAAACCATGGCAAGTGGAATCTCTGCTTATTTAGGCGGAATTTTAGGATTAGGAAATCAAGTAACAACAAATTCATCTGCTTGCACCACAGGAACAGAAGCTCTGTTAATGGGTTTTGAGCGCATTAAAAACGGAAAGGCAAAACGAATGTTGGTTGGGAGTTCTAGTGACAACAGCCTATACACTTGGGGAGGGTTTGATGCGATGCGTGTAATGAGCTATAAACATAATGACACCCCAGAAAAAGGGTCAAGACCTATGAGTGAAACCGCTTCCGGTTTTGTGCCAGGAAGTGGCGCTGGGGCGCTAGTCTTGGAATCTTTAGAGAGTGCTTTGGAAAGAAAAGCGACCATTTATGCAGAGGTTTTAGGGGGTAATATTAATTCTGGTGGACAACGAAATGGCGGTACTTTAACCGCACCTAACTCAGAGGCAGTGCAAAGGTGTATTACAAATGCTATGGCAGACGCAAAGATTTCTTCCAATGAGGTTGATGTGATTAATGGGCATTTAACAGCAACTTCTAAAGACGCTTTAGAGATAGAAAATTGGACAGTAGCCCTACAAAGAAAAGGAACTGAATTCCCATATATCAACTCTTTAAAATCGATGGTGGGTCATTGTCTAGCAGCAGCTGGAGCGATTGAGTCTGTGGCGTCTGTAATACAATTAAAAGAACAGTTTGTGTTTCCGAATATCAATTGTGAAGACATTCACCCAGAAATTTTGGCGTTGATTGCTACCGAGAAAATTCCACAAAAGGCATCGGATAGAGACATTAATATAATTGCAAAAGCCAGTTTTGGTTTTGGAGATGTAAATGCTTGTGTTATCTTTAAGAAATATTCAAAATAAGGCTTCGACAAGCTCAGCCAGACATTGGGAGGATTCATTGATTCTTTGGTTTTCGATGAGGTTTAGGAAAATTAAATTAGACGACAAGTCAATTCGGAAGTACAATGTCACACTGAGCTTGTCGAAGTGTAAAAATAAAATAAAATGAAAAAAGAAGAAATAATTAAAACTTTAACAACTCTTGTAAAACCGTATGTACAAAACAAGGAAGCGTTTAAAAACCTTACAGAAGACACCGATTTTATCAATGACTTAGAAATTAATTCTGCAAATTTGGTGGACATTGTATTGGATGTAGAAGATGAGTTTAATATAGAAATAGACAATGATTCTATGGAGAAAATGTTGTCTGTAAAAGCAGTAGTTGCGATTATTCAGGAAAAAAAAGCGGTATAATGATTGGGAATGATATTGTTGATTTAAGTCTAGCGGTAAAAGAAAGTAATTGGCAACGCCCTGGGTTTTTAGAAAAGCAATTCACTAAAAAAGAACAAGAAAGTATTTTAAATGCTTCTGATTCTTTTTTACAAGTGTGGTTGTTTTGGAGTATGAAAGAAGCGGCTTATAAGTGCTATACTCAGCAATACGAAAAACGTTTTTTTGCACCAAAAAAGTTTGAATGTAGTGTGATTTCTAAAACCAAAGGAATTGTTGTTTTTAAGGAAACTAAGTTTTTAACCAGTACCTTTTTTAATACATTTTATTGTCACACAATTGCAAAGCAACAAGAGGAGGAAACTGTTGTTTTCTCTTCGATTGGTTTGCCAAAAAAAGTGGATTTTGATATCAAAAAAGAAGTGCAAATTCTAACAGGGTTTTTAACAAAAGAAATCTTACAAAAAAAATCTTCTATAGGTGCTCCTTCATACTATCACAAAGAAAAAAAATTAACCAGTGCGTGCTCAATTTCTCACCATGGGAAATACGGAGCTTTTGCTTTTACATTACACAATGAACACAAAAGAATCACTATATAATCTTTGTAAAAATTATGTGGATAACCGCTTAGAAACGGTTGAAAACATCATTTCTTCAAACCAAAAAGCGCTTCAATCTGAAACAAAAAGCTCTGCTGGAGACAAACACGAAACAGGGCGTGCAATGTTACAGTTAGAAATGGAAAAAGCTGGTCAGCAATTGGCAGGAATTTCTAAAATGAGATTGATCTTAGCGAAAATTGATCTTTTGAATACTTCTAAAAATGTGCATTTAGGAAGTATTGTATATACAAACAAAGCAACTTATTTTTTATCAATTTCTGCAGGGCAATTAAAGGTTGCAAACAAACCATTCTTTGCAATTTCACTTTCTTCTCCTATTGGAAAATTGTTGTTGGGTAAGCAAGAAAATGATGAAGTTGTTTTTAATGGGCAATCTTTTAAGATTATAAGTATTGAATAAAAAAATCTTATGAACTCCTTAAAGAGAAGAAGACATTTTCACCTTTTTCTAATGCTTCAAAATGATTAAAAAACACTTTTCGGTTTTTATATTCAACCTCAATTAACCAACAAAAACCTTTAAAATAAGAGTTTATAATAGTAGCTTTTAAGTCTGATTTCTCTACCACTTTTATTTGATGTGGATATAATAAAACTGTTTTTCTGTTGATCGTAATTTCGTTGACATCATCAAACAACGCAGCGATGTATTTCTTTGTTGGTTTTTTGTAAATTTCTTTTGGAGAAGCACAGGCAACCATCTTTTTTTGGTGAATGACGAGCAATGTATCAGCAAAAGAAAGCGCATCGTTTTTATCATGAGTGGCAACAATGCAAGCAATCTTTTTTTCTTTTAAATAATGGAATAAATTCCTGCGCAACGTATTCTTTTTAAAATTATCTATTTGACCAAAGGGTTCGTCCAATAGCAATAGCTGAGGTTCTTTTGCAAGTGCCCTTGCAATCGCTACACGTTGTTTTTGTCCGCCACTTAAGTGTTTTACTTTTACATGCTCAAATGCAGTCATTTCAATAACCTGAAGGAGTTCTTGCGTTCTTCTTTCACTTTCTTCTGGGTAAAAACGCGACAAGAATTTCTTTATATTTTCTGATACAGAAATATAAGGCATCAAATCAAAATCTTGTGCTACATATTTAAAGAAATCCATTCCTGGCACCAGATGAAATTCTGGACCTAAAATTTGTTTCTCTTTCCAAAAAATAGTTCCTTTTTGCAAATCAAGTAGGCCATAAACAGCTTTCAATAGTGTCGATTTTCCACAGCCACTTTCTCCCATGATACATAAATGTTCTCCTTCATTTAAAGTGAAGGTAAAATCATCCAATACAATATTGTTTTTAGAATATCCGAAAGAAATGTTTTGCACGTGTAGCATTAAACAAAAATAAGGTTTCTTGACATTTATAAGGAGGGATACATCTATAAAAATAGATACTTCCTATTTGTATTCAAATAGTAAAACACGAGGCGACTCCATTTATCTTAATTTCAATAATTAGATGCTTAATTTTAAAGGAGTCCTTTTAATTAGTTTAACTTTACTACTGAAAATATGAAGGATTATATCATCATTGGAGCGGGTCAATCTGGCTTAGCGATTGCTTATTATTTAAATAAAAGGAACGCAGATTACTTGATCGTAGATGCGAATTCAGAGATAGGTACCCCTTGGTTAAAAAGGTGGGATTCATTAAAACTCTTTACTCCTTCAGAAGCAAACAACCTTCCAGGAATGGACTTTCCGCATAAAAAAGGACATTATGCAGATAAATATGAAGTCGCTAATTACTTAAAAGCGTACGTCTCGAAATTTAAGATACCGATAGCATTTAATCAGAAAATAACGTTCCTAAAAAAAGACAAAGAGGTTTTTACATTGCAAGGCGACAATAAAACGTTCGAAGCAAAAAATGTGATCATCGCTACAGGGCCTTTTCATAAACCCTTTATTCCTAATTGTCACACTAAAATAGCGAAAGAAGTTATACAAATTCACAGCGAACATTATAAAAACCCTGCTCAATTTCAAGAGGGATCAACATTAGTGGTTGGTGCTGGAGATTCTGGAGTTCAAATATTAGATGAAATTTCACAAGCAGGAACTCCTGTTTATTTTTCTGGAAACACTAATATTTCTTCAATTCCGCAAGAAATTCTAGGAAAATCACTGTGGTGGTGGTTTCATAAAATAGGTTTTTTAAGCGCAAATAAATACTCTTGGATTGGTAAGAAATTAAGTAATGGTGTTCAGCCCGTTATTGGAACAAATGTGAAAAAACTGTTTAAAAAACCCAATATAACTTGTGTAGGAAGAACGCTAGACGCAAACGCCGAAACTATTTTCTTTGAAAAACAAAAGAGAACGGATATTAAAAATATTGTTTGGGCTACTGGTTTTAAACCTAATTTCAACTGGATTGATGGTATTGAATTAGATGAGAGTCATTATCCTAAAAACTACAGAGGTGTTAGCGATATTGAAGGGCTTTACTTTTTAGGGCTTCCATGGTTATATACCAGAGGTTCTGCTACTTTAGGCGGCGTAAAAAAGGATGCCGAATATTTAAATACGCATCTTACTAAAAAATAAAAAACCGACACTTTCGCATCGGTTTTTTTTATTAATCTTAAGTGGGGATAGACCACTATAATTTTATTTTATTTTTTGGCGGATTGGGTAGTTTTTCAAAGCCCATATTGTACAATGTAAACCCAAAAATATCAGAATATTGCTCAATTGTTTTTGTAACCGGAGTTCCTGCACCGTGCCCTGCATTGGTTTCAATTCTAATTAAAACAGGATTGGCTCCAGTTTGTTTTTCTTGCAATTCTGCAGCAAATTTAAAACTGTGGGCAGGCACCACACGATCATCATGGTCTCCTGTGGTTACTAAAGTTGCTGGATATTCAGTCCCGTTTTTCACATTATGAACTGGTGAGTATCCTTTTAAGTATTCAAACATTTCAATACTGTCATTGGCTGTTCCGTAATCATATGCCCAACCCGCTCCAGCTGTAAAAGTGTGGTAACGAAGCATGTCTAAGACACCCACTGCGGGCAGTGCTACTTTCATTAAGTCGGGTCTCTGCGTCATCGTTGCACCTACTAAAAGCCCTCCATTAGAACCTCCTCTGATTGCTAGGTATGCCGATGAGGTATACTCTTTTTCAATGAGGTATTCTGCCGCTGCAATAAAATCGTCAAACACATTTTGCTTTTGCATTTGTGTCCCAGCATCGTGCCATTTTTTACCATACTCTCCTCCACCTCGTAAATTTGGAACGGCATAAACACCTCCTTGCTCCATCCAAACAGCATTTGCAATACTGAAAGAAGGGGTTAAACTGATGTTAAAACCACCATACCCATATAGGATTGTGGGGTTTTTTCCATTTAATTCTACCCCTTTTTTATGGGTGATAATCATGGGAACTTTGGTGCCATCTTTTGAGGTGTAAAAAACTTGCTTACTTTCATACTCAGCAGAATTAAAATTGATCGCTGGTTTCCAGTAGGAAGTATAGGTTCCTTCTTTTGGATTGAACTTGTAAGAGGAATTTGGAGTGTTGTAATTTGTAAAAGAAAAATACAACTCTTTTGCATTCTTTTTTCCACCAAAACCTCCTGATGAACCAACGCCAGGCAATTTCACTTCTCGAACTAAATTTCCATCAAAATCATATTGGAGCACTTTTGAAACAGCATCTACCATGTATTCTGCAAAGAAGTATCCGGCTCCAGAATTTAAACTCAATACATTTTCTGTTTCTGGAATAAAATCTTTCCAATTTTCTGGTGACGGGTTTTTTGCATCCACCGTGATTACCTTTTTATTTGGAGCATTTAAATTGGTAACTAAGTACAACTTGCTTTTGCTATTTTGCGCTACATACGTATCGCTTTCAAAAGTACCGATTATTGGGATTAGTTGACCTTTTTTAACTGAAAGGTCTTTAATAAATAATTTGTTTCCAGAGGTTGAAGTAGCTGCCGAAACTAATAAATAACGATTGTCTTCGGTTACAGACCCACCCACATATCGATGTTTTTCGGATGCTTTTTCACCAAAAACAACCACATCTTCTTTTTGTGAAGTTCCTAATTGATGGTAGTATAATTTGTGTTGATCTGTTTTTGCAGACAATTCACTTCCTTTCGGTTTGTCGTAACTTGAGTAATAAAAACCTTCGTTTTTATACCAAGAAACTCCTGAAAACTTTACATCGACTAAGGTGTCTTCTTTAATTATTTTAGATTCCGCATCCATAATAATTATTTTACGCCAATCAGAACCTTCCTCAGAAATTGAATAGGCAACTATTTTTCCGTTTTTAGAAAAACTTAAAGATCCTAATGAGGTCGTTGCGTCTTCTGAAAATGTATTTGGGTCTAGAAAAACGCTTTCTTTACCGTCTTTTTTTCGATACACAACATATTGATTTTGCAAACCGTCATTTTTATAAAAATAAGTGTAATCACCTTCTATAAAAGGCGTACCTATTTTTTCATAATTCCAGAGTTCTGTTAACCGCATTTTTAGCTCTTCTCTGTAGGGGATTTTACTTAAATAGTCGAAGGTAACTTCGTTTTCTGCTTTTACCCAGGTTTCTGTTTCTTCACTTCGATCATCTTCTAACCACCTGTAATTGTCTACAACTGCGGTGCCAAAAAGGGTGTCTATAACTGCTTTTTTTGTCGTTTCGGGGTACTTCACGTCAATACTTTTTTGTTTTGTTTCCTCTTTGCAAGAAACAATAATTACACTTGCAAAAAGAACGGGGAGGATTAATTTTTTCATGGATTTCGATTTTGTAAAACACTCAAAGTTAGCATAAAAAAAACCTCTTGGCATAACGATGCAAAGGTTTTATGAAATTTTAAGGAATTCTTTATTAAAAAGGGTTTTAAATCGGTCCGAATTTGCATACTTTAATAAGAGATTTAAAATGGCAACAATACCTAAAAATAAAACACGCTATTGGGCAAGTTTTAAGTGTAACCCACCATTTTAATAGAATTTTTATCGAAAGCGGATATTTGTAATTTAAGTAGTGTAAAAACGATTCTTATTTCACAAATTAGATTCCTACATTTGCGGTAATCATAAAATTGTAAAAAACCACAACCACAATTAAACTTAAACAATGACAGAAAACTTAACAAAAGCAACTTTTTTAGAAAAGGTGTTTAATTTTGAAAATAATCAGGAATGGGTTTTTGAAGGTAAAGTGCCTGCACTTATCGATTTCTATGCAGATTGGTGTGGACCTTGTAAAACGATAGCGCCTATTTTAGAGGAACTAACTGAAGCATATGGGGCTCAAATAAATATTTATAAAATAGATACAGAAGTTGAGCAAGAGTTGGCTGCTGCTTTTGCGATTAAAAGCATTCCTTCCATGTTGTTTTGCCCTATGGACGGCCCCCCTCAAATGGCAAATGGTGCTTTGCCAAAAGCAGAATTAGAGCGCATTATTGCAGATGTTTTAGGCATTGAAAAATAGTTTTTTTTCACTGCAGAAAAGGATGAAATCCCCACCTTTTTTTAATTACCACATCCTGAAAAAGAAGTTTTTCAGGATTTTTTTAGTGTTAAATTTTATACATAAGTATTTGATGCATTAGAAAATGATGTATATTTGGTGCGAGTTGCAGAAACAAATAAACAGTTCACCATTACACATTATAAAAATGGGAAATCAGAAATTATTCAAAGGATCTTTACAAACCATTATTTTAAAATTGTTGGAAACCAATGACAAAATGTATGGTTATGAGATTACCCAACACGTAAAAGCGTTGACCAACGGTGAATTGAAAATTACAGAAGGTGCCTTGTATCCTGCTTTACACAAATTGGAAGCAGATGGTTTGTTGGATGTAGAGGTTGTAAAAGTTGGAAATCGCCTCCGCAAGTATTACAAATTAACTGAAATCGGCAGCAAAGAAAGCGCGAACAAATTAGCAGAAATGCAAGAATTTTTAAAAACCATGCAGCATTTGTTGAACCCTAAATTTAGTTTGGAGTAATATGAAACTAACCACCCCTCAAATAGAAGACCTTTTCAAATTCACCAGAAAGCATTTTGTGTATCATTATGATGTACAATCAGAATTGGTAGATCATTTGGCAAACGATATCGAAGAAATATGGAAGGAAACCCCACAGTTATCTTTTCAAGATGCACGGGATACATCTTTTAAAAAATTTGGAATTTTTGGTTTTATGGATGTCATTGAAGCCAAACAAAAACAAATGAACAAACGGTATCGATCCATATTATGGCGTTTTTTTAGAGAATGGTTTACAATGCCTAAAATGATGACAACGCTTACAGTATTTTTATCCCTATATCTCATTTTAAAAATTCAGTATTCAGAGTATTTTCTTTTAGGAGCGTTATTTTTAATTCTTGCAGTCGATTTAATCAAACAAACCAAAGCAAGAAAAACTCAGAAAAAGAAAGAACAAAAGCAAGAGAAGGTTTTTTTATTAGAAGCGATGATTGGTAATACAAGGCAAGGCTTTGCTACTTATGGATTTTTTCAACTTTTCAACTTTTTAATAAGTGTCGTTGATAATGTTGAGTTTAGTAACTTACCAGCGCATTGGTTATTATTGACCTCTTTTTCGGCAACTGCACTGCTAATTCTCTTTTATGTTACGGCCTATTTAATCCCTCAAAAAGCAGAAGAGTTGTTAGAAGAAACCCATCCAGAATATAAATTAGTCAAAAATCTGTAACATTAAGCAAGCATTCCCTTCTTATTAATTGCCAAACTAAAACAGATACAATGATTTCACACTTTTTAAAACTAGAATGGAAACAATTTTTTCGTTCGGCTTCTTTTGGAAAAAGCATTGGAATAAAAATAGTCATGGGTTTTTTTGGCCTGTATTTTATTACGATGTTTTTATTTATGGGAATCGGGGTTTTTTACGGATTGAAAAAATTCTTTCCAGAACAAGACCCTTTAATGGTTGTCAATTCCTTTTTATTATATGCCATTACAGCAGATTTAATTTTTAGGTACATAATGCAGAAACTGCCTTTAATGAACATTCAGCCTTTTTTAACACTGCCAATTAATAAAAATAAAATTGTGCATTATGTTTTGGTAAAATCGTCTTTTTCCTTTTTTAATACCATGAATTTGTTTTTTTACATTCCATTTTCTGTGGTTTTAATAAAAGAAAGATATGCTGCAAGCGGTGTTTTGGGGTGGTTATTTTTAATGATTTTACTCATACAATCTGCCAACTTTTTAAACTTTCTAATCAATAAAAACAACAAAGCGTTTGCAGCACTATTCGCGCTTTTAACAGGAGGTTTTTTAACACAACACTATCAATTTTTTGATCTTCCAGGAACAATTGGACACGGATTTGACTTTATATATCACAACCCAATATATGCTTTACTTGGACTTGCTTTACTTTCGGTCTTATACCGATTGAATTTTAACCAACTTCGAGGTTTGATGTATTTAGACGAGGCAGTTTCACAAAAAGTAAAAGAAGCCAATGCTTCCGATTTGTCTTGGACAGATAAATTAGGAGATGTGGCCCCTTTTATTAAAAACGATTTGCGCTTAATGTGGCGAAATAAAAGAACGAAATCATCTATTTGGATGTTGGCCATTGGCTTGGGGTATGGACTCTTTTTTTACACGAACCCGATGTACACTAAAATGGATGTCATGTTTGTTTTGGTGGGAATTTTTTCAACAGGAACGTTTTTAATCAATTTTGGGCAATTTATTCCTGCTTGGGATAGTGGTTACTATAAAATGTTGATGACACAGAACTTTAAATACGAGCGGTATTTAAAATCAAAATTTATGATCATGACGATAAGTGTGGTGCTTCTTTTTGTCTTAGGAATTCCTTATGTATATTTTGGGTGGAAAGTACTCGCTGTTCATTTTGCTGCCATGATTTATAACATTGGTGTCAATTCTCATGTAATTTTATATGGCGGTACATTCAATCGAAAAAAAATAAATTTAGACCAAAAAGCAGCCTTTAATTTTCAAGGAACAGGCGCTGTGCAATGGTTAATAGGCCTCCCTTTGATGTTTTTACCAATGGGAATTTTTGTGCTCGTAAATTGGTGGATTAGTTTCGAAATAGCCATTGTTGTTTTGGGTCTTTTAGGCTTTATGGGAGTCGCGCTTCATAAAAAACTAATGCAAGCAATTACCAATTTGTACATTAAAAATAAACACGCAATGATTCACGCATTTACGCAAGAAAATTAGAGATTATGATACAAACAACACAACTTTCAAAAAAATACGGACAAACAACTGTTTTAAATATAGACGCACTAGAAATTCCGAAAGGACAAAGTTTTGGCCTGGTTGGGAACAATGGCGCAGGGAAAACCACCTATTTTAATTTACTATTAGATTTAATTAGACCAACAACTGGGGCAATTATCAATCATGATATTCAAGTAAATCAAAGTGAAGACTGGAAAAGTTTTACCGGTTCTTTTATTGATGAATCTTTTTTGATTGGGTATTTAACCCCTGAAGAATATTTTGAGTTTATTGGCGATTTGCGCGGTATGAACAAAGCAGATGTTACTACATTTATTGCAAAGTTCGATACTTTTTTTAATGGAGAAATCATCGGAAAGAAAAAATATTTAAGAGACTTAAGTAAAGGAAATCAGAAAAAAGCAGGAATTGCAGCAGCATTAATGGGTGCTCCGCAAGTAGTTATTTTGGATGAGCCTTTTGCAAACTTAGATCCAACGACACAAATCCGATTAAAAAAAATCTTAAAAGAGTTGACAGACAATAAAGAAATAACGCTCTTAGTTTCTAGTCACGACCTTAGCCATGTAACAGAGGTTTGTGACAGAATTGTTGTTTTAGATAAGGGAATTGTAGTGAAAGACATTGAAACATCTACAGCAACTTTAAAAGAATTGGAAAGCTATTTTTCTGTATAAGTCTTCTATTCTTAATTTATTCCTATTTTTACACTCCTAACCGCAATATTTTTAAAAGAAATCTGTTGTAATTAGGAGTTTTTTAGTCTTATGAAACACATTCAAAAAATAATCTGTATTGCTGTATTTTTTACAATGGTCTTTGCTTGTAGCACAAAGAAAGACAGTGTAATCAATAGAAATTACCATGCACTCACTACAAAATTTAATGTTTTGTTTAATGGGAAGGAAGCATTTAAAATAGGATTGAAAGCGATTAACGAAACTTATGAAGACAACTTCTGGAAACAATTGCCGATAGAACCTTTGGCGTTTAAAGAGGAAATACTCTTTACCGAGAAGTCAAATAAGGGGCCGTTTTCTGGTTTTGATGCTGCTCCAACAAAAAAAGAAACGGTAAAAGCAACTTCACCATTTGATAGAGCAGAAGAAAAAGCAGTAAAAGCGATTCAGAAACATTCCATGAATATTGTTGAAAAAGAGCGTAATCGTCAAATAGATGATGCTTATTTATTATTGGGAAAAGCGCGCTACTATTCCCAACGATTTATTCCAGCAATAGAAGCATTTAATTATGTAATTGAAAATTATCCAGATGCTAGTTTAATCAACGAAACAAAAATATGGCGTGCCAAAGCAAACATAAGGCTGGATAATGAACGTTTTGCCATTGAGTCTTTAAAATACTTGTTAGTAATTAAAGACACGTTAGAGGCAGACTTACCAAACGAAATTAGAGAAAGAGGGTATACTGCTTTGGCAATGGCATATGTGCAAACAGATAGTTTACAAAAAGCAAAAGAAAGCCTAATTAACGCAACAAGAACCAATGATAACTTTGTGCAAGCAGCAAGAAACTTATTTGTTTTAGGTCAGATGTATGCTTCAGAAAATAAAAAAGACTCTGCAACAACAGCCTTTAAAAGGATCGTAAATTTCAGGAAAGCTCCGTATAAATTTAAAATTCACGCACAGATAGAAATTGCAAAAAACTTCCCGAAAGATTCCTCTTCAGTAGCTTTACATAAAACATTACAAAAACTCATAAAAAATCGAAATAACAGGTCTTATTTAGACGCCTTGTATTATCAAGTAGGAGTTTTAGAAGAGAATAAAGACAGCACATTTTGGGCTGTTGAAAATTACAATAAGTCATTGCGGGCTAAAAATGCAAAACCAACTCAAAAAACGTATACCTATGAAAGGCTTGGGAATTTGTATTTTAAAAACAACGAGTTTCAGTTAGCAAGCGCTTACTACGACAGTGTTTTTCAAGTTGCAGAAAATAAGAACGAGTTAAGAATTAGAAGGGTAAAAAGAAAGTTTAAAAATTTAGCTTCACTGATTGCATTTGAAAATACGGTAAAGACAAATGATAGTATTTTAAAATTGGAAGCAATGCCTGTTGAAGCGCAAGAGGGCTATTTTCAAGAGTATGTAGATACGTTGAAAAAGAAGGATGAAGCTATTGCGCAACAAAAATTAAATCAATTGGCATTTGGGAATTCTTTCGGGAGTTCTTTACAATCGATAAGTAAAGGAGGATGGTATTTTTACAACGGACAATCCTTGTCTTTTGGAAAAACAACATTCCAAAAAACATGGAATAATAGAGCGTTGGAAGACAACTGGCGCTGGGCATCTAAAAGAGCAATGAGCACTTCAGCAACAACCGCTTTAAAGGAAGCAGTTGCATCAAAGAGATATGATGTGCCGAGTTATATTGCAACCATTCCAACAGATGAAATAATTATTGACAGTTTAAAAATTTATAGGAATCAAGGACTATATGAGTTGGGGTTGATATACAAACAACAATTTGTCAACTTACCCTTGTCTATTGAAAAGTTAGAACGTTTGCTTACGTTACAACCAAAAGAAAACAAATTACTGTCAATTTATTATAATTTATATCAAATTTACACAACGGTAAAAAACAAGCCAAAAGCCGCCTTTTTCAAAAATAAAATTCTAACAGCATATGCAGACACTAAGTTTGCACAGATGATTCAGTTCCCAAATAAAAAGTTAACCACAGAAAAATCTTTGAGCGAAACAGAAAAAACCTACAAAGAAATGTATTATTTATATAAAGAAGGAGTGTTCGAAGAAGTGGTACAAAAAATTGATGAGATGTTGCCAAAAATTCAAAATTCAATTTTAATTCCTAAATTCGAACTTTTAAAGGCTTATTGTTTAGGGAAATACATGGAGAAAGCGACGTACCTAAAAGCAATGGAATTTGTTGCTCTTAGCTATGGGAACTCAGAAGAAGGAAAAAAAGCAAAGGAAATTGTAGCACAATTAAGGAATTAAAAAATGTTCAGCAACAAGAAACAACAAACACAAAAAACAAAAGTTATGGATCGAAATGTGATCGCGAAAAACACTGTTATTATTGGTGATATTAAATCTGATGGTGATTTTAGAATTGATGGAACTTTAGAAGGAACTCTTACGACAAAAGGACGTGTAATTATTGGAGTTGATGGTTTTATAAAAGGAAATGTAGAAACTGCCAATGCAGACATAGAGGGTAAAATTTCTGGACAGTTGTTGGTTTCTGAAACACTCACCATAAAAAGTACCGCCATAATTTCAGGAGAAGTTGTTATTGGTAAGTTATCTGTAGAACCAGGAGCAACTTTTAATGCAACATGTGCCATGAAAGGAGCTGTAAAAGAATTGAATCAATCCAATGAGCAAGAAAAACGCGCCGAAAAAACCGCTTAATAAAGCATTACAGCTTTCTGGTGCAGGCTTGCAAATGGGCATCATTATTTATGTAGGGTTTTTACTTGGTAAATGGTTAGATGTTCAGTTTGCATTAACATTTCTAACAGAAACAATTACATTGTTGGCTATTTTTTTAGCCATGTACTCACTCATTAAACAAGCCAATAATATTAATGAATCGTAAAATTACTACGCTCCTTATTGTTTTTTCAATTTTGTTTTTTGTGGGCTTTCAGGGCCATGTTTTTATTCTTGAAAAAACAGGTACCGAATTGCCTTTTAATTTAGAGAAAATTTATCTTTTTCACGCGGTTTTCTCTTCGGTATTGTGTGTCAATTTTGTCATCTTTTCTCTTGTTGATAAAGTATTTCAACAAATCGCTTTTATCTATCTGGCGACCATCCTTTTAAAAATTCTGCTTTTTTGTACAATCTTTTACAAGCCTCTCTTTGCGGAAGAAAATCTTACAAATCCACAAGCAATTTCTTTGCTTGTTCCATTGTTTCTTTTTTTATTAACAGAAGCCTTTTTTGTGGTACAAATTCTGAATAAAAATAGCACTAAAACAATTAAATAAAAAAATGGTTTGTAATATTAATTTATTACTTACTTTTGCACCGAATTTAGAAAGCGTATTTTTACAATGAAGATTGCACAAAAATCAATCAAGTTTCTTACAATAGTAGCTATAGCCCTTTTTTCTATTAGTGGGTATGCAGTAGATTCTGATAAAAACAAAGACCCTCAAAAAGACGGTGGACAAGTAAATACGAAAACTGAAGTTGAAGAATACATCCTTCATCACATCAAAGATTCGCATGACTTTTCATTATTTTCTTACACAAATGATGCAGGAGAAAGAAAACATTTTGGTTTTCCATTGCCGGTAATTCTTTTGTCTAGCGAAGGATTGGTTACTTTTATGTCTTCAGAATTTCATCACAATGATGATGGACATGTAATCGTAGAAAAAAACGGATTAAAATTCGCAAAGATTCATTCTAAAATTTACGAATTAGACAGCACTGCTGCATCAGTTGCTTTTGATGATACACATCATGCAACAAACGCACACAAAGTGTTGGATTTTTCAATTACAAAAAGTGCCTTTGGTTTATTGTTAATTGGGGTACTATTACTTTTTTGGTTTTCTAAATTAGCAAGACAATACAAAACAAAAAAAGTACCTACAGGTTTTGGTCGTATTTTAGAGCCCTTGGTTTTATATGTACGTGACGAAATTGCAAAACCAAATATTGGAGAGAAACACTATAGAAGATTTACAGGATATTTATTAACCGTATTTTTCTTTATTTGGGTTTTAAACTTAGCGGGATTAACGCCGTTAGGGTTTAACGTTACTGGTCAATTAGCAGTAACTGCTTGTTTAGCGCTCTTTACATTAGTAATATATACAGTAAGTGGTACAAAAGGATATTGGATGCATATGATATGGATGCCAGGAGTTCCTGGTTTAATACGCCCAATTTTAGCTATTATAGAATTAGCTGGAGCTTTGGTGATTAAACCATTTTCATTATTAGTACGTTTGTTCGCAAACATTTCAGCAG
>TARA_B110000879_G_scaffold22339_1_pt1 | contig 23524 bp, 23 predicted proteins | sample TARA_B110000879 | Tara Oceans TARA_B110000879 (sample SAMEA4398094) | marine metagenome | biome: Polar Biome; feature: [SRF] surface water layer (ENVO:00010504); material: water (ENVO:00002006), including particulate matter (ENVO:01000060) such as... | depth 5 m
ATCAGCTGAGCGCAGAAACTCCCTATCTAGATCAAGCCAAGCGGCTAACAGCTGAGTTTCTCGACGACATCGCGTCTATAGAACTCGCCCGCTTAAGCAAAAAAACAGGCTACAGCAGCGACGAGATTCAAGAAGGCCTAACACTTATTCGCAGCCTAAACCCAAGACCAGGGGAAGCACTGGCCGTAAACGATGCCGAATATATTGTGCCCGACGTTTATGTAGAAAAAATTGCGGGCCGCTGGCGAGTGCAACTCAATGACAGCAACATGCCCAAGCTGCGCATTAATGACACTTACAGTAATCTCATTAAACGCTCTGATACCAGCGACCAAAATCAATTTCTTAAGGACAATCTCGCCGAGGCGCGCTGGTTTCTTCGCAGCCTAGAGAGTCGTAATGAAACCCTGATGCGCGTATCAATGACTATAATAGACTTACAGCAGGGCTTTCTTGAACATGGGCCTGTCGCCATGAAACCGATGGTCTTATCTGATATTGCGACCAAATTAGATCTGCACGAATCGACTATCTCAAGGGTGACAACTACAAAATATATGGCCACGCCGCAGGGTATTTTTGAACTGAAATATTTCTTTTCTAGCCATGTGGGAACATCAGGTGGTGGAGAGTGTTCATCTACTGCAGTTTGCGCTATCCTAAAAACAATGATTAGCGCTGAGCAACCAGCCAAACCATTGAGCGATAACAAGCTAACCTCATTATTAGAGGAACAGGGAATTCAAGTTGCTCGACGCACTGTCGCGAAATACCGTGAGAGTATGGGGATTCCTTCCTCAAGTCAGAGAAAGAGATTTGAAAACGCCAAGTAAAAGGAGAACGGCATGCAAATGACTATAAGTGGACACCATTTAGATATCACCGACCCTATCCGAGACTATGTCACCAACAAACTTTCCAAACTGGAAAGACATTACGAACAAATCACCAGCACATCTGTCATCTTAACCGTCGATAAATTAGCCCAAAAAGCCGAAGCGACCGTACATGTTTCTGGAGGAGAGCTGTTTGCGAATGCAGAGCATGAAGACCTCTACGCTGCCATCGACGCACTCACCGACAAACTTGACCGACAGCTGATCAAGCACAAAGAGAAACACAGAGGCCATTAGTTCAAGCAATGAAAATCACCGATGTACTGTCACCAACAATGACTAAATGCGATCTGCCTGGTGGCAGTAAAAAACGCGTTTTAGAAAACCTGTCGGCATTTATCACCGAACAACTCGGTGGTGATGCCGAACAGAGTGACAGCTTATTTCACAAGCTTGTTGCGCGAGAACGTCTCGGCAGCACTGGCATTGGGGAAGGCGTGGCCATACCCCATTGTCGTGCTTCTGGGTTCAACCGCATCCATGGTTGCCTCATAAAACTGCAAAATCCCGTGGACTTTGACGCTCTGGACGATCAACCGGTTGACCTAATCTTTGCGCTCATAGTTCCAGAGGAAAAGAATGACGAACACCTTGCCACTCTGGCAAGAGTTGCGGCATTGATGCAAAACGAATCCTCGCGACAATCGTTGCGGCAGTGCAGCAGCAATGACGAATTATTTTCCACCGCCATACAATTGGAGCGCGCTAACTAATTATGCGTCTAGTTGTTATCAGCGGTCGCTCCGGATCCGGCAAAAGCTCTGCCCTCAATATTCTTGAGGACGTGGGCTTTACCTGTATTGATAACCTGCCGGCCAGCTTATTACCCGAACTCATCACCCAACTTCAAACCGACCACAGCAACGGTGAAGAATTAAAATTGGCTGTGGGTATTGATGCCCGCAACCTTGTCGGCGACCTGAATAAAATACCAGAGATATTGAAACGCATCGCTGGCAGTGGCGTCGAGGTCAACGTGATGTTTTTACGTGCCCATAGCAGCGACCTACTGCGTCGTTATAGTGAAACTAGGCGCAAACATCCCCTGAGCAATGACCATATCAGCCTTAAAGAGGCCATAGATCTAGAAAAAGAGATGCTCGCGCCCATTGCCGATATCGCCGATCGCAATATCGATACGTCCGGGCTATCCCTGCATCAACTTCGGGACCTTATTAAAAATACTGTGGTACCCCACAGTGATCAACATATGTCTATTTTGTTTGAGAGCTTTGGCTTTAAGCGGGGCATCCCTGAAGACACAGACTTCATCTTCGATGTGCGCTGTTTACCTAATCCCTATTGGAAACAGGAACTGCGCGGGCAGACCGGGCGAGACCCTCAGGTTATTGAATTTTTAGAAGGCCAGGTTGATGTCGCGTCGATGCTGGCGGACATTATTGGTTACCTGACAAGATGGATACCCAAGTTTCAGGCCAACAATCGCAGCTACCTCACCATTGCCATCGGCTGCACTGGTGGGCAGCATCGGTCTGTCTATATGGCAAACCGACTTTGCGAACATTTTTCTAAAGAGCAGCCTTTTGTCCAAGTCGTTCACAAAGAGCTCAGCTCATGATTCGCTGCCAACTGCCTATTATTAACAAGCTAGGGCTCCATGCTCGAGCCGCCACTAAACTTGCCAGCGCCGCCGGACACCACCAATGTGCCGTACGCACAGGCATAGAAGAACCATTAGTCGATGCAAAAAGTATTATGTCACTTATGCTACTAGCGGCTAACCAGGGCACCAAACTTATCTTTGAGTTTAATGGCCCAGACGAACAGATTGCCTGCGACGAAATCACCGAGTTGCTCAACGACTATTTTGGTGAAGGCGAATAGCTTCACCGGTTTAAACATTGTAAATATCAGTAATACCTATCCGTCAGGGCCATAGCCCGTTAAAATGGCATGCATAACCGTGACATCGCGGTTTCGTTAGGGAAGAGATATGAACAATATCACAGACAATAATTTGCTAGCCAAGCTAGGAGCTACAATTGATTCGGCAACGCTGAATCAGGTTCGTCATATCCTTAATAATCTCGCACCACCAGATATTGCCCACCAAATAGAAACTGCTCCGCCTAAATTCCGCCATGTTCTATGGGGGCTTGTGGACCCCGAAATGTCCGGCGAAGTCATTCAAGAGCTGTCCGACGAAATTCAAATGGAATTTCTGAATGAAATGGACGGTGCAGAAGTTGCGTCCCTAACCGAAGGTCTAGATGTCGATGACATTGTCGACATTCTGCAGCAACTGCCAGATCGAGTTATTCCCGAAGTACTCAAAGCCATGTCTGTGCAAGACAGGCACAGAGTAGAGTCTGTACTGACCTACAACGAAGACACGGCCGGCGGCCTGATGGACACCGAGGTTATTACGGTGCGCCCAGATATTACCGTCGACGTGGTACTACGTTACCTACGTCGCTTTGAAGAGATTCCAGATACCACAGACAACCTTTTTGTGGTGAGCCGTAAAGATGCCTTTTTAGGCAATCTGTCTCTAGGTAAGTTACTCACTTCAAGCCCTACCACCACGGTTCGCGAAGTGATGAATACCGAGGTTCAAGCCATTCACGTCAACCTTACCGATTCTGACGTGGCGCAGCTATTCCAGCGATATGATTTAGTCTCGGCACCGGTAGTCGACAACAATAATCACCTGCTCGGCCGCATCACTATTGATGATGTTGTTGATGTAATTGTAGAAGACGCCGATCACTCATTATTGGCAATGGCTGGTTTGAGCGACACCGAAGACACCTTTTCTCCCATTGCCCGCACAGCACCAAGACGTGCACTGTGGCTTGGCGTCAATCTGCTCACCGCGCTTCTCGCGTCTACGGCCATTAGTATGTTCGAGGCAACCCTAGATAAGGTCGTAGCCCTAGCTATTTTGATGCCCATAGTGGCAAGCATGGGTGGCGTTGCCGGCAGCCAGACCTTGACCGTGATGATTCGTGGCATGGCGCTGGGGCAGGTAGAGCGAGGCAATCTATCTTGGTTGCTGAGTAAAGAATTTACCGTAGGCGCGCTTAATGGCATGCTCTACGCGGTGGTGGTTGGCTCTGTGGTCTCTATCTGGTTTCAAGATATGACCATGGCCCTAATTATTGGTTTAGCCATGGCTATTAATCTAATGGCTGCAGCCCTTACCGGTACATTGTTACCCGTATTTTTACGCGCCATGAAAATAGATCCGGCCCTAGCTGGCTCAGTGATCCTCACGACGGTTACCGATATAGTCGGCTTCGTCTCATTCCTTGGACTAGCATCGGTATTTCTCGCCTAATGACAAATCAAGCAGACCAGCCAGATCAAACGCCCCAGCCCGAAAAACCAGAGTGGGACGGCCCCAGCAAATCGCAACTCAAGCGCGATAGCCACAGCCTGCAAAAAATGGGCGAGCAGCTCGTCGATATGCCCAACGGTAAACTGCAAAAGTTTGATCTTCCCGAAGCTCTTGAAGAAGCCATTCAGGAAGCTCGGCGCTTAAAAAGCCGCGAAGCTAAGCGTCGCCATTTGCAATATATTGGCAAGCTTATGCGCACCTTGGATATTGATGTTATTCAAGAAACCTTAGAGCGGATGGACCATCAGTCCCAGACCTACAGAAAGCATTTTGCTAAATTAGAAGAGTGGCGAGACCGCATCATCAACGAAGGTAGCGACGCAATGGAAGACTTCATGCAGCTCTACCCCAATACCGACCGCCAACAGCTTCGCAACCTGCAGCGCCAAGCCAATCGAGAAATGGAAGCCAAGAAACCACCAGTTGCCGCCCGCAAGCTATTTATCTACCTAAGAGAATCCTCCGAATAAACCCAAGCCCTAAAGAGTACGATGCTGAGCAACAGGCATCTTAGCCCTATGCTCTTCAATAAGAGCCAAATCAATCTCAGCCACCGCAACACCAGGCTTATCATCCAACGAGGCCAGCACATTGCCCCAGGGATCGACAATGGCACTGCCACCCCAGAGTCCACGCTTTTTGTGTTCACGATCAACCATATTGGCACCAATCACAAACAGCTGATTCTCAATAGCCCGAGCGCGCAGTAGAACCTGCCAATGGGCCTTCCCCGTTACCGCCGTAAAGGCAGAGGGGACAGTAATTATTTGCGCACCCGCCTGGGTCAATTTTTGATAGAGCTCTGCAAACCTTAGGTCATAACAAACCGTCAGGCCCAGCACAGCCAAGTCGGTAGGTACGGTTATCACCTTGTGGCCCGCGCTAAAGTCGTCAGATTCACGATAGGCACTCTTATTACCGCCACTATTAGCCGTAACATCCACATCAAACAGGTGGATCTTATCGTAATGGGCCACTGTCTCACCCTGGGGGTTAACCACATAGGATCGGGCAAATGACCTGGGTTTGGACTCGGCAACCGGGATCGTGCCACCGACCAACCAAAACCCATGCAGCTTTGCCTGCTGGGCTAAAAACTGACGTACGGGGCCTTCAGGGTCAGACTCCGAGCGCCCCGCCGCTAAAAAATCTGTCTGCCCATAATGGGCAAAGTTTTCTGGCAACACTACCAGCTGAGCGCCCGCTTCTGCTGTTTCAAGTAACAAGGCCTCTGCATGGCGCAAGTTAGCCTCTACGCAACCCTGAGGTTTTAATTGAACAGCGGCAGCAACAATTTTCATTGGGGAGACTCGACCTTAGGCTGTGGCGTGAATGCCTCTGGCGCAGATGCCTCTTCAGGGATAGGTTTTTTATCTTGCTCAATGGGCTCTGGCGACGTCTTAGGCTTAGCTGATTTAGCGGCTTCCTGGGTTTCGTTTTTAAGCTCTGCAGCAAAAATAGAATCCACTGACACTTCAATATCATCCCAAGGGCCCGCGACCTTATAGCTAATACTTGATAACCGATCTACCTGCTTTTCTACCAGCTTACTGGTCAGGTACACACCAGCGGCTGCTGGCAGACCACCCAACAACGCCACTACCCAGGGCAGGTTAGTTGCCACTGGTAAAGTAGCCACCAATCGGGCATCAACGGTTTCATTGATCAGGTCAAAATTACCGGCCATGCTCATGCGCCCTGACGGCATTTTCATTTTTAAAGGCTCCTGCAACTGCGCCACACCATCCTCAAAATGTATGATGCCCATCAAGTCGTTGTAAGCAAGGTTTTGGCCAACCACGTCAGAAAAGTCTAGCTGCAGGCGGCGCAACCAGTTTGCAAAGTTAAACAGGCTCACCAACTTTAGGGCCGCATCGGCGCCTCCAGAAGATTTATAAAAGCTGCCGTCCTTTAAGAAAATCTGAAAATCCCCAGAGATATTGTCTTTGGCAATATTCCAAGGCTTATCCTGCCAAAACAGGTCAACAGTCATTTTTCCAGAAGTACTGTCAGCAACTTTGCCAATATTGAACGCGGTAAACATGTCGCCAATATCGCCAATCCCGATTGGGCCCAAAAGACGACTGCCATAATTAGTGCCGTCAAAGCTCCAGAAAAACTCAGTAGCTGGCTCTTTGTCAGAAGCTCCAGGCTGCAAACCAAACAGGTCGCCCTTAATACGGTTAAAGGCCGCACCAGACACTTCTGGACGTACCTCAAAGGCAATAGAGCCCCATTCGGCATCGCCCACCGATAACTGATCAACCGACACATTGGCGGCTAAAAATAGCCTTGGGTCTATAGCCTCTTGTCCAATTTTCTCTTGAAGCATCTCTTTGGGTAAACTGAGGCGGGACAGGTTTATGGTTGGCACTAACCTGTCATTGGTCGGCAGGCTAGCCATACCATCGCCAAGCTGGCTGGTAAATTGAATGTCCGTAGACTCTGGATTTAAACGAATCTCGGCATTAATATCTTTTAGATTAAACGTGGCTAACTCGAGCTCATCAAACTTCAGATCAAATACCGGCTTCCACAGCTTGGGGCTTACAGCCTTTGCTGAGTTGCGGCTAAACAGCTCAATGGTCGGCTGCCAAATAGCTAACTCGGTGGTCGGCAGATAGGCCGCCACTAATACTTCGTTGGGAGTTGATACTAGGTTCGTTCGGTCATAGCTAACCACCCCTTGGGTTATTGTGCCCTTGGAGAAACTCATATCACTGATTAAGTTATCGCCAAAAGTACCAGTCATTCGATTAAATTCGGGGTTAAAGTGCAGGGTCATATCCATTGTTCGAAGATCGCTAGCGGCTTTACCCAGAGGCTGGGGAAGGTCGACCTTAACCCCTTGCATTTGACTCACCACCTGCATGGTTACAGGCTTTTTGTCGGCAGCTGCAGGCAGGCTGATCAACCCATCAACAGCAATCATGCCCGACAAAACCTCCGGCCATGGGAAGTCGACTAGGCTGGTCAGGCTCTGCGGTTTGAATTCAGTTTTAAAGGCCAGCTTTTGCTCACCATCGGTCTTATATAGCTTTGCCGTTAGAGGCTCGTCCCAAAACAGGCCTGTCATATTCTGTGACTGCAAACCATCTTGCAGCGAAAACGTAACCGACCCAGCAAGTTGCTTTACAGCAATAGACGTATTGGGAATGGCCATCGAACCATCTGCTAATTCAGCACTAAGCTGGTAGTTCCCAGTGGGCACATTGCCTTTGGCTCGTACAGCTTTGCTAACTAGCGGAATCTCTAGGTGCATATCAATAGCTGCCTGACCCGTGGTTTCCCAGCCTGCAAGCGGGCCTATATTTTTCTTAAGAGGCGACTGATCAAGGATACTAATGGCGGCTGACATCTCGCTGGTAATCGAACTATCGACAATGAGTAACCGTTGCGCTGGGGGCACTTCGGTATCATAGATTGCGGTAGCCTCAATAATATTGGCACCGCCGACATTACCGGCGTTAGCAGTCCCTTCCACATACCCGTCATCAGCTAACACCACTGTCTGTATGTTGCGCAGACCCAACCAGTCTGGGTGATAATTGATATTGGTATTTTCCATATCAAATAATAGCTGGGTGGTTTTAGCGGTACGATCTAATCGCGGTGGCCCACCATGAAATAGAATACCAAACTCTTTTACGTTGCCGCTTAGAACAGCCGTATCAAGCCAGCTGGATAACGCAGCTGGCATTTTATAGGGCAAGTACTGGCTGCTATATTTAGCATCGATATCGCGGCCACCCACCACCAAACTAACCACAGGCGCGACGCCATTAGAAGGTAGTTGCTGTTCAACAGAATACATAATAAGAGCAGTGCCAGCGTCTATAACCGTCAGTATTGGTTCACTGCGCACCACCAAGGTTTTGTTGTCTGGCTGCCAGTCTAAATAGGTCGTACCAAGGGCCTTTTTAACAGAAATATAATCCCGGTAAACCAATGGGAAATAAACATCAAAGCCGTCACTGTCGTCAATATGAAATAGACCACCAGTCTCGTCTAACTCTATGTAGCCATTGAGACCTTTAACACCAGGCACACCTTTATAGGGCTTCATCTCAATGCCGTCTAAATTGGCCTGCACATAATAGCCAGTCTCTGCATGGCCAAGAGTCAGCGCCCCCAAACTCCCTTGGGGCTGCAACTCATCAATAATCTCAAGGATCTTGTTCGACGGCATACGTGTTTGGCCCAGCAGGTCAGCCAATACCGTAAGATCTAAATGATTAAAAGAAACATCAAAATCCTGCCACCGGGAGCCAAGCCTCTGGGTAAACACCAAATCAAGCGGGTCAATATCCGCGTCAGACCAACTAAAATCAAAGCTCTGTAAACGAGTGCCCCAGTCCAACCCAGGCGTAAACCAACCGGTGATTTCAGTGCTGACATTTTCCACCGGAGGAACATCCGCCAACCAGTCCAAAGGAATCTCGCTAATAGCTAGGTTACCCTCAAAGTCCAAAGCCCCGCCGGGATGAAAATCAATCCAAATCTCGCCACTGGCATTGGCCTGAAATTCTGCCAGGTTGGCAAACAACTCTGGCAACAAAGGTTTAATAAGAGTCACTAGGGATTTAGAGATATTAAAATCTTTTAGCTGCAAGTAGCCGTCAGCATGAAATGATTCTAGATCGGCCGGGTCACCCTGCCCCTCAATCAACGCAAAAACAGGCACATCTTGGTCGGCAATACGCAGGGATAATTCAGCGCGATGGAAGTCGGTGTCATTTTCTAACTGCACATTATCGCCATGTACCTGCAGCAGCTTGCCAGAGAAAAATTGCAGGTTTACCGTTACTTCCTTTAGTGAAATAAGGCGGCTATAAAAAATAGGGTCAGTAATAATTTTAAGGTCGGTTTCAGTATTGCCTGCGAGCCCCTTGAGCCCCCACTTGCCGGACGCATCTTCTATCAGGGTCAAGGCAAGCTTATCCACCATCAGCTCACGCCAAATAGGCGTCCTGTATTTTAATGTAGAAAACACATCCAGATTGGCTCGGCCTTGTTCCAGAACCAACGCCGCTGTCTGGTCCTCAGCAATAATCTCGATTTTTTCAATATCAATAATGGGTTTTAAACGCGGCCATTCACCCTTTAACTCTCCCAACTTGACCTGCATACCAATACTATCGCTAAGTACCGATTGCACGGTGGGCCGTAACTCATCGAGCTGGGTAATAGTCTGGCGACCAATAACAATAAAAATCACAGTGCCGATAACCAACATGGCACCCGTAAGCCAGAACCAACGCCTTACAAGTCTCAATGTTTTGATTAATTGGCTATTCATTGAATGTTCATTAGTTATTCTGACACCGGAATAATATCGAACTGCTCACGGGCAAATAATCCCTCAGCTCTAAACTGAATAGTGCGGCCAATAAACTTTTCTAAATCGGCAACCTGGGCAGAGTCCTCATCGAGTAGCCGTTCAATTACCGCTGCCGAGGCCAACACTCGCAACTGATCACATTCGTAGGCACGGGCCACTCGCAAAATTTCTCGCAATACCTCATAGCCAACAGTCTCTGCAGATTTAATCGATCCCCGGCCTTCACAGGTTGGGCAGCTTTCGCAAAGTATCTGCTCTAGGCTCTCACTGGTGCGTTTACGAGTCACCTGCACAAGCCCTAACTCGGTCACCCCAGAAATTTTATTTTTAGCCCGGTCGCGAGCCAGCGCTTTTTCAAACGTGCGCAGTACTTGCCTGCGGTGCTCGGCACTATGCATATCAATAAAGTCGACAATAATAATGCCGCCCAAATTACGCATGCGTACCTGCCGTGCTGCGGCAGTGGCTGCTTCAAGATTGGTTTTGTAGATAGTCTCTTCAAGATTGCGATGCCCCACAAAGGCACCGGTATTAACATCGATAGTGGTCATGGCCTCTGTCTGGTCAATCACCAGATGGCCACCAGATTTTAGCGGCACAGAGCGGTTGAGCGCCTTGCTGATTTCATCTTCAATGCCATGGAGAAAAAACAGCGGTCGTTCCCCTGGGTAATGCTCAATAAGATTGGCAATTTCTGGGCTAAATTTATTGCCGAAGTTGACCAGCTCTGTGAGCACCTCTCTGGAATCGACCAATATTTTCTCGACATCTTCAGAGGCCATATCTCTGAGTACACGCTTGGCTAGGGGTAGCTCTGAGTAGATGCAACTGGGAACCTTAGTGGTTGTCTTGGCCTGTTCAATATCTTGCCAAATGCGCTGTAAAAACCGGATATCCGACTTCAGCTCAAGGGCACTGGCGCCTTCAGCAGCAGTGCGCACAATATAGCCACCTGGGTCCTGATTATCTTCAGCTAAAACACTTTCAACCACTTGTTTTAGACGCTCCCGCTCCTCTTCGTCTTCAATACGCTGGGAGATACCCGTGCGGGTGCTTTTGTCCATATACACCAGATAACGGGCGGCAACCGACAGCTGAGCTGTGAGTCGAGCACCTTTGGTATTAATAGGGTCCTTAATCACCTGCACTAGTATTTTCTGACCGTCATGCAGCAACGTTTTAATATCTGGCGTGGCAGCATCAGTACTGCGATCAAAATACAGATCGTCGACATGTAAAAAAGCTGTTCGCTCTGCGCCTATATCCACAAAAGCCGCCTGCATGCCTGGCAGCACACGGACCACTTTGCCCTTATAGATATTACCCACCAGACCGCGCTTCTGATTGCGCTCGAGGGAGATTTCTTGCGGCACGCCGTTTTCTACCAAGGCTACGCGAGTTTCCATCGGCGTAATATTGATAAGAATTTCTCGACTCATACTGTTTTCCGCAAAAATTGAAATGCTGTAGCGATAGTAATTGTTAGCTCGCGACTAGGGTTTTACTGTTTGCCAAACAGGTATATTAAACAGGCTTAATAGCTCTTCTGTCTGGGCAATAGGCAGTCCCACCACACCACTATAACTGCCTTCTATGTTTGTCACAAAGATTGCTCCCATGCCCTGAATGGCATAGCCGCCAGCTTTACCTAAAGGCTCGCCAGTTTGCCAATAACTGAGACTCTCGCTGGCCGAGATAGTGCGAAATGTCACCGCTGTTCTGGACAGCCTGAGAGCCATTTTATCACCGTGGTTTATGGCCACAGCAGTCAGCACCTCATGGGTTGCCCCGGATAGTTGGTCGAGCATATAAGCCGCGTCATCTTGATCTGTTGGCTTACCAAAAATTTGCCCACCGCAAACCACTGCCGTATCCGCCCCCAGCACTGGCAGATTACCTGTCTGAAGACCATAGCCCGCCTGGGCTTTCTCGACTGCCATGCGACTCACATAGTCATCCGGCGACTCAGCGCTGTGCACTGTCTCATCAATATCTGCCGGCAACTGCATAAACCGCACGCCGATCTGCACCAGTAGCTCAGAGCGACGGGGCGAGGCCGAAGCCAATATTAGATCTGCATGAGACATTTTTTCCCTCGCGGTAGACTGTATTTGTTCTCGACAGGTGGGGCTGCCAGTAAAACCTCAGTGCAGCGCTACTAACCACTACTCACAACTACTCCACGCACTTAACGCTGCTCAACCCTCGTCAACGCACTTAAGTGCTACTAGCAAAAAAACCTAGCGGTGATGAAGATGAATCCTAGCGACAAATTTATCGATAAACACCCAGGTGAGCGCAGAGGTAAAGCCTAGGATATGCAACTGACTTAGGTTGATCGGGAGATCCCAGATTGAAAACAGAGCCGATTCCATCAGTTCTGCAAAGATAACCAGAACAAAAACTAAAAAGGTACGGTGAAACAACGAGAAATAAGTCAGCCAGCGGCTCAACAGATAGGCCACGGCACCACAGAGGGCAAACACCAACACATAATGGCCTAGAGAAGTACGAAATAGCGCATCCGCAAACAGGCCAACCAAGGCGGCAAAGCCAATACCGTATTGACTGGGCACATACAGAATCCATGCAATGACGACTAATAAAAGAAAGTTAGGCTTCCACAGAATCCAGTCCCCTGACGAGGGCATAAGCTGAAAAAAAACCGCAATAATTAACGTGATAATCACCGGGCTGGTGAAGTTGACGGGGTTCAACGGCTGCCCCTGTCTGCCGCACTATCACCAAGCGTAAACACCAACAAAAGATGCCTACTGCGATCGAGCTCGGCCGAGGGGTCAACCTCAACATCAACAAATATCTTGCCCGGTTGCTGGGTAATACTCGTGACCTTACCAACGGGGTAACCAACCGGGAAACGCCCACCCAGTCCAGAGCTAACCAGCTGGTCGCCCTCTTGAATATCTGAGGTTGGCGACACAAACCGCAATCGCATGCGATTGTAGTCAGAGGTGCCTTCAGCAATCGACCGCACACCATTGCGCAAAACCTGCACTGGCAGAGCATGGCTGCTATCCGTAATAAGCAACGCGACACTATGGCCGTCGTACACAGAAATAATCTGGCCCATTAAGCCTTCGGCATCGAGAATAGGCTGGCCCACATAAACACCGTCGTCGCGACCGCGGTCAATGGTTACGGTATGGCTTTGGGGGCTGGGAGAGACACCAATCACCTCGGTGACCAGTACGCTGTCCATCAGCAGTTCGGTAGCATTAAGAAGTTGGCGCAAACGCAGGTTTTCTGCCGCTAGTTCGGCCATGCGCTGTAACTGAGCGCTATGAATCAGCCCCTCTTGTTTAAGCCGGGCATTGTCTTGTTGGATTTCACCACGAGGCGTGGTGTTAGCTTCGCCCCACTCTTGCATACGAGCAGGAATATTGGTCACCCAATAGAATGGTCGAATCGCGTTATCAACCACTTTGGAAATAGGCGACAGCCAGGTGGTATAAGCATCCACCGCCATCAGCATGAACGAGATTAAGCCGACAATCAGAATTTTTCGTGCGGGGGAGACGGACTTGGAAAAAACGTTGTTAATAAGCCCGCTCCTAAAAACTTACGACTAGTTGTTTTAATAATTAGTTAATAGTTAGTTCAACTATAACCTAGTGGGTTAGTGTATCTAGGCGCCTATTGTCCATCATCTCAAGTGCCTCACCACCGCCTCTAGCAACACAGGTCAGAGGCTCTTCAGCCAAAATAACCGGTAATCCAGTTTCATGGGTCAACAGACGATCAAGGTCACGCAACAGCGCACCGCCACCAGTCAACACAATACCAGTCTCGGCAATATCCGAAGCCAGCTCAGGAGGAGATTGCTCTAGAACACGCTTAACAGCCTGAACAATGCCAGCTAATGGCTCTTGCAGCGCTTCAAGAATTTCGTCGCTAGTAAGCGTAAAGCTCTTGGGTACACCTTCAGCAAGGTTGCGACCACGAACATCAATTTCTCGGACTTCTTTGGCCAGATAAGCAGCGCCAATTTCCATCTTGATACGTTCAGCGGTGGTATCACCAATCACGCTGCCGTACTTGCGACGTACAAAGTTAACAATGGCTTCGTCAAAACGGTCGCCACCAATACGTACAGAATCAGAGAACACCACGCCGTTTAACGACAGAATGGCAATCTCGGTAGTACCACCACCGATATCCACAACCATCGAACCGACAGCTTCTTCAACCGGCAAGCCAGCACCAATCGCCGCAGCCATTGGTTCTTCAATTAAAAACACTTCACGAGCACCGGCACTGTAGGCCGACTCTTTGATCGCTCGCTTCTCAACTTCAGTGGCCATACAGGGCACACAGATAAGAACGCGAGGGCTTGGGGGTACAAAGCTTTTGGCGTGTACCTTCTTGATAAAGTGCTGCAGCATTTTCTCTGTTACCTGAAAGTCAGCGATAACGCCGTCTTTCAGAGGCCGAATGGCAGTAATGTTGCCCGGAGTACGACCCAGCATGCGCTTGGCATCAACACCCACAGCTTCAACAATTTTTTGACCCAGATGCTGGCGAATAGCCACTACCGAAGGCTCGTTGAGAACGATGCCTTTTTCGCGAACATAAATGAGCGTGTTCGCAGTGCCCAAATCAATCGACAAATCGCTAGAAAAGAAGCCACGGAGTTTTTTAAATAACATCAATTACGTTTCCTCAATCACTGCCTGCGGACTCATCACACAAGGAGAGTAAAATATACTGTGGTTATGCGATAGTGAATCGGCCGCAAATACGCGGGTAAGTCGCTATCTTGGTCATGTTGAGGGAATTCTAGCCGATCTTGTACAAAACTTCCTACTACTTCTTTAATAGAAGCGCAAAAGAAGCCTAAAACAGCGAAATTAGCCGATTTTAGCGATTTCACCCCCTGACCTAAGCCTATTAATTGATGTAAAATCGCTGCTGCTGAAAACATTCGCCTTTTAGCCAACTTAGAGATTAAAAAATGAACATTGAACGGCAAGAAATCGAAAAGCTGGCAACCCTAGCCCGCATTGCCATCGACGAGAGCACTATTACCGAAGTCGCCGAGCGACTTGGCAGTGTTTTAGAGCTAGTTGACCAGCTTCAAGCAGCCGACACTAGCAGCCTAGACGGCGTGTCTAGCGGCATGCAAGCAACTCAACGTCTGCGCGAAGACGAAGTCACCGAGATCAATCAGCGTGAAGCGCTTCAGGCAACAGCCCCAGACACCGAAGAAGGCCTATTTTTAGTGCCCAAAGTAATAGAATAAAGAGCAATGGAACAGAGAGCCATAGAATAGAAAGGCTTTGAATAGATAGCCATTGAATAGAAAGGCTTTTAATAGATAGCCGCAGAATAGAAATTCATAGATTAGAAATTTATAGAGTAACCAGACCCCTAATGCATAACCTAACTATCGCCGAGCTCATCAAAGGGCTACAGAGCAAAGAATTTACCAGTGTTGAGCTAACTCAGCACTTTTTAGCGCGTATTGCCGCACTAAACTCCGGTTACAACGCAGTGATCACCATCACCGCAGACCAGGCACTAAAAGCCGCTGCCGCCGCTGATCAACGTCTGGCCGCAGGCAATGCCCCAGCCCTGTGTGGTGTACCCATGCTGCATAAAGATATCTTTTGCACCAACGGCGTACGTACCAGCTGTGGTTCCAAGATGCTCGACAACTTTATACCCCCCTACAATGCCACCGTAGTCGATAATTTCGAACAGGCCGGCGCGGTAGTGCTGGGCAAAACCAATATGGACGAGTTTGCTATGGGCTCTTCCAACGAAACAAGCTTTTATGGCCCGGTTAAAAACCCCTGGGCCACCGACTGTGTTCCCGGAGGTTCATCGGGAGGCTCCGCAGCAGCCGTTGCAGCAAGGTTAGCCCCCGGCGCCACAGCCACAGACACCGGCGGCTCTATTCGTCAGCCCGCCGCACTGTGCGGTATCACTGGCTTAAAGCCCACCTATGGTCGTGTCTCCCGCTGGGGCATGATTGCCTTTGCATCAAGTCTCGATCAGGGCGGCCCCATGGCCCGTACTGCCGAAGACTGCGCCATTATGCTGAGCTGCATGGCTAGCTACGACGACAAAGACTCCACCTGTGTCGACCGCGAAGTGCCCGACTACAGCGCTACATTAGGCAAGCCCATTAAAGGGCTACGCATCGGCGTACCCACAGAATACTTTTCAGAAGGTCTAAACCCAGGCACCGAACAGGCCGTGCGCGCAGCACTGGCAGAGTTCGAAGCTCAGGGCGCAGAACTAGTCGAGATAAGCCTACCCAACACCGGCTTATCAGTACCCGCCTACTATGTTATTGCCCCAGCCGAAGCATCAGCTAACCTGTCGCGCTTCGACGGTGTGAGATACGGCTATCGCTGTGAAGACCCCAAAGACCTCACCGACCTATACAGCCGCACCAGAGCCGAAGGCTTTGGCGAAGAAGTACAGCGCCGCATTCTAATAGGCACCTACTGCCTGTCGGCAGGCTACTACGACGCCTACTATGGCAAAGCCCAGCAGGTACGTGAGCTCATTAAACAAGATTTTGTAACAGCCTTTGAAAAAGTTGACGTGATCATGGGCCCCACCTGCCCATCACCCGCCTTTAAGTTTGGCTCCAAAGGCGACGACCCAGTTGCCATGTACCTAGAAGATATTTACACCATTGCCACCAACCTGGCTGGCCTACCCGGCATGTCGGTACCCTGCGGCATGGTTGACGACAAGCCCGTTGGCTTGCAGATTATCGGCAATTACTTTGATGAGGCGCGCATGTTAAATGTTGCCCACCAGTATCAGCAGGCTACTGAGTGGCATTCGTTAGCACCAGAAGGAATAACAGCTCCAGACGGAATAACAGCAACCGAGAGGGCATCCTAATGAGTAATTCAGGTTGGGAAACCGTCATCGGTCTAGAAGTGCACGTGCAGCTAGCCACCAAAACCAAAATCTTTTCAGGTGCCAGCACCACCTATGGTGCCGAGCCCAACACCCAAGCCTGCGCCATAGATCTGGCCATGCCCGGCACATTGCCTGTGCTTAACAAACAGGCCGTGCACTACGCCGTCATGTTTGGTCTGGCGATCGACGCCGAGATTGGCAAAGAGTCAGCCTTCGAGCGCAAAAACTATTTCTACCCAGATTTACCCAAAGGCTACCAGACCACACAGCTAGAAAAGCCAATCGTTGGTCGCGGTAATGTCGAGATTCAGATGGCCGATGGCCGCACCAAAAACGTGCGCATCCACCATGCTCACCTTGAAGAAGATGCCGGCAAGTCATTGCACGAAGGTGACTTCCGCCACGGCGTATCTGGTATCGATTTAAATCGTGCCGGCACCCCGCTGATCGAGATCGTCTCCGAACCAGACATGAGCAACGCCGAAGAAGCCATCGCCTTTGCGAAAAAGCTACACAGCATTGTTACCTCCATCGGCATCTGCGATGGCGAGATGTCCCAGGGCAGCATGCGCTTTGACGTTAACGTTTCCGTGCGCCGCACCGGCACCACCGAACTCGGTACAAGAACCGAAACCAAAAACCTCAACTCCTATAAGTTTATGGAAGAGGCCATCGCCAAAGAAGTCGAGCGTCAAATAGACCTCATCGAAGATGGCGGTACCGTACTACAAGAAACACGCCTGTATAATGGCGACACCAAAGTGGCCCGTTCTATGCGCAGCAAAGAAGAAGCAAACGATTATCGTTACTTCCCCTGCCCGGATCTATTGCCCGTTATTGTTAGCGACGAAACCATTGAAGAGCTGCGCCGCAACCTGCCAGAGTTGCCAGATGCCCGGCAGGCACGCTTTATTGAACAGTATGGTTTATCGGCATATGACGCCGCCATGATTGGCAGCGATGCTGCTATGGCAGCTTATTTTGAAACCGCGACCAAAGAGTCTGGCAACGCAAAACTGGCCGCCAACTGGACCATGGGTGAACTCGCCGCACGCTTAAACAGCGAAGACCTAAGCATTAACAAAAGCCCAGTCAACGCCGAACAGCTAGGTGGATTAGTCGCGCGCATTGCCGACAACAGCATAAGCGGCAAAATGGCCAAAGAAGTATTTGAAGGAATGTGGGCAGGCGAAGGCAGCGCCGACGAGATTATTGAAGCCCGCGGCCTCAAGCAAGTTTCCGATAGCGGCGCCCTAGAACAAATGGTGGCCGACGTATTAGCCGCCAACCAAGCCATGGTCGACGACTACATAAATACCGACGAAGCCAAGCGCAAGAAAAAGCTCGGCGGCTTTATGGGTAAAATTATGCAAGCCTCAAAGGGCCAGGCTAACCCCCAGCAAGTGAACCAAATACTGGTTCAAAAGCTTAATGAGCTAGTTTAAATTAGTCTGAACCACTTAAAAGAAATTTAGAGAAAATTAGAGAAATTTAAAAGCAATTAAGGAAAATCATGTCACTAAAGAAAGATAAAGAAAAAGTACTAGGCGAAGTGTTTGACGACGAGCGAGTAAAAAGCTTTTTAGAATACGAAGCACCCACAGGCGTAAGCACCGACTTTCACCTGCTAGAAAAAGCCTATCGCGGCATGAACATCGCCAACTTTGTGACCTTTTTAAACTTCTTTACCGAAGCCGGCCGTGATCTGAATGCCACCAACCCAGAAGGCAAAACCCTCACTGCCGTTGCCAATGAACATGGCCATGGCGAGGTGTATGTTAAGGCGTTAAAAGGAGCTGGTGCGCAGTAAGCATCGGCTTGCCTCGCCACCACTCCATACAAAAAAGAGCCTCCAATAGCTGCGGATCAGTTCAGAGCCACAAATAGAGCCGGCGTCTCATATTTTGAACCCTATGAGACGCAAACATAAAACTCCACTTCAAACCTACACCCCTGAAACACTACCAATCCAATATTTAGTCTCGGCAAAATAGCATTCTTGCTATCTAAAACACCAAAGCCATCATTAAACACCCATCACCTTTCAAAATAATCTGCTACCTTCAATAAGACCCACAACCCCAAACACACTAAAAGGATTTAGTTATGTCAGCACACTTCAGCCAATCTGAATGGCAAAAAATCACCCAACTCTTCGACAAAATCTCTAATGATCCGCAGCTAGCAGAAAGCTTTGGATTGCCCGAACAGAGGGACGGCTCTGTTGTTATCGGCAGTTTTAATATCCGCAAACTTGGCGGCGTAGGCAAGCGCACACCAGAGAGCTGGGAGTTCCTCACCAAAATCATCAAGCGCTTTGACTTAATGGCAGTGCAGGAAGTAATGGATGACAGTTCTGGTCTGAAGTATCTAACTTCTCAAGCGGGAGAAAATTACACCCAAATAATGTCTGATACGTCTGGGGCAAAGCCCGGTAAACGCGGCAACCCAGAACGCTTGGGGTTTATCTACAATATGGACAACGTCCGTCACACAGGGCTCGCAAGCGACATTACTATTGATCGTACCGAAATTATTAATATTCTTTACGAGAGCCGCAAGGAATTGGGGGAGATGTTTACCGAGTACAACAAAGAACACAAACAGTGGGAAGAAGAATCAGCTGTAAGAAAGAGCCAAGGTAAAAGAGCCAAAGCCAGACCAGTCAAAAGTCTGCCCAGGTTTGTTACCTTTATCCGCCAGCCGCACCTTGTATCATTTAGAATTGCCGGGGCCCCAAACAGCAAGCCCTACGAATTTCTCGCGGTAAATGCCCACCTTCTTTACGGCATCAATAAGCAAGAACGTGAGTGGGAATTTAAAGCCCTGATTGAATGGCTGACTATTCGAGCGAAGTATATCGACAAACTCTACCACCCAAACCTATTGTTATTGGGCGACTGTAATCTCGATTTTGACACCAGTCCGGCCATGGCAGTCGATATTGCCAGTTTTATCAAAAATCTAAATCAGACCGTCCTAAAAAGCAAAAAAGCGGCCAGCGCAAACTTCCCCATGCTTAGCGAACACCCACAGCATGGCTACCTCAAAACTGCCCTGCGCCAAAAAGCCACCTATGACCAAATAGGCCTATTCACGAACGACTCCCGACTACCAAAATCGCAAGACAATCAAACCGCTGCCTCAACCGCAGATGGTTTTAATTATGGAGTGTTCAATATCGCTAACCTAATAGGTCAGGCATTACATGGAAAAAACATAGAGGAGTTAACAACTACACAGCGAAAGGCTATCTTCAAAAAAGCAGAGTTTGATATCAGTGATCACATGCCAATCTGGATGCGCCTAAAAAAACCGACTTAACAAAATGGGGCGCAACCAAACTAGAACTATGTTGCGCCCTATCATGGCTTCGCCCGACGGGTCGATGGTTTTACACAACTGAGTTTGTTTCTCACCGGTCGCATATTGGGTAATAGCAAATAGTGTAAAAACCTCAGGTGTGAATTGAAAAAAATTGGTATTTTTTTCGCTGGGGGCATTTTTTTAAGGCTGTGCTTAACGGTTTTCACTTGAGATTAGGTAAAACACATCGTCTGATATTTCTTTTGCATGGATATCAAAGCCGTCTCTTAGGGCTTCAAATAGTGACTCGGTGTCGCCGACTTTAAACAGGCCCCCTACTTTCATTTCTCGGGTGCTGCGTTCGGGGATAACGATTTTGAGGTTGGTGTAGCGGCTCACTTCGTTGACGACGTTTTGTAGTGGCTCAGCCTGGAATACCAGCATGCCGCGCCGCCAGGCGAGCTGGTCTTCTATTTGGTTGGCGACCAGTAATTTTATGTCGTCTAGTTCGTCGCGGCTAAAGGTGAGCATGTTGCCTGCGGTAACATTGATTTGGGTTTGCGGGTGATCTTCGTCTGTTTTTGAGGGCGTGCTGACTGGTGCTGCTAAGTCAGCGCGGTCTAGTTCAATGGTGCCTTGGGTGACTATGACTTCAACATCTATTTTGCGTACATGCACGGTAAATGCGGTGCCGATGGCGCGCACTAGGCCTTGGCCTGCGAACACTTCGAAGGGGCGATCAGGGTTGTGGGCTACATCGAAATGGGCTTCGCCTTGGACTAGCTTTAGGCGTCGGTAGTTGTCGCTGTAGTCGACTTCTAAGCGGCTATTGGTGTTTAGCTGCACGGTTGAGTTGTCGGCGAGCTGGAAGGTTTTTTGTTCGCCTACTTGGGTTGTATAGAGGGTAGGTGTGGCTTGCCATAGGTTGGTTGTGGTTAGTAGGGTTACGGCGACTGCTACTGTGGCAAAGGCTGCGGTGAGGCTTTGCGGTCTAGACCGGAAGAGACGGGTCATTGGTTCGAATATTGATCGGGGGGCTTTTTCCAGTTCGCTATTGGCGCTTTCTCGGGGTAGCACTGCTTGGGTGAGTATGTTCATTTCATCCCAAAAGCTGACCATCTCTTCAAAGGCTATGCGGTGTTCGTCTGCTTCATTTACCCATACTTTAAATGCTTGTAGGTCTTCTTTTGAGGGCGTTTCTGCGTCTAGCTTTGCGAGCCATTCTGAAGCTTGGGTGTCGACGGTTTTGGTCTCTGGAAATTCCAATATCGCACTGCCATCTAGGTTGGCGTTGCCTTTTTGATTGTCCTGAGAATCGTTGTGATTACTCATGGGATTGTCCTCGTGCCTTGTAGTTGGGGTCGGGCAGTTCTGTCACAGCTGGGTGATCTGTACTGCTGTTAGCTCCCTCTCGGTTTTTGATGTAGCGTTTGCAGCGCTCGGTGCCTATGGCGATATGTTTTTCTATGGCACTGGCGCCTATGCCTAGGCTCTCTGCGATGGCTTTATGGGGCATGCCCTGTACTTTGCGCATTAGGAATACTCGTCGGCACTGGGGCGGTAGCTCGGCGATGGCGTCAAAGAAAAACTGTACTTTTTGTTGGGCTGCAACTTCGTCTTCGAGTAAGTCGGTGGTGCCTGCGTCTTGTTCTAGGGCGTCTTCTAGGTAGTCGGTTAGGCGCCGGGTTTTGCTGGACAGTTCGGTGTAGGCCAGTGACCGGGCCACTTGGAAGATGTAGGCTTTGGGTGAGTCGATTTCGCGGCCTTTAGTGGCTTTGTAGGCGCGTAGGAAGGTCTCTTGGGATATCTCGTCTATGTCTTCTTGCTTGTACAGAAAGCGCCTTAGGAAGCGCTTTAGGGCAGATTCGTTTTGTAGAAACGCGGCATAGATGCCGGAGTCTTTTTCGAGTTTAGGTGTTTTCGACGTTCCTGTCTTACCTAGTGTCATTGGTTGCGCGACCTGTCTTTTAGTATGCAGGTGGTAGAAGTTCACCTTGCCAACTATTGTTAACAGCAATTCGACGAGTTTCCGCAGTAGTCTGGTGTGTTTTTATTATGTGTGGGGAAGCCCTTCCTTTGTTTAAGGATAGACTATTGGGGGTCTCTCGGGCTCTAGAGGCTCTCGGTGTCTCGGGTTCTAGTGGCTCTCGGTATCAAGTGGCCTGTGCTGCCAGCTGCATGGAAGGGACGGCGCAATGGTTGTTAGGGGTAGAGGGCTTTGGCCTTGATTGCCATTGTTGTTTTACCAGCGATCTAATAAGGTATTGGTCGGGCGATTGCTGCTATGCGGGCACTTGCGCTATAAACACTAAAATAATTAAGGGTAAAACTATGAAATTTTTAGATAATTTGTTGGATGGCCGCCAAGACCAGACTTATGCATTACTTAGAATTGTTACTGGCTTTTTGTTTATCTGGCACGGTGCTCAGAAACTGTTTAACTTCCCTGCTGACTTTCCCTATCCGCTGAACCCACTTATGTACACTGCTGGCACTATCGAGCTGGTAAGCGGTCTGCTGGTGATGATTGGTTTGTTCACTCGCCCTGCTGCTTTTATCTGCAGCGGCACTATGGCAGCGGCCTATTGGATGGCCCATGGCATGAACAATGTATTCCCAATGTTAAATGGTGGTGAGCTTGCAGCCCTGTATTGTTTTGCCTTCTTGTTTATTGCTGCTCGTGGGCCAGGCATTTGGAGTCTGGACAAGTAATAGCCGCAATAATCGCCTGTTGCAGCACCGGTGTGCTTTATAGACGCGGTGCTGTGATGGGTTTATGTACTATCATTTTTGTCATGTCTCTCAATTATTTCAATCGTTTCAATTATTTCAATCGTTTCCGTCATTATGACTACCAATCTTAATAGCCTTGTTACCGATATTCGAGCCTGCACATTGTGCGAGGCGCAGCTGCCCCATGGGGTAAGGCCTGTTGTGCAGGTTAATACTAAAGCCAAAATTCTTATTGCTGGGCAGGCGCCCGGTCGGCGGGTACATGCGTCTGGCATTCCCTTTGATGACCCTAGTGGTGTGCGCCTTAGGGATTGGATGGGCGTAACGCCTGAGCAGTTTTATAACCCAGATTTGTTTGCCATTGTGCCTATGGGGTTTTGTTACCCGGGGACTGGTAAGTCTGGCGATCTGCCTCCACGGCCAGAGTGTGCTGCTACTTGGCGGGCACGGCTGCTACAGCAGCTACCTAATATCGAAACTACGTTGGTGATTGGCAAATATGCTCAGGATTACCATTTTGGTAAGGGGCACCCTACGCTGACTGGGCTGGTTAAGGACTGGCAGTCCCATTGGCCTAATCGGTTACCCCTGCCCCACCCTAGCCCTCGCAATAATCTGTGGCTCAAAAAAAACCCTTGGTTTGAGGCTGAGGTGGTACCTGTTATGCGCGCGCATGTTGGGTTGTTAATCAAAAGTTAACGCTATATAGATGTAGATCAAGGCCGGTTTTGGTTGCTGGGTTTACATTGCTTCTGTGGTTACATTTACAGGAGGTTACTAACCCATGGAAAAACCTAATCGTCATTTGATGTTCTTTGCTACGGGGTTGTTGTCTATTCCTTTGGTGCTTTGTTTGATCATTATTGTTGTGTTGTCGGTGGTGTAGTCGGGGAACGCACTTTATGGGGGGTACACTTTATGGGGAGTGGAATAGTGCCTAGGGCTACCCTGGCGATCGGTCCCATGGGTGTAACCCTTTTCAGC
>TARA_B110000879_G_scaffold19318_1_pt1 | contig 23420 bp, 15 predicted proteins | sample TARA_B110000879 | Tara Oceans TARA_B110000879 (sample SAMEA4398094) | marine metagenome | biome: Polar Biome; feature: [SRF] surface water layer (ENVO:00010504); material: water (ENVO:00002006), including particulate matter (ENVO:01000060) such as... | depth 5 m
AACCACCGCCTAAACCTCTGAGAATTTTAATACTTGTAATTATTCCCGAAGGCTCTACTACAAATGTCACATAAACGATACCTTGAATCCCGGCATCTTGCGCCATTTTAGGATACTTCAAGTTTTCACCTAAAAACTTATTCATGGCAGATTCACCTCCAGGGAATTGAGCGTTTTCCTCAACAATTGTAAAAATCTCTAGCTCTACATACTCTTCCTCTTCTTCAATTTCTTGCATTTGGATTTCAGTATCTTCATCAGCTTCAGTATCATCTATCTCCAGCTCATCCTCAATTTCCTCATCATCTTCTACAATATCAATAATTGTAGTTTGAGGTGGTGGTGGTGGTGGTGGTGGTGGTGGCGGGGTTTGTTGAGTTAGCGGAATCATTTCCTCTTCTTCAATATCCAAATTAAGTGATCCTAAGTCAGAATTGGTTTTGTCAAAAATAGCCCACTCAAAACTTACTAAAACTAATGCAAGAGCAAAAACCATCCCCACTTGAAACAACAGACCTTTTCTTTTCTCAAGGTCAACTGATGGGTTCTTTTTATTATCCATTTTTTTAAAAATTTAATTAGAGATAGTGATAAAACGTGCAGTACACATTTCTTGCCAAATCTTTAAATATTCTTAACCTACTAAACTCATATAATCATCTGCTGAAAGAAGACTCTCTAACTGACTCCTATCGCTCGGTTTGATTTTAACCATCCAACCATCAGAGTAAGGATTTGCATTTACTGTTTCGGGAGCTCCTTCTAATTCAATGTTGAATGAAAGTATCTCTCCAGAAATTGGCATAAATAAATCAGAAACAGTTTTTACTGCTTCAATCGTTCCAAAAACTTCTTCCTGGTCCAATGTTTCTCCTTCAGTTTCAATTTCTACGTATACAATATCACCCAATTCTCCTTGAGCAAATTCTGTAATACCAACTGTAACTGATCCATCACTTTCAAGTCTAATCCACTCGTGATCTTTTGTGTATTTTAAGTCTGTTGGAATATTCATTTTATTTCTCAATTTTAATAAGGTGGGCAAATATAAATTTTATGCTAGAATGCTGCACTTGTCGTTGATAAATTGTTAGCCGATTGTAAATCTAAAACTTACACCAAAGTTAGTATTTGTTGTTTTGAAGCTATTAGAAATAACGGGAATGTTAAGTACATAGTCATAAAACAATCGTAAATTCAAATTATTTGATAACGCGTAATCGGCTGTAATTTTCAATGAGAATACGTTCTGACCAGACGTTGGAGTATGCTCATCTTCTGCTATTCGGCGAACTATAGCCCTGTTTTCTCTATAACTTCCGTCGGCACGAAGCTTTAAATCGGAATTTAGTTTCTTGCCATTAATTGACCAAGGAAGCTCTAAAGGAAAACTGTAACCAGCTCCTATAGTGTAAGTTTTATTTTTTTGTTCCATTATTTGACCAGTTCCAACGTTAAGTGCTGCAGTTCTTCCCGTTTTATATTCAACTCGTGTACTTATTCCATTTTTCCATTGAAAATCTAAATTTATAAGTGGTGAAAATTGTTCGGAAAGTGTCACACTATTAAATTGATATTTACTAATAAAGTTACTGTCTAAATCCCTTTCGATAATATCATCAAGCTGCTGCCTCTGCAGCTCTTCATTTATCTCATCTGCCGATTTAAACCGTTGATTATTTGTATAGCCACCTACCGTAAGATTCGATGTATATCCTGTACTAGTTGTAACCGTTTTGAAATACTTCTTAAACGCAGCAATTTTACTTAATCCATTATAAGATATTCGCCAATTGAGTTTTGGCAATTCGTTCAATACGTTCAGCTTTTGCTGATTTGGGTCTTTGCCGGAATAGGCTGCCAAAAAAGCTGGAATGAGAACATCAGCTGAAGTTGGACCATAACCTTGGGCATATCCTGAATATTTTTCATGCTCACCATCTATAAAATCTGATAATTCAGAATTTGCAGTAATTCGATCAGATATAACTTCTCGATACTTGAGCATATTATCAAAAATCACATTCCCATTTGTTTCTTTATCATCTCTAACCAAACTGGTTCTAATCATATTGTAAGACACGCTATAATTTCCTGAAGTAATTGGAGATTGCTCATTCCAATCCCATTCATTGGTCAATGAATCACGACCATATCGATAAAATAGAACCGTGTTCTGCGTATTATTATAACTTCCAGAAAAATTAATTCGTAGATCTTTAATTGGTTGAGCTGTTGCCCTAAAAGTGAGTCTATTGCTACTCAAGGTTGATACTTGGTTATTTATGTTTGGGTTTCGAACTAGCCATTCTTTTTCTGATGCATATTCCCAGAATTGCGTTCCTTCAGTTCCTCCAAAATCAGTTTGTTTTCCGAATAAAAAGCCTAAACCAGGAGCACCTTCTCCACCATATTCATCCCAATCACCTCCCACATATTGACTGTTTGGCCTAAAGCCAGGAATCATCATTCCCTTGCCCAAACCATAGGTAACATTGGCATTTGTAAAGCTCATAAGAAGCTTCGCTCCTCTATCTATAATGGTATATTTATTTGGATCTTTAGTTTTTGATTTTCCACCATCTGATGCTTCGCCATTAGCGTTTTCCGTAATCTCTTTTTCCACTTCTCTATTTCGGGTTGCTCTATCCCTTGCCTTCTGTTGCAAATATCTTCGCTGGCGTGTTTGCACTCCTTTCAAATAATCTGATTTCCCGTACAACTTTCTCATGTTGAAACTACTTGAAAAATTTATGGTGTTGTTATTTTGAATCGTATTTCCAATTTCACCTGAAGAATCTACCACTTGATCATGTGGGATTTCGACTCCCCTTCCCAGCGGAGCTCTAGTCCATGTATAGCCAGAGGAATAGTCAAGAGAAGAGTTTATCCAGTCTGTCGCTGGAATTTTATCCAGAGGAATTTTATAATTAAATCTAGAATTATGGTTATAATTCATGTTTACACCAAGTGCTAAAATATTGGTCCATACTGTATCTTTCCAATGATCCCAATAACCATTTTCAAATCCTGGTCGATTATCATTTCTAGATTTTTCAGCAGGCCCTCTAAGCGGCTCCATAATTAATGCATTGTTGTTGGCGGTATAGGTGTAATTGAGGTTTTTGGTAATATCATACTTAAAATTGTAAGACCTATTCCATGTGAAATTTTTATTATAAAATTCAGGAAGCCTTGCCGTTAGGCCTGGATTATTATTTCTGATTTTATAGGCATTATACATTCTGTTCATACTAGAGGTCATTGAAAAGGACTTTGGTAATAAATAGAAATTCATTTCACGAGCAAGCTTCATATAATCTGACTCTTTAAGCATTTTGACTTTACTCAGTGGTTTAACTGGTTTAGGCGCTAGAGCATATTGATACGTTAAAGCTAATTTTTGATTTCTCGTTAATTCACGCTCCACTTCAAAATTAGTTCTTACTTCTTCAGACCAAGCATAGGTTGCAGAAAAATTAGAAATATCATAGGGCATTGATTTTTTATCTTTACTACCCGTTTTTTCTTTTCGCACGTTAGTGAAGTTTACAGAACGCCTGACCAATCGATCTTGAGTTACTTTCTTAACAGAATCTTTTTGTTCTCTAGTTTCCCATGCCTCAACATAATCATCAAATTCAATATCTGGAGCAAGCGGTGAATAACGCGGTTCTTCAATTTCAATTCCGTAACTAGCGTACATTGGAACTCTTATCCCCCAATCCTTAGGTAAAAACTTATCTAAATTCATTGCAGCTGTTGTACTGAAATGTTTTTTAGTCTCCTGCTGGCGCTCTGCTACCTTCTTATCCAAACTTCCCCAACCGGGAGTGCTCATTCCACTGGTTACATTGAAATTGACCAAATCTGCCATTTTCAAGTTGGCATTTCCAATAGTTGCCCAACCCTTCGTCTTATCAAAATTGGACATCCGCAGTTCATTCACCCAAATTTCTGCACACTTAGGCAGACCATCATCATTAGGTGTTGTTTGGGTTTGCCTTGGATTTCGAATTCCAATCATAATTGTTTTAATCTCACCCATATTAGGATTACCAACAACATATAAGGTTCCGTTTCCAGTAGATCCGAAAAATCTTCTTTTGCGATTTGTTTCTGAACCACCATCCAAGATGACTTTATCCCTCGCAATTTTTAAATCGGTAAGATCTTTAAGATCAAATTCTATATTATTTATTTGTGGCCATACTTGTAATTGACTCGAAACAACATCATTATTGTAACGGCCCGGAGCAGTGACTAATAATGGTAATTCATATTCGTAATAATGATCTGTAAAATCGGTTCCTAAACGAATAAAGATATTGACGTCGCCGTTTTCTATTGGATCATTATCCGCCAATGACTCGGAATGGACAAACATTTTTAGTGTGCCGTATTGTCTTAAATCTAAATCAGTCGTTCTGAAACTTGAAACTGCTTGGCCATCATCCAACCCGCAAACAGTTAATTGCAAAGCTTGTTCATTTATTTGCTGCAGGTTTGTAGTATTTATATTTTGCTCTCTATTAATTTCTGGAGGGAGCACATAGTTCACAGGTATTTTACTCGCATTTTCTTCAATATTGACAGCACCTATATTAAAGTCAATTTCAGAATCCGTGGTTATTCCTTCTGGGTTATTATCAATTTCTCCTAAATATTTTCTCCATTCTCCACGAACTAACTCAAGGCGAGCAAACCTTAAGTGCATTGGATCTGAGAATCCTTTCATATACATTCTCATAAATCGGATTGAACGAAAATCATTGATTTCTCCATGGCGTGTTTTTCTTGGAGTACGAACTGGAATCCTGAATTGGTACCAAGTAATCTCTCTCTTTTTGCCGTCATTTGTAGAAACTGTTGTGGTTAGTATATCAGAAATAAAGTTTGACCCAACATTTTCTGGACTTAAAGCTCCCTGCGATATATTTACTGCATATTGATAATATGCCTCAACAGGATTTACAATATTATCCGCGTTAATATCCTCTTTATCAGGTCGTATTGAAGCAGCGGTTGAATACCCACCTGCATTTTGATCTCGATATTGTTCTTCGGTTGGCGAGTTTCCTTCAGTGCCGTTGAAGTTTTTATAGCGTTCCAAAATATTAAATGATCCTGCATCATAATCATCATCTCTAAAGTAATTGTAGTTGTCCGAGGATGGATCTAACTGCAATCGAGCAAGTTCTTCAGCATTTCCTGTAACAATAAGTGTAATTTCATCTATAAAGTCTTGATAAAACTGAAGCTCTGGACCACCTGCCAAGCCATCCAATCCAGCATCTTGAAACTGTCTTGAGCCTGCAAGATTATCAAACCCATCAGCAAATGGAGTTCCTCTTGTCGTTCTTCCCCAAACCGAAGAGGTATCATTAATTACAGTATTTGCCTCAACTTCATTATCAGGCAACAATTGTTCGTATAGGTTAAGTCCATCGGTCATAACATCCTCAGAAATATTTCCTAAATTGAAGTATAAATTACCGCTGGCGGAGGGTACTCCTTCATAATCCTCATTAAAAGGGTCCATCATCCAAAATTGTATGTATTCAACATTAGCTGCCTCAAAATCATTCTGATCAATTCTTCTGGTAATTCCACCCCAACGAGTTTCGGGATCATTCAGGGTTCCATCGGCATTTGTACCTGCAGAAAAACGCCTTCCTAATCTATCTAATCCATCTGTGTCATAATTGTACATGCCGCGTTCTTGGGGATAGATAGAAAGATCTAATACCGTAGTATTTATTGGTTGTCCGGCGGCAATTTCTTTATTCGGAAAAATCTCAGTTTCTAGCACTTGCCGCATAAAGTGATTTGATAAGGTTACTTCGTCATTAGTACCTTGAGGCGCAGCATTTGCGTAGAAAACTGGATCAACAATTCTCCAAGAAAGCTTGGCTCTATTAAATCCTGAGGCACGATTATTAAATAAATCTCCCTCTGGAAATGAACTCGGCTGAAACTTAGGAGTGGCTGCCAAAAACCAAGTATTGAAAGATCGAAGGTCAATTGTATTTTGACTTCCTTCAAAATCGTCGATATATGCGTTTCCTTCTTTTCCGATTGCACTGGAATGCCCCGGTAAAATTTGAGCAAATTCTGCAGTTGCAGAAAAAGTTGACATGACTTTAGTATCAATTAAAGGAATTGCATCTACCATTCTAGTAATAAATGGAACCTCGGTATTATAAGTTGCATCAATACCATAAATCCAGTTTGAAATAGGCTCATATCCAATATCGACCTTTTGAGAAAGAGGGCGCTCCCACAAATGCAATAAACTACCTCCAATAATGAAATTCTCTGCGACCTTAAAGTCCATTCTCTGACCAAAGAAATTCTTTTGCTGCTGAGCAAATAACTGATTACTTTCAAGTGCGACCTTTACTGGAACTCCAGATTCAATAATGGATTGATTGATGATTTTCACTCTCCCTAAAGTGTAGTCAACAGTATAATCCTGATTTTCCGTAAGTTGCCTTCCCCCAGCTGTAACGGATACAGAACCGTCAGGCACATTAAGTGCATTTAAAGAGATTTCATTGCTCGATTCAGACTGATATTGTCCTTTTAAGCTAAATCTATTGCGCTCTGGAAAGCGCACTTTAGCATCTGCTTGAGTATTATCATAAAGACTATCAAAACCATAAATTTCCATCAGCTCATCAACCCTAGCTATATTTCCAATTTTATCCGTCATCCCCTGCCTCATTCCCTCTCCAAACGGTTCTAGTCTAGGAATAATTACTCGACCTGTATTTGTATTTATAGTGATATTCGGAACAAAATCAAATACTCCATCTTGCTGCGGCTGTCCATTAAAATTAACAACGTCCATTCCTAAAAGTTGCACTAGGCTATTGTCATTTAATTCTGGTTGTGGAATAAAGTTTATATCCACTCCCTTTTCTTGATCTAAGTACCAAACATTGAACTTGAACCCATCTTTTTTTACTCGATATGCTCCAATAGAATAGATGTTTTTCATCATTAAATCCCACATTGGAACCTTTGTATTTAACTCTGTACTTTTAAGCATTTTCACTAAAAGAGGTTTAGGTTGCGCGACCTCGTTGGAGAATTCTCCAACTCTAAAAACTTCGCCTTGGAACGAGTATTCATAGGCAACAGAGAGCACTTGGTTAGAATTAATTTGCTGTTTAAGCGAAATGTACCCTAATTGTGCATTTAAATCAAAGTCATTGGGTCCGAGCAATCTTGCTAGTTCCACTTTTTGAAAGTCTAACCTTGGGTCCAGTCCCATTCGAGATTGTAGAATAGGAATAGTAGATTCGATAGTTCTTCCGTCTATTCCTCCAAAATTCCTGAATACGTCTGCGTACAAGTTGTTTGCTTCATTGCGAACAATTCCATTAGAACGAGAAGTAGGAGCGACAACATAATTTGTAGTTTGTGAAGGATTATTAATGTCTCGATAGATAAAATCTGGGTTTGCCGTTCCTAAATCTTGAAAAGCAATAACATCACGCGCTGTTGGATCTGTTCGCGTATTTGTTACCCAAACTTCAATTCGAGTAACGACAAAGGCAGATTGAAGATAAAGCGGATCGGCGATTGCAGTTTCATAATTATTCCTGAAAAGTTCATTCAAGAAGAAATGTTTGTTTGCTTCATAATTATCCGCTTGCACCTCAAACTCGCTAATTTGTGCGCCCCCTTTTGACTCAACCTCACTCTTCTGCCCTCTATCTTGAGACAAGACAGTGGTCATGGAAAGTCTCCCAAACTTTGTCTTTACCTTAACACCAAATAAACTTTGGCTCCCGGTAATCAGTTGACTGCTTAGAGGCATTGAGACATTACCAAGTTCTATTTTTTGTAAAATCTCATCCTCATAACCTGTATATTCAATCTTGAATTGGTTTTGGAAATCGAAAGTCGCTTGAGTGTTATAATTAGCACTAACCTTCAATTTATCTCCGATGTTTCCGATAAGATTTAGCTGCATATTTTGATCAAATTGGAAGGTTGTAAGTCTTCTACTTCTAATTGGAATTACTGGATTATCCGTTTTTGAAATTCTCCCTCCAAATGAAACTTCGGCAGAACCAGATGGTCGTATATCAATATTATTTCCACCAAAAACTCTATCAAATGCTTTGGATTTTATCTTTAGTTGCGGAGCAAAAGGAGTCTTTCCTTCTTCCTCAAACTCCTTTTCTGCAGACTTTTTATCCTTCCAATAATCCGAAAGGCTTTTTTTTCTCTGCATTTCTAGATATTCATCAAAATCGAGATAGGTAGGTGGTTTATAATTTATCCGGTCACCCATTTTTTGGGAAACTTCATACTTCCCAGTGACCGGGTTATATTTTACATCAGATTTAATGTTTGAAGGATCACCGAGATCCATTTTGGAAGATTCATTTCCTATTGAAGTTGCGGGTGAGTTTGAGATCGGATATTTCAGATCAATTTCGTCGGAATCACCTGAATCAATGGGCAGTGTGAGATACTCTAGAGCGATTGCATAATTCTCCCTCTTTGCCTCGGAACCAGTCCAGCCAAATAAAAATAAGGGCATTATGCCCAATAATAGAAGTGCGCTTTTACGCCAGTTTACCCACACAACGATAGAATCGTAGTCTTTTTATAATTGCCTTAAAGCTTCTTTAATCACCTGCTCTACAGATAGTTCAGATGAGTTTCCACTATAGATTTTCTGCAACACTTTCGTACTCCGATTTCGATCGAAGCCAAGAACTGCAAGAGCGGATAACGCCTCTTCCTTAGTTGTATTGTCTTGAAGTGACGAAATTTCTAGTTGCGGTAAGTCTTTAGCAACTTTATCTTTAAGGTCAATTACAATTCTTTGGGCCGTTTTTGCTCCAATACCTTTTATACTTTTTAGAAGATCAATGTTTTCAGTAGCAATTGCCGAAAAAATATCTTCAGATTTATAAGAAGACAAAATAATTCTAGCTGTATTTGGCCCAATTCCTGAAACCGAGATCAAATTCCGAAACAACTGACGTTCTTGAGGCTCCGAAAATCCAAATAACGAATGAGCATCTTCCCTCACTACCATATGAATGAATAATTTACAAGACTCCGATGCACCCATTTTTTCAAATGTCTGTAACGAAATATTTACGTAATAGCCCACACCATGGCACTCTATAACCGCATAGGCAGGATTTTTTTCTATTAATCTTCCATTAAGAAACTCTATCATAAAACTGTTCTCTTTGTTTTTTTATACTCTTGGATTTTGTGACTTCTTTGTTGTGCGTCTACTGCCGCAATTGTTACCATGTTCACGATTTCTCTTACCGAACTGCCTATTTGAAGAACATGTACTGGTTTTTTCATTCCCAGCAATATAGGACCCATAGTTTCAATATCACTTATTTGCTGCATAAGTTTATAGGCAATATTTCCAGAAGCTAAATTTGGAAATATGAGCGTATTTACTCTGTGCTTTGCCAGTAATGAAAACGGAAAGAACTCTCCTGTTAATTCTTGATTCAAGGCAAAGTTTGCTTGAATTTCACCGTCAACAATAATGTCAGGGTGATTCTTGTGCAGAATGCTTACTGCTTCTTGAACCTTTTTGGAATCCTCTCCTACTGAAGAACCAAAATTCCCGTAGCCTAACATAGCAATTCTAGGCTTCAACTTATAGCCTCTTATTGCCTCAGCAGTTAGTACTGTAATATCAACTAATTCCTGAGCTGTAGGATTGAAATTAATAGTCGTATCTGCTAAAAATAATGGACCTTTTTTAGTATTGAGAATATACATTCCTGCAATATTCTTCTGTTTTGAATTTGCACCAATTATTTGTAATGCTGGACGCAGTGTATCTGGATAGTTTCTGGTAATTCCAGAAATAAACGCATCAGCTTCTCCCCATTTAACTAAGGCTGTTCCGAAATAATTACGCTCTCGCATTATCTGTTTGGCTTCAAATAATGTGTAACCTTTCCTTTGTCTTAACTCATAAAAATTCTGGGCGAATTTATCTCTAAGCGACTCTTGTTTTCGACTTCTTGGATCAAGAATTGAAACATTACCTAGGTCTAATTCATAGGTTTCAATCATTTCTTTTATTCGCTCAACTTTTCCCAATAAAATTGGAATAGCGATACCTTCATCTTTTACAATTTGTGCTGCTTTAAGAATCTTATAATTATCTGCTTCAGCAAAAACTACTTTCTGAGGGTCTTTACGAGCTCTATCCACCAGACTGGTTACGATTTTATTGTCTAATCCAAGTCTTTGTTCCAACTCTTCTTGATACTTCTCCCAGTCTTCAATTGGTTTTTTTGCAACTCCTGATTCCATAGCAGCTTTTGCAACAGCTGGTGAAACTCGGGTTATTAGACGATGGTCCATTGGTTTTGGAATAATGTAATCCGTTCCAAAAGACAAGATTTTTTCTTTATAAACTATATTAACCTCCTCAGGAACCATCTCTTTGGCCAACTCGGCAATAGCCTTAACTGCCGCCAGTTTCATTTCTTCATTTATAGCAGTAGCTTGCACATCAAGCGCACCTCGAAATATAAAAGGAAATCCTAAAACATTATTAACTTGATTTGGATGATCTGACCGGCCAGTAGCAACTATCACATCTTTCCTAGCCGCCATAGCTTCAGCATAAGGTATTTCTGGATTTGGGTTAGCAAGCGCAAATACGATACAGTTTTTAGCCATACTTTGAACCATAGACTGATCGACTAAATCTGCTCTTGATAACCCAAGAAAAACATCTGCTCCTACCATTGCCTCTGCAAGAGTGTTTTGCACTACTTCATTAGCAAACAAAGACTTATACTCATCTAGCACTCCTCGAGATGGTTTTATCACTCCTTTACTGTCACACATTATGATATTAGAGCGTGTAGCTCCAAGAGCCACATAAAGAGAAGCGCAAGAAATAGCACTTGCACCCGCTCCACTAACCACGATTTTTACCTCGTCAATTTTCTTATTGCTTAATTCTAATGCATTAATTAACGCAGCAGATGAAATAATCGCAGTTCCATGCTGATCGTCGTGCATAACAGGAATGTCTAATTCCTCTTTTAATCGTTTTTCAATTTCAAAAGCTTCCGGAGCCTTAATGTCCTCAAGATTAATTCCCCCGAAGGTCACCGCAATATTTTTTACTGTGTTTACGAATTCATCAACATTGGTCACATCCACCTCAATATCAAAAACATCTATATCAGCAAAAATTTTAAATAATAACCCCTTCCCTTCCATTACTGGTTTGGAAGCAGCAGCTCCAATATCTCCCAATCCAAGAACTGATGTCCCGTTTGAGATAACCGCAACTAGATTTCCTTTGGCAGTATATTCAAATACCATATCAGGATTTGCTGCAATTTCAAGGCAAGGTTCTGCAACTCCGGGCGAATATGCCAGACTTAAATCTCGTTGCGAAGAATACGGTTTAGTAGGCTTTACCTCTATTTTACCTTTTCTTCCCTGTGAGTGATAATCAAGAGCTTCTTGCTTATTTGTTTTTCGCATAATATATAGCGTGAAATTAAGCTGGCAAAAGTAATACATTGGCAGTTTTAATGCCTCTAAAAGGCCAGTACTAATAGCTTAATTTTAGTTTTAAAATATGGAAATTATAATTTTTAGTGGCGCAGGTATTTCTGCAGAAAGTGGTGTTGCTACTTTCAGGAATTCAGGTGGTCTTTGGGAACAACATAAAATTGAAGACGCTGCAACTCCTGAGGCATTTCAAAAAAACCCTGAATTGGTGCTAGGCTTTTACAATCAGCGACGGAAAAGTGTTAAAAACGCTGTTCCTAATGAAGCTTATAGACAAATACCAGTGCTTGAATCAATTGGTAATGTAACTGTTATTACTCAAAACATTGATGATTTACATGAACGTGCTGGTTCAATGCAGGTGATTCATCTTCATGGCTGTATTACTCAAGCTAAAAGTAGCGCGACAGATGATTTCATGGAAGAAATCGGATTCCGTGATATAAATATTGGTGATTTGGCCAAAGAAGGCAGTCAACTCAGACCGAATATAGTGTGGTTTGGTGAGCCTTTACCTGCAATGGATAAAGCAATTAACATTGTTAAAAAAGCAGATGTAATGATAACCGTTGGAAGCTCTTTAAATGTTTATCCTGCAGCAGGCCTTGTATTTGAAACATCAAAAGATTGCCAGAACTACGTCATTGATCCGAATGTTCAAGAACTTAACCTTCCTGATAATTTTGTTTTACTAAAAGAAAACGCTTCTTTGGCTATTAAAAATTTGGTACAACAATTGACTTATGGGAACATAAAATCGAGATAATTAGAATATCCAATTTCGGTTAAACCGAAATCACTAAATTCGCTGTCACACAAATTTTAACTAATGAAAAACTTAATTCTCATTGCCACGCTTACATTAAGCACTGTATTTGCCTCTGGTCAAACTAGGGCTATCCCTTCTGTCGATCTTGTTGATATTGATGGAAATTCATTTAACACCTCTGAAATATTAAACGATGGAAAGCCTATTCTAATAAATTTTTGGGCTACTTGGTGCAGTCCCTGTAAAAGAGAACTGAATAACATTGCCGAAGTTTATGAGGAGTGGGTAGAAGAAACAGGTGTCGTTGTTTATGCTGTTTCTATTGATGATGCGCGTAATGCTCCTAAAGTTAAACCATACGTTGATGGTGTTGCATGGGATTATAAAGTGCTTTTGGATGTAAACTCTGACTTTAGAAGACAGTTGGGAGTAGTTAATGTGCCTCATTCTTTCTTAGTAGATAAAAACGGGAAAATTGTTCATCAGCACACTTCTTATCAAGAAGGTGACGAAATTGAACTCTATGAAAAAATTAAAAAATTAGCAAACGGAGAAGTAATAGACTAATAAAATTCTGTCCTGTTATAAAAACTACAAATGCTCAAGCACAAACAATTACTTCTTATACTTTCTATATTCTTCCTAACTAACGTACTTCATTCTCAAAATGTATTTCAAGAAGTCGCAAAAGATCCTCTTGAAATTCATGGAAATTTTAACTTAAATAGTCAGTATTACTTAACTGACAGTGTCATTGCCGCACCTACTGTTGCAGAGAAATTCCTGATCAATGGTTATGCTAATGTTATTGCTACTAAAGGAGCATTTTCTGCTGGCGCCCGTTATGAGAGTTACGAAAATGCTTTGCTAGGATTTGATCCTAGATATAAGGGAAGTGGTTTCCCTTATCGATATTTCTCATTTGACAATAAAGGTCTAAATGTCACGGTTGGTAATTTTTATGAGCAATTTGGAACAGGTATGCTTCTTAGATCATATGAGGAAAGAGACCTGGGACTTGACAATGCCATGGATGGCATCAGAGTAAAATATGATTTTGGAAATGGAATTCGTGTTAAAGGTTTGGTTGGCAGACAGCGCTATTTTTTCGCCAAAGGTGATGGTATAGTAAGGGCGATTGATGGAGAAGTGAATTTGAATGAAGCTATTGGAGGCTGGAAAGACAACAAACTCAAACTTTTGGTCGGTGCCAATTTCGTTAGTAAATACCAAGAAGACAATAATCCAGACTTAGTATTACCTGAAAACGTAGGAGCATATAGCGGAAGAATTACTGCAAGATATGCGAACTTCTCTTTAACAGGAGAATATGCTTACAAAGAAAATGACCCATCGGCAGATAACAGTAATATTTATAAACCTGGGCAGGGCCTGTTTTTAAGTGCTTCTTATTCCCAGAAAGGTTTTGGAATTAACCTATCGGCAAAGCACATTGACAATATGAGTTTTAGGTCGGACAGAACGGAAGGTTTTAATAATCTAACTATTAATTACTTGCCCGCATTAACCAAGCAACATACGTATAATTTAGCTGCAACTCTATATCCCTACGCAACTCAACCAACTGGAGAAGTTGCGTTTCAAGGAGATATTGTTTTTCGGTTAAAAAAGAAAACATGGTATGGAGGTAAATATGGAACTCGAATCCTCATCAATAGTTCATTGGCCTACGGTTTAGATTCTACTGGAATAAATGACCAAAACACAACTCGTCAAGGCTATTCCGCTAAGTTTTTCTCTCCAGGATCGCAAGCATACTTTCAGGACATAAACATTTCTTTAGAACGTAAGTTGAATAAGACATTCAAAGTTAAAGCCATGTATATGAACATGATGGTGAACAACCTCATTACTAGATACGGTGGGCTTAATGGTTCATTTGGCGGGAAAATCTATGCCGATATAGCAGTTTTAGATGTTATGTATAAAATAAGACCTAAACATGCACTTAGAGCCGAGTTTCAGGCTTTATGGAGTGATCAAGATATGGGTGATTGGGGCACAATGGTCTTAGAGTACACCTATTCCCCGCATTGGTTTGTTGCTATAATAGATCAGTACAATTATGGTAATAAAGTAGAAAAAAATCAAATTCATTATCCGTACGGAACATTCGGCTACATAAATGGAGGTAACCGAGTTTCTTTAGGTTTTGGAAGGCAAAAGGCAGGTTTATTTTGTGTAGGTGGTGTTTGCAGAGTCGTTCCAGCTTCAAATGGACTCACAATTACCGTAACTTCAAGTTTTTAAAATTACTATGAAAAAATACTTTTTTATACTCGTTGTATCTTTTATTGGACTGAGCAGTTGCGATAAAATTGATGATCCCTACGAAGGGATTGAAAAGCCTATAACTGCTATAGATACAACTACATTCTGCGGTTTCGCTGAATACGATAGTGAATTAAACGATACTACTTACAATGATACTACTTCAAATATCCGAAAAGTACTATTAGAAGAATATACAGGTCATCTTTGCGGGTTTTGTCCTCCTGAATCTAAAAGATTAGTAGCCAAGACAGAAAATGAGCTTAAAGGAAAAGCAATTGTTATGAGTATTCATGCAGCTAATTTTGCTGCTCTAGTGAATTCAAAAGGATACACTACTGATTTCACAACACCCGCAGGTAATGATTTACATGAAAGATATAAAGGTGGAAATAGTGCTCCTAGTTTAATCATGAATCGTTCTAATACTCCGGCATCAGCAAGTCAATGGAATGGAATGTTAGATTCATTAGAAATATCCGGTTTTTATACTGATCCTGTGGTGAAATTCAAAGTTAGAAATATTTATAACGAGACGATTAAAACAGGTAGAGTTGATCTTGATATAGAGTTTTTAAAAGCTTTTTCAGGAACTAATTTTGTTGTCGGTGTTTATATAACTGAGGACCATATTTTAGATAAACAAAAATATTACGGTGAAAACCCTGAAGACGTAGACAACTACGATCATAGACATGCAATAAGAACTGCTGCTACACCAACCTTTGGCGCAAGCTTTGTTAATGGTGATATTACTGCAAACCAAAAAGAGAGTTCCTCTTTCTGCTATGAAATAACGGATGAATGGAATGCTGACAATTGCAGTATAGTAGTTTTTATCGGTAATTCTGATAACAAACAGATCTATCAAGCAGAAGAAGTTCAAGTAAAAAGTGAGTAATGCATAAGGCTGCCTTTTCGATTTTCCTACTTTTATTTTCCCTAACTCTTTATACTCAAGAAAGCTCTAAATCGTCTTCTTTTAAAGCAGGAATAAAAGCAGGAACAAATACTTCTCAAATGGATGGTGATGGCTATGCTGGCTTCAATAAAATAAATCCACAAGCTGGTTTTTTTCTGCAAAAAAAGCTTAGTAAAGTCGTGCAACTTCAATTCGAAATTATCTACATTCAAAAAGGTTCTAGGTCTCCTGGTGATCCTGATAATGGGATTTTTACTACCTATAAAATTCAGTTGGATTATATAGAAGTGCCCATTTTATATCAACATGAATGGCGTAAATTTATTTTTGAAATTGGGCCCGGTATGGGAGTGTTATTCAATACGAAGGAAGAAGATTCTTTTGGTATTGTTCCTCAAAGTGGATTCAAATGGAGACCATGGGAACTGGATGCAATGCTTGGTGTAAATTACTATATAACTGAGAAGGCTTTTATAAATATTAGAATCCACCGTTCGTTAGTTTCAACTGTAACAACAGTTGTAATTAGTCCTTATGGTACTTTTGGAGGAGCGTTCAATTCCGTAATTGGAACCAGTTTTAATTGGACATTTTAATTTCCAATAAATTTCAAATTTCGTTTTAACCCTTCAAATTTGGTCCTTTTAACAGCTGACCTTTTAAAGATTTCCTTAAAAACGTCTTCGCTTAGTTCCTCCCAATCTTTTCCTGTAAATGAAAGTAATTTCGGATTGGGGCTAAAAGCTTCCTCAGAATGTGGTTTACTGAATTTGTTCCAAGGACAAACATCTTGGCAGATATCACAACCGAACGCCCATTTTTCAAACTTACCTTGCTGCTCTATAGGAATATCCGATTTCAACTCGATAGTGAAATATGAAATGCACTTGCTTCCGTCCACAACATAAGGTTCTACAATTGCACCAGTGGGACATTCATCAATACATTTAGTACAAGTACCACAATAATCATTGATTGGATTGTCATAATCCAACTCAACGTCCAAGACAATTTCAGCAACAAAAAAGAAGGACCCCTTCTTCGGATGAATCAAATTGGTGTTCTTTCCAACCCAACCTAAACCAGATTTTTCAGCCCAAACCTTATCCATAATAGGAGCACTATCAACAAATGCTCTCGCGTTAATATCTCCAACCTCTGAACCAATTATTTTAATAAGTTCTTTTAGCTTTCTCTTTATTACAAAGTGATAGTCTTCTCCATAAGCATACTTGGAAATTTTAGGAGCATCAGACACTTGAACCTCCTCAGGATAATAATTGAGAGTGCAACTTATTATAGATTTAGCCCCTACCAAAAGTTCCGTAGGATCAATTCTTTTATCAAAATGGTTTTCCATCCAAGACATTTTCCCATGATAACCACTTTGAAGCCACTTTTCGAGCCTTGGTGCCTCTTTTTCAAGTCTTACAGCCTTTGATATACCAACTTGTTCGAAGCCTATATCTTTTGCCTTAGATTTAATTAAATGTGTTAAGCTTGTTTGCTTAAGCATTAAAATAAAGTGTTTTGTGACGCTTGTGGAGAAATACCCAAATGCAAATAAGCCTTTTCAGTAACTTCTCTTCCTCTTGGAGTTCGCATTAAAAATCCTTCTTGAATAAGAAACGGCTCATAAACCTCTTCTATAGTACCTGAATCTTCACTAACAGCAGTAGCAATCGTATTCAGACCGACAGGTCCACCTTTAAATTTTGTGATAAGTGTCACTAAAATTTTATTATCCATTTCATCTAATCCTGATTGATCAACATTTAATGCATCAAGAGCATAATGAGAAATTTTTTGATCTATATGACCGTCTCCTTTTATTTGAGCAAAATCTCGCACTCTTCGCAAAAGTGCATTGGTTATTCTTGGAGTACCCCTGCTCCTGCTTGCAATCTCTTTGGCTGCTAAATCTTCAATTTCAATACCTAATATTTGAGAACTGCGTTTAATTATTTTAGTTAAAATCTTGGAGTTGTAATATTGCAGTCTAGAATTAATACCAAATCGCGCTCTTAGAGGCGATGTTAATAAACCAGATCTGGTTGTAGCTCCTATAAGGGTGAATGGTTCCAAATCAATCTGGACACTTCTTGCATTCGGTCCAGTATCAATCATAATATCAATTCTATAATCCTCCATAGCTGAATATAAAAACTCTTCAACAATAGGACTTAATCGATGTATTTCATCAATAAATAGAACATCATTACTATCAAGGTTAGTCAATAAACCAGCAAGATCACCTGGCTTATCTAAGACCGGGCCTGAAGTTACTTTTATTCCAACACCGAGTTCATTTGCAATTATAAGAGCCAGCGTAGTTTTACCGAGTCCTGGAGGTCCATGCAATAAGACATGGTCAAGAGCCTCCTCTCTTTGAAGTGCAGCCTCAACAAATACTTTAAGATTATCTAAAACCTTTTCTTGCCCAGTAAAGTCACCGAAACGGTTTGGTCTTAATACTTTCTCTATATCCTTATCAGTTGAATTTAGATGCTCAGATTCTGGATTTAAATTATCATTCATGGCAATTCTTGGAAACCAAATTTAAGACAAAAAAAATGCCCTAAATCTAAGTAGATTAGGACATTTTAAATAATTATTTCATTAGCAATCAATGACCCTCACCATCAATTTCACCCTCTTCTAAAGGAACAGTTTGTGGTACAAAATCTTGCCCTGGAATTCTATAGTCAGTACCGTCTTTACTTGGTTTACTATAATCATAAGCCCATCTATGAACAATGGGTAAGTCTCCAGGCCAATTCCCATGGACATGCTCTACAGGAGTTGTCCATTCCAAAGTATTACTTCCCCAAGGGTTCTGAGGAGCCTTAGGACCTTTGAAAATTGAGTAAATAAAATTGAATAAGAAAATAAACTGAGCCAATCCACCAACCATTGCAAACATTGTCACCATATAACTAATATCACTAAGACCATCAAATAAAGGAAATTCCGTATTTGCATAATATCTCCTAGGTACGCCTGCTAAACCCTGAAAATGCTGAGGAAAAAACACACCATATGCAGTAATAAAGGTCAACCAAAAATGAACAAAACCCAGCTTCTTGTTAAGCATTCTTCCCCACATCTTAGGAAACCAATGGTAAACACCGGCGAACATTGCCATTACTGCAGAAAGACCCATAACAATATGGAAGTGAGCAACAACAAAATAAGTATCATGAAGATTTATATCTAGAGCAGCATCAGCTAAAATGATACCAGTTACACCACCTGTTATGAAAGTAGAAACCATTCCAATTGAAAACATCATCGCCGGGGTATAACGGATTGATCCTTTCCAAAGTGTAGACAAATAATTAAATGCCTTTACCGAAGATGGAATTGCAATTAATAAAGTTGTAAAGGTGAATACCGCACCAACAAAGGGATTCATTCCAGTGACGAACATATGATGTCCCCAAACTATAAATGAAAGAAAGCCTATTGCTAATATAGAGCCTACCATGGCTCTATAACCGAAAATTGGTTTTCTAGAATTTGTAGATATCACTTCAGAACTAATACCTAGTGCAGGTAAAATAATTATATATACTTCTGGGTGTCCTAAAAACCAGAATAAATGCTGGAACAGCAGTGGACTACCACCAGTATGATCCAAGGCCTCACCTGCAATATAAATATCAGATAAATAAAAAGAAGTCCCGAATGTTCGATCGAATATCAACAACAATACAGCAGCAAATAATACAGGGAATGACAAAACTCCAAGTATAGCTGTAACGAATAATGCCCAAATAGATAACGGTAATCTAAGCATATTCATCCCTTTGGTTCTTAAGTTAATTACTGTAACGATGTAATTAATTCCACCTAATAATGATGAAACAATGAAAAACGACATACTTACTAACCAAAGCGTCATTCCCGTACCTGAACCAGGCATTGCCTGGGGCAATGCACTTAACGGTGGATAAATTGTCCAGCCAGCTGAAGCAGGACCACTCTCAACATATAATGAAGCAATCATTACCACTGAGGATAAGAAAAAGAACCAATATGAAAGCATATTCATCATTCCAGATGCCATATCTCTTGCACCAATCTGCAATGGAATCAATAAATTAGCGAAGGTTCCACTCAATCCTGCAGTTAGCAGGAAAAACACCATTATGGTTCCGTGAATGGTTACTAGAGCCAAATACATATTAGGGTCTAATACTCCACCTGGAGCCCACTTATCTCCTAGAAAAAAGTTAAGTACAGCAAAACTTTCCCCAGGGAAAGCTAATTGAAGTCTAAATAATAACGACATGGCCATACCAATAAAGGCCATCGTTGTTCCCGTCAGTAAGAATTGACGTGAAATCATCTTATGATCGTAACTAAATAAATACTTTGTAATAAACGTCTCTTTATGTCCAGCCATTTTCTTTCCGCCTATATAATTCTTATTGTGCTTGCGCAACATTGAATTTTGGTTGCTCTGCCAACCATTTGTTATACTCTTCTTCTGTTTCAACAATAATATTCATCTGCATATTGTAATGTGCAGCACCACAAATCTTGTTACATAAAAGTAGATAATCAAAATCTGGGTTTCCCGTGATTTTTTTCATTTCCTTGGTAGTAATAATTGGGGTAAAATAAAAGTGTGTTATTACACCCGGTACGGCATTCATTTGGGCTCTGAAATGAGGCATATAAGCTGAATGAAGTACATCTTGACTGCGTATTGAAAAATTCACCGATTTATTTACAGGAATATGAAATTCCACCTTCGTTATAATATCATCATTCGCAATATCAAAATTTTCATTTTTACTTTGTTCCTCATATTGAAGGACAGCAGCTCTATTTTTCTTTACCAGAATAATATTATCAAGGATTTCATCATCACTTACACCACCCGGAAAAACCTTTTCACGACTAGCTTCTAACTCAAATATTTGATCATCATATTCGTTTAATCTATCATCTATTGATGAACTATTAATGACACCTAACGCATTAGTTGTAGATATCATTCTAAAATTAGCTTTACCCAACTGATTATCTTCACCTGCATAACGTGCTGTCCAATCAAATTGTCTAGCATAAAGCTCAATATTAATAGAATCTTCAGGTTTATCCATTAGCATAGAGTTCCATGCTGAAATACCATATATAACGATTATTGTAAGAACAACAGCTGGAGTTGTCGTCCAAATTAATTCTAACCTATTATTGTGAGTTACAAATGTTGCTTTTGGACTAACATTTTTAGCATATTTAAAAAGAAACACCATTAAAAGGATATGGGTAATTCCAGCTGCAGTGATAATTATAATCATATTGAGGTCCATCAACCAATCATACTCTAAACCGTGTAAAGAAGCAGATTGTGGTAATAATTGATCACCAAACGACGCAACTAAATAAATGAAGAATGCAAAAAATCCTAAGAAAAACACAACAAACGCCCAACGGATATTATTGGTTTCTTGATCGTTTACTTGGATCTCATCAGTGCCTTTGAGCGCATTCGATAAATCAAATACTCTTAGCATTTGAACTATGGATACGATTCCCACAATAATGACTAAAGAAAGTAACAGTGCAGTCATGTCTATTTTTATTTTTAAGTCTTAACCGTTAATTAATGAATTTCATGATGAACACTTTCATCAAAGAATGGATGATTCTTCGGAACAAGAGGCGCCTTAGCAAGTGTTCTTGTAATTACAAAAGCAAATAATCCAACAAAGCCTATAGCCATTCCGACCTCTAATAAACCTATATATCCATGTTGTTTCATAGTACCCGGAGTAACCAGCATATAAACGTCTACCCAATGACCGCAGAAAAGTATTATACCCATTATCGTCAACATCATTCTATTTCTTTTCTTATCTCTATCCATTAAGGCAATCATAGGGAATATAAAGTTCACGAAGAACATGCCCCAATATAATAATGGATAAGCATTTATTCTAGCTTGAAAGTAGGTTACCTCTTCTGGAATGTTTGCATACCAGATCAACATAAATTGGGAGAAGAACAAATACGACCACAAAAACGAAATTGCGAACATCCATTTACCTAAATCGTGTATGTGACTATCATTAACCTCTTTCAATTCTCCTATACTCTTTAACCAGACAACCATGAGAATTGCAACAATCATTGCACTTAACCATAAACCTGAGAACACATACCACCCAAACAAAGTTGAGAACCAGTGGGTATCGATTGACATAATCCAATCCCAAGGAACGAATGTTGAAATAGGATATCCAAATGCAACTAAAAATATAGCCGCATCTCTAACATTCTTAAAATGACGACCACGCTCGAAACCCAAATCTTCCTCTAACGATCTTGTTCTAAAACGCTTCCACATATAAATCCACCCACCCATAATCAACAACTGCCGAATTATCATAAACGGTACATTGAGATACGCCGTTTTACCAGCAATTATTTCATCGAAATCTGGATTTAATATGGCACCTTCTACGGGATCTGAATAATAAGTTATTCCTTCTGCCGTTTTAACCATAAAATCACTGTAAACAGAAGCATCCATCCAATGATATAGATGGTGCATATGAAATGCGCCAGCGATCAGCACGATAAATAATGCTACTGCACCATAAGGCATGAAGCTACCAATTGCCTCTAAAATCCGTTTAATCACAACCCACCAACCTGATTCAGCCGCATAATTTACAGCCATAAAAAACGTTGCACATGCCGCAATTCCAAAAAAGAAAAAGCCATTTATTAATAAATTTGACCAAAACCTTGCTACCGCGTGATGGTGTGAATGTTCATCACCAGCCATAAACAATGAGGCAATACCCATGATTAGCGCAAGTCCGCCTATGGCCATGAAAATCATTGACCATCTTTTGACTTTGTTCGGTATAGTAAATTGTTCCATTGAAAAAGCGCTTTTTATTTAGATTCTTCTTGTTCTTTATTATTCTCAGCTTTCGCTGATGTTCCACCCAGTTTTTGCAATGTCTGTACATACAAAATCACATTCCAACGTTCAGTTTTCGTCATCTGAGATGCGTGAGAACCCATTAAGTTTTTTCCGTAGTTAAGCGTATGAAATATTTTACCTTCAGGTAAATCTTTAAGAGCCCCAGAATATGAAGGTGGTTGAGGATATTCACTATTTGTCGGTACGGTTCCATCCCCCAATCCTTTTTTTCCGTGACAATGAACACAATACCTTGTGAAAAGTACTTTAGCATCAGCTAAACTCCGCTCTGTTGCTTCAAGTGGATTCATTAGGTGTACTCCAGCCGCTTCGTAGCCCTCAATCGTATTTGGATAAGGGTAAGGTAAATTATCAGAACCTCTTGCTATCGTATTACTAGCCGGAAGCCGTGCACTCATTATTTTAGTTCCTGAAATCTCATTCTCACCATAAGTTTCAAATGTTGGAGATCGATACATATCAGGCATGTACTCAACTCCTGGACTATTTGGATCTGACTTGCACGCTCCTAAAAGTACGCCTGCAAATAAGATCATTAAAAAACCTCTTAATGCTTTGTTAACTGTAATTATATAATTTACTCTTGCCATGTTCTTATTTTTCAAAAACTTCTACGGTTCCAGTTTCTTTCAATAAATTCTGAATTTCTTCAACGCTCATTAACGTATTTTCACTAGGATCAATTTCCATTGCGAAATGATCATCAGTAGTTCTAGGATGTGGATTCTTAGCGGATACACCAGGAAGTGTCCAGTTTCTAAGGAAGTATGTCAAAGCCATTCCATGTGCAGCACACAGAACTGTAAATTCGAACATTATTGGAACGAATGACGGCATATTCTGAAGGAAGTAATTGTTCGGTTTCCCTCCAATATACATTGGCCAATCTACAATCATCATATAATACATTCCCAAAATAG
>TARA_B110000879_G_scaffold103590_1_pt1 | contig 23262 bp, 25 predicted proteins | sample TARA_B110000879 | Tara Oceans TARA_B110000879 (sample SAMEA4398094) | marine metagenome | biome: Polar Biome; feature: [SRF] surface water layer (ENVO:00010504); material: water (ENVO:00002006), including particulate matter (ENVO:01000060) such as... | depth 5 m
GGAAATGTCAAAATATAGTTTTCCACATTGTGGACTAGTTATTAAAATTATAAGCTTTACAATAGTATTAAGTTAAATTTTTTAATAAATCTACAATTCATGGCTTTATTTCATGATCTCTTAGATTTTTGATCTTTATAAAATTATAACCCCAATTCTCGTAACTAATTTTTATTGGATCACTTGAAATATTTTCTACCTCATATGTAGCTATTAAAATATCTCTATTATTTATATGAAGCTTTTTGATATCTAGTAAAGATTTAATCTTTACAGTTAAATTTGTCTCCTCTTTAAACTCATCGATCAATGCATCCTCTATGCTTAGGTATGGTTCGACTTTTCCTCCAGCTGCCAGCAAAATTAAAGTTTCTATTTTTGAAAGGACTTTTATTTTTATCTAAATTTATACAATATTCATCTCCTAAATGGGCAATAACTCTAAAGCCAACAAAACCTAAACCTCCGATAATAATATTTTTCTTCAATTATATTTTTTAAAAAGTGATACCAAAATATACATAAAAATAAAATATACAATCTGGAATATATTTAATTTTTTATTGTTTTTAAATCTAAATAGATATAAAACTCGAATTCTTTTTTCCAACATTTTTAATTTGTTGTTAGAAATAGAATTTTCTTGAACTCTATAAAAAAATAATGGTAAGCTCAAAGAATTCAAAATTGTTCCATGAGAGGATAAATATAACCATTGAACAAAATCTTCAAGGGCAATGTAATTTTTTTCTTCGTTAAACTTTGTTAATAATTTTTTATTCACAATGACAGAAGAATTTGAGATTAAATTTTTTTTTAATAAATCCCAAGTGTTGATTTCTTTAACTACATAAGAATTATTTAAAATCGTAGTGTCAAAATTTTTGAAAACCAATTCTGAATCATCACGAAAAAAAATTCTTTTACAAGACAAAAATTGAAAAGAATGTTTTTTCATTATATCAATTTGAATTTTTGTTTTTTCAGGATGCCAAACATCGTCAGAATCAATAAACGCAACATATTGATAATTTGATTTAGAAATCCCAAAATTTCTGGGCTTAGCAGGTCCTCCAGAATTTTCTTTTAAGTAATAAATTTTAACTAAATTATTTCCACAATAACTATTAAGTATTTCAGTTGTTTTGTCAGTTGAACAATCATCTACAATAATCAATTCAATTTTTTTATATGTTTGATTTAATACTGATTCTATTGTGGATTTAATTGTACATTCACAATTATAAGTTGGTAATATTACTGATATATACATTTTAAAAAATCTTGAAAGTTTGATTTAATACACTTTGAATTGATTCAGAAATATACTTTTTACTTTTTTATATAGTTACAATAAATCTGTATACATTTAGACATATGTCATATTAAATTATTTATTAATTCAACGATATTTTTTAAAGTTTTTATGTCTTTAACCACATCCCAATTCTTAAAAATATTTTCATTTTTTGTGCCATGATATATTTGACATGTTTCAGTATCAAATAAAATATACTTTTCAGGGAATTTAGTTATTACTTTAAGAGTAATAGCTTTTTCACTTTCTTTATGATCTTTAAATATATGTGATTTTCTATTTTTCATGAGTGGAAAAAGCAAAGTGAATGGTAAAGTCCTCTTTCAAAAATATTTGGTTTTCTTTCAAATTTTATGTGAGACCCTATTTCTGCATTATTCCAATGAGCAAATCTCGAACCCTTTAAAATTCTAAGTAATAATCTTTTATCTAATGAAATCTTTACAAATCTTTTAATAGTATCTATGTTGAGATTACTAACTATTTTATAGCTAGGATTTGATGTTAAATCAATTAATACAGATTTGGAATCAGAAATTTGAATTATTAATTGAGTGTTAGAATTAAAATTTATTTCATTTTTTTTCAAACAAAATCTTTTAAAAGAATCAGAAATTAAATTGATTATACTATTGTCGTCTGGAAGAATATCATCTTCATAATCAAATTTATGTTTTGAAATTTTTTCAAGATATTTGTCAATTTCTTTTTTGGAATCAGGCATATAGTTTGAATTGGATTTGCCATTTTTTAAATCAAAGTATTTATAGGGATTTAACAGAAAACCAGTTGAGGATACTTTTATATTTTTTTTAAAAAATTCTAAAGCTTCATGAAGTGTAGGAACACCTCTATATTTATTTAGTTGAGATAGTCTTCCGCCCAATAAATATGTGCCAGCAAAAGGCATGTAATATTTTGGTTTAACTTTTTCAATAAATTTAATTCCAAAATTCAAAAATTGAAGTTCTTTGGTTTTAGCAGCTTGTATTTTTTCTTTTTCATCCATTTCAAAGCATTGAGGATAAGGTCCTGCACCAGCATATCCTACTAAAAGTAAGTCTATTTTTTTGTGATCTTTTAAAATAACATCTAATGTGTTTATTCCCAAATCATATGGGCAGTCATTTAGATTTAAAACTGAATAATCCTCATTAAATATTAAACACATCGAATCTATTTGTGTAGTTTTATATTTAACCTCAACATTTGAACAGCCCATGAATTTTGAACATAATTCTGGATTACAATTATCTGCAGCTAAAATTTTAATTTTTGTTTCAGAATCTAAACTGAATTCTTTGTTGTGTTCTAACTCTACAACCTTAAATCCTAATCTTTCTATATTTAATTTTAAAAATTTTGATTCATAATCGAGAATTAAAACTGGTATATTCTTGTTTAATTTATCAAATGATTTTCTGCTAAAGTGATCTGGATGGATGTGAGAAACATATATATGTGTAGCAGAGTTCAGTAAATCTATATCGAGATTAATATCAGAAGAATGGAACCAAGATCCATAATACTCACCATTTACAAACCAAGGATCTTTTAATATTTTTAACTTATTTGTTTCAATTATAACAGTTGAAGAACCAATGTTCTGTATTTTCATAATATTTATTTTAAGTGGTTTTAATAAACTATATATTTATAAAATAATAAACTTTTAAATATTTTAAGTAGTTATTTTTACACTTAATCTGATGAAGAAATATATTTTAAGTCAAATCTTGTTCCTTTGCTTAATTTTTTATTACTTCTTTTTCCAAGGATTTGATGTAAGTATTTTGGATGAAGTCCGTGTCCAGGGCGAATAGATCTAATATTTTTTTCAGTAAACACTTCACCGCATTCTATGTTTTCAACCACATACAAGGATCTTGAAAAATTTCTACCATTTTCTTGTTTTTTTGTAAGTGAATAATCAATTTTTCCAATTGAAAGCTCAGCCTCTCTCACAGCATTAACCATTTGAGTAAATTCAGATTCATCCATAGAAAAAGAGGCATCTGGTCCCCCGATGGAGTGATCTAAAATGAAATGTTTCTCAATAATTTTAGCTCCAAAACACGTTGCTACGATTGGAGCAATATTCCCCATTGTATGATCTGACAAACCGGTTATTACTCCAAACCTTTCAGCTAAGTCTTTTATCATACAAATATTTGCTTCATTAATAGGAGCAGGGTAACTAGAGGTGCACTTTAATAATGCAATATCATTATTTCCCATCTTTTTACAGGCATCTAAGGCTAATTCTATATCTTTAAGTTCGGCAATACCCGTAGACAAAATAATTGGTTTTCCTTTTGAAGCTGCATATTCAATTAAAGGGATGTCAGTAATTTCAAAAGAAGCAATCTTATATGCTGGAACATTTAATTTTTCTAAAAAATCAACTGCAGTTTTGTCAAATGGTGAAGAAAAACAAATTAATCCTTCATCTTTTGCAACTTGCATTAGTTCTGCATGCCATTCCCATGGAGTGTAAGCTTCTTTATATAGTTGATAATAATTTTTACCCTCCCAAATTGTTCCTTTAATTAAAAAATCTTCTTTATCACTATTGATAGTAAGTGTATCTGCAGTGTAAGTTTGTAATTTAATGCAATCGGCTCCAGCTCGTTTGACAGCTTTTATAGTTTGAATGGCCGTAGTAATACTTCCATTGTGATTAGCAGAAAGTTCTGCAATTATAAATACTTTACTTGATTTATTTATTTCAAAATTTTCTATCTTCATTATACTTTTTATTTCAAAATAATGTTATTTGCTAATTCGAAATCATACTTTCTTACTTTGCATAATTCAACTACTCCATTTGGAGTTTTAACTAAAAAGGGACTAGTAGATATCACTAAGCCATTACTCATTTCATTAGTAAAACCTATTTCAGTAAATTTTATTTTATCTATAATAATTTTATTTCCATTAAAATATGTGAAAGCGCCAGGATATGGATTTGCTTGTGCTCTAATCCAATTATAAATTCTTTCTTTTTGCCAATCCCAATTAATTTTCCCATCATAAGAGGCTCTCTTTCCAAAATAAGAAGCAAATTCATTTCGTTGTTTTATGAAAGTCAACTTCCCTAAACTTGCTTTAGTTAAAACTAGATTTAATAGCTCTAAATAATGATGATTAAATTTTTTTAAAATATCTGAACCAGTATCTTCATAATCAATTTTTATTTTAATTTGCTCAATAATATCCCCAGTATCACAACCCTCATCAATTAAATGTGCTGTTATTCCAGTTTCTGATTCATTATTTATAATGGCCCAAACATGTGGAGTTCTCCCTCTGTATTTTGGCAGCAAAGAACCATGTATGTTAAAGGCAAACTTTTTAGGTAATTCAATCATGTCTTTTTCTATGAGAAATAAATAATTAACTGAAATTAAAATATCTATTTTCATTCGTTTACAAAAATTAAATCCTCTACCATTTCTAGGGTTACCAATAAAATGTACAATCCCATTTTGATTGCAAAAATCTATTATACTATTTGATTTGGAGTCGGTCAAAACATATTCTATTTTAGAATTTATGTATAAGTGTTTTAAAGCTATATAACCTAAATTACCACTTACTAATATTCCTAAATTCATATATTATTAATTTTTGAGTGGATTACAACATCAATAAATTTATTATTGTAAAAACAATGCTCAAAAAATATAGCTTCTTTAAAATAATTATTGTGTTCAAGAACCTCATACAAGTGAGGTCTTAAATCAAAAGCATAAACAAAGACTTTGTGTAACTTTAATTCATTGAATGCTACTTTTTCAATCAAAGTCAAATAAGCTGTCCAAATCTCCTGAAAACGATTTTTCTCTAAATTAGTATTCATAATAAATGAAATCTCTGCATTTTTATCAATAAAATTTATATGAACTAAACCACCATAACCAATACAAATTTCATTTTCTAAAAACGAGAATAAAATTTGACTTGGTTTATTCTGCTCAAATAATTTTGAAATTACAGTATTAAAGTAAATTTCTTGGTTTTCAATCGTAAGTGGTTTGTCTTGCCTTAAATGATACATTTGTTCATTTCGCCATTTCATTATTTCAAACTTATCTTCAAAACGAATAGGGACAATAGAGAATTGTCCTGAGTTATAAATTTGATTATTTAAGGTTTTATATTTATTCATTAATCAATACAAATTCTTGATTCTTGCGTGACATAGAGGTCTTTTTAATTAGTTTTCTTATTTCTTTTTTCACAATCTGAAATAATGGAGTAAATATCGATTAACCCTTCAAAATATAATTTTAAATAATATTCATTACGGGCGGTGTATTTATGAAAATTTGTGCTGAATAAATACCCATTAGTTAGCTTTATAACTTGTAATAAACAGAATTCTCAAAGTCCCTCAATCATCATTTTATATTTTAATTCGGCAATCTTCCAGTCTGTTTCAGTATCAATATCCTGTGCTTCCAATTCACTAACTACAATAAAACCAGAGGAGTTTGTCCACAGTTTTTTTTGTAACAAAATTTTATCAGTTTTTAACCAATAGAATTGCCCTGCATCATGATATGTTGGTTCTAAATCTTGCGTCCTAGTATCAATGTGTCCAGGCTGAATCATACGAACTAAATCTTCTTGAAATATCTTCATAGATCTCTGAACTGGAAAACCATATTGAATGATAGGAAATACGGAATCTAGTGATTTACTTTTTAAGATATCTAGGCATTTACTTAATTTTTTAATTGAGACAAAGGGAGCTGTAGGATAAATACAACAAATATTATCGAATGATTTAGCTTGTCTTTTATAATTATCTAAAACTTCAAGGATTACATCTACTGTAGTTGCAAAATCATTTGCGTTTTTTTCACTTCTTAGAAAAGGCACTTTTGCCCCATATTCCTTAGCAATTACAGCTATTTCTTTGTCATCAGTAGAAACTATAACCTCATCAAATAAATGAGAATCAATTGCTACCTGTATTGAATAAGCGATTATAGGTTTACCTAAAAAATGTTTAATATTCTTTTTTGGTATTCGTTTACTTCCTCCTCTTGCTGGTATGATACATAGATTACTCATTATAGAAGTTATCTATTTTTTCGATAACATATTGTTGTTCTATTTTAGTTAATTTAGGATAAATTGGTAAAGAAATACATTTTCTATAATAGTTCTCAGAAACTGGAAAATCCCCCACATTATAACCAAATTGTTTGTAATATGGCATTAAATGACATGGTACATAATGAATTTGACAATAAATATTATTTTTTCTTAAATAATTATACAAACCTAACCTGTTGGGAACTTCAATTATATAAAGATGATAAGCATGACCTTCAATTAATTTTGAATGACCTTCAATGTATCCTTTATTTTTAAAAACATTATTATAAATAGCTGCGATTTCTTTTCTTCTAGATAATCCGCTGTTTGCTCTTTTTAGCTGGCTTAAACCGAGAGCAGCATGAATATCACTTAACCTATAATTATATCCTAAATCAAGCATTTCCATATACCATCCAGGATATTTGGCATCAGTATTTTCAAATCCATTTGCTATTGTAGTACTATTTTCAAATAATGATTCATTTCTTGAAATTCCATGTGATCTCAACAATAATAACTTTCGATATAATTCATAGTTGTTAGTTGTTATCATTCCACCTTCTCCACATGCAATATGCTTTACAGGATGAAATGAAAAAATAGCTAAATCTGCAAATTTTCCACTACCACAATTATATTTAACCCCAGCGCTATCTAAGAAATAACCGCCTGGAGAATGACATGAATCTTCAATAATTGACAAACCATAATCATCTGCGATTTCTCTAAGAAATTTTAAATCAATGGCTCTTCCAGCAAAGTTGACTGCAACAACTGCCTTGTAAGTGCCCTTTGGTGATTTATCTAAAAATTGTTTAAGCTTATTAAGATCTAAAAGATATGTATTAGGGTCAATGTCTGAAAATACAATTTCCCCACCACAATATCTTATACAGTTAGCAGATGCAACAAAAGTAATAGGGGAAGTTATAACCTTGTCACCAGTTTTGATACCAAGAGCTAAAGCACAAAGATGTAAGGCAGCCGTACCATTTGAAACTGCAACAGAATATTTTGATCCAATGTAATTAGAAAAATCATTTTCAAAAACTCGAATGGATGGTCCTTGCGTTAAAAAACCACTTTTTAAAACATTGACAACATTGTTAATGTCATCTTCATTTATGTTATGCTTTCCGTATGGAATTATATTTTCCATTATTATTTTTTGTGAATTTTATCAATTAATCGAAAAATAGGTTTCCTATGTATTTTATCTCCCGAGAACTCATCTGTAATTAATTCTAAAGAATTTAAATCTAATTTATTTGTTAAAAACTCATTTAAAAACTCATCTTCATCATGCTCTGAAGTTGCAAAACTATTATCACAAGCAATTAAATTTCCTGTTTTACAAACATGAATAATGTTATTATTAATTTTTTTGTAATTATAGTACACATCAAATGGAGATTTAAAGCTAACATTATCAACAAATTGAGTAAATCTATTCTTGAAAGTGTATAAAAATCTAATTGTTTTTCTAATGATTGTTTTTTTATCAACTTTAAACTCATTGTTAAAAAATGAAACAATGGTGGGAAAATCTTCTTTTGAATGAAAATTTAACGCAATATTAGAGCAATCATAAAATGCTTTGGATAAACTAAGTACTGGCTTTCCTATTAACGATGCTTCAAAAAAAGAAGAGCTTCCATTAATTATTAATAAATCAGCTTGATTTATTAAAAAATTAGTGTCAACATTTTCATTAGATTTAATGTAATTTATTTTATTTTTTTTACAAAAAGATTCGTAATAATTGATGATATTATTTCCGTCTTTATTAAAAATTTCTAGGGCCCATATTGGATGAAATCTGATGATTATATCATCTTTACAAACCAAATTATTTTCAATAAGATATTCCAATCCATTAAGCGGATGATCCCAATCATTTATTTTAAATTTCACATCTCCTAATAATTCAGATCTACTAGAGGGTAAAAAAAGAATTTTTTTTGTGCTTTTTTTATTCAAATCTTTCCAATTAATTCCAATATGGTCTTTATTAAATTGTTTGAACTCATACTTATTTATTTTTTTAAATCTCTTTAAAATCGGTTGATAAACATCATTAATCTGATCCCTTGTTAAAGGTTTGTTTTTGAAAATATTGTGAATTTTAATTAATTGTGATACTCCAGATGGAGATTCATTTGGGGTTAATAATAATCCTTTACCAAACCATGGCGTTTCTACAGAAATAAAATTTATGGAACTCTCAGCACATGCTATTCTTATGGCTTTTAATAGATCAATTCGTCCATTGAAACCAATAACGGCATCCAACTTTTTATCTAGAATCCAGTTTTTAGATGCTATTCTAAATTTATCTGTTTCTTGATTTAATAAAATAAAATCTTTTTCAGTTTCAATTTCTTTTATTTCACTCGGAGTTTCAGATCTATTATAAGTGAAAAGTGAGGATAATATTAATTCATTATTTAATTCAGTTTTTGGCCTGGTTTTAATATTCTGAACGTTAATTGGAGTAAAAGATTCATTTAAATAAGATTTTAAACCAAATGTTTTGCAACCCAAACAAGTTATAAAATTTGATCTCTTTTTTTTATGAATTAATTTATTATAACATAATTTAGGAGAGCCGTCACATTTTGCAAAAAATAGATTAATATTTTCTATCTTTTTAAGATAATTAACAATGAAAACTAAATTTTGGTTATGTGGCCTAAATGGAAATGGATTTATTATTCCTATATTCATTTTTAAAATAATTAAGATGATTTATTAGTAAAAAAATAATTATTGCATTTGGCCAATAATCTAAATATCTGTTGGTAACTAATATTAATAAAAACGCTACAAAAAATAATTTTATTCTAAATCCATTTGCTAGGTTAAAAAATTTAGACTCATAAAAAATTTTAAATAAAGAAAAAAGAAAAAAGAAAAACAAAGGGATCCCAAAAGATGTCGCATATGCTATATATTGTCCGTCTCCTGCATTATATGAAACCCCGTCTACATGTCCAAATAATAAAACAAATGGATTTTCAAATAGCTCATAAAAGCTTTTAAAGTATTCTAATCTGTAATATACGCTGGCAGATTCATTTGAAGAGCTTAATCCGTATTCAAATAAACTTTGTAATTTCAAAAACCAATGAAAATCAACTAAGCGAAAAGATTCTAGTAAAAAATCAGGGTAAATCAAAAAAAATAAAATTAAAGAAACTAATATTAATAATATATTTCTCTTTTTATAAAGAAAAAAAGAAAGTATAAACATTATTAGAATTGGCATCAATGCTTGAGTAAACAAAAGAGAAAAAGTTAAAAGAACATTTATCACAGATTCTCTAAATGGTTTAAAAATACCTTTGTTAATAAAAAGTAAATAAATAATAATAATTCCATATGATGATGGATTACCCATACCACCAATAAATGCCTTATTTTCCCACAAACTATTTCCTAAAAAAAAAGAATATATATCAACCGGAAACCAAATAAATAAAAAAATATATATCAGTAAATTATTAAGTTTAGGTATAAATTTTTGATTATATCCAATTCCAAAAAGAATAAAAATAACAAAATACATGTTAAAAAACTGAGGCTCGTTCCATGTAGAAAAAGGGATGTAAATCATATAAGAAATTAAAAAAAGAATAAAAGAAAAAATTATCAATGAATTTTTTTTAATTAATAATTTAGATGGAAATGGCTGAGAAAGAAATAATAGAAATACGGAAAAAAACTTTAAAATAAATCTTAGAGTTCCACCGTCAGAAACAGATCCTGAATCAAATTCATACAAGTAATTAGAAAGCATTATATTAAATGCAATAAAAATACCTGAAATAAAAAACCACTCTCGTTTAAAATATAATTTAGTATAAAACAATTTTTGGTGTTTTATCCATACGTAATTCAGAAATTAAATAAAAAATTAATGGGCTAATTATGATTAAGAGTGCTTCTAAATAAATTAAATTAGAAAAACTTTGAAGTGAGTTTAAATTATTAGAATAGAAAATATAATACATTATAATTCCAAAAAGACAAAATATATTACTCTGCAAGTTATATTTGATTTTACCGTCAATAATAAAATATATTGATATGATTTCAGTCATTTTAGCAATCCCTAAACAACAAAATGGAATATAAATAATCTCAATTTGTTTGTACTTTGGAAAAAATTCATACACTAAATCTTTTAAGTTATACAAAATGAAATATACAGTTAATGAAATTAGTAAAGTTTTTAGCCAAGTAAATAAAATATAATAAGCGCTAAAATCTTGATTCCGACTTTTTTTAGAAAAAATGGGATTTAAAATTACTGAAAATAAATATTGAAATTGATTTCCAATAATAACAAGGCTAAATCCAAGAAAATAAATACCTAAGTCATCTGCAGATAATTTATTAGAAGCTATAAATCTTACAAAGAAAAAAAGCAAGGATGCAGTAAAAACTGTTGTTAGATAAGTTTTAGTTTTAATAAATAAACTGAATATTTTCTTAAACTTTACGAAATAAAATTTATAATTAAACTTATTAAGATAAATTAGTTGAACAATAATTAATACAGCTTCAAAAATTAAAGCATAATACAGATTATTAAAAAAATATGTAAGTATAAGTATTGGAAATAAAGTAAAAATATTTTTATAAAAAAGTGTTTTAGAAAACTTTAATGAATTTTTTAAATTTAGTTCTAAATATGTGATTACAAATAATACTTGTGAAAAAGAAAAAAAAATTAATAAAATATATTCATAAAAATTATTAAAATCTAATAAAAAGAAAAGTGCTAAAATTAGAATTGGAGTTATGTATATGTAACCCCAGAGTAATTTAATTTTAGATTTTAATATTGAAAATAATTTATCATCTAGATTCTTACTTATATCGTAAATTGTTCCATAATACAAACCCAAAGCACCAAAACTTATAGTAAATGTAGATACCATATAAAATTTTGAATAAATCCCAAAATCAGCAGGAATTAAAAATTTAGCAATTAACATTTGTTTTGAATAAGCAATTAAACTAGATAAAAAGATAAAAAATGCTACAAAAATTTTAGATTTAAAATTCATTAATAAACATTTTATCCTCGCTAACAATATCGTTCATTATATCATAGTCATTAATTGCATAGGTTATTTCGAAAGCCAAGCGAGGGTTTTTAACTGGTGTGTTAGCCTTATGAAACCCTAACGTATCTTCAACAAAACCATCTCCAGATTTTCCTAAAACTTCAAATAATTTCTCTGGATATCTTTTATTAATCTGTGCATCTGTATACCTTTTCACTCTGAAACCTTCATTGAAAAATTCTTTGAACCCTGGATTTTGTGTACCTTTAACAAAAACATGAGTACCATCCCCTTTTTCTAAATCAGTCAAATAAAAAAATATTTTTAAAAACTTGTAATCATCTACATCTCTATGAAAAAAATGTGCATGTTTAATTCGTTCTTCGTCGGAAACATTTGAGGGAAATGTCCACCAAAGGATTGTCCCAACTTTTTTAACATATTTTCCTAAATATTGTTTAGCAACGTTTAATAAAAGTGGTGAGTTAACAATTTCAGAAAACAAATTATTTTCCTCTATATTATTATATTGAGCTAAAAGTATTTCTTTTCCTAATTTTTCTTCCATCTTTTTGTGATCTTTAAGATAATATCCGAGCTGAGGATTTCTTAAAGCAAATACAGGTTTGTCATTTATATATTCTAATATATGTTTTACTGTTTCTTTGTTCAATTTAATACACTTAGATATCCCATCCTTTTTGAGCTCCTTAATTATTCGATTAATACCGTATCCTGAAGTTAATTCAATTCTTTCCTCAATATTTTTATTTAATATAGTTTGAGATGAAAATAGGACAGAAATATAAACTCCAATTTGTCTAATTATTGGAATACGAGAAAATAATCTCATGTATTTATACTTTCTTTTATTAGAAATCATAATTACATCATATTTTTAAAAATCATTATTGCTTTAAATCTTTTTTGACTAATCCATTTAATATTCCAAGCCAAATTATATAATAATTCGTTTATTAATTTAAATATCCTATCTAATTTAATTATGATACTAAAAAGAAAATAATTATTAGGATTTTCTAAGCTAGAATAAGATTTTTTATGTTGATGGAAATTGAATGATACATTTAAACTTGATTTAATTCTCTTGAAATACCAATCTAAGTAAGACTCCATAATTTCATTTTTTTTGAAAATTTCATATCCGTTAAAAGCACTAACTAACTCCTCTCTACTATCAATATTTATTACATTATCAGGGTCACTCCTGTTTTCTCGCTCACTTGTGTCTTGTGAACTTTCATCTCTTAATAACATGATTTCATTATTAATTTTTATTTTACCCTCTAAACAACAATAAATAATATCTGCTAATTCTTGAGCATTTTCTACTTTCACATTCTTGATTATAGTAAAAGATTTTTTAAAATCTTTTACCTTTCTCATAGACCAAAACAGAGGAGAACATCCTATGTTCATTACCCTTTGAAGTAAAAGAAGCCTTCTAAATGGATTTTCGTCATCAATATCACAATTCGAAAAAGCATCTCTCCAATAATGAATTCTGAATAATCCTAAACTTTTCTTATAATTCAAATATCTTCCAACATAAGTAGTGTAATCTTTATTGACACTTAAAAATTCTATAGCTTTTATTAAATATTCTGGCATAAAAACATCTTCGTCATTACCTAAACAAATTAAATTATCATCATTGTGTAATTTTAATTCATTCTCAACCCTCTCAATCATTGAAGTGCTACTGGAAGCTTTATAAAGAATATTTAAATTTATTTTACTTACTAAATCTTTATTTTTAATTGAGCTTATTTTATCACTTCCGTCCAAAACAATTATCTTAGAAATTACACCTAAAGCATGATAGGTTCTTAACGTTTTTTTAAGTTTATGATGTCTGTTGTACGTTGGTATTAAAATTGTCAAATTTTCTAAGCTCATATTTACATTTATTTCACTCTCTTCAAGTATCCGTCTGGAGCATTACTAATTTGTAATTTATTATCAATAGACTTATCGATTTCAAAATTATTATTTACTTTTAAAAATTCAAAAACAGCAGTTTTAGGGTTATTTCCAATACACCAGTCTCTACCAGCCCAATCATAATTTTCGCCAATATCTTCAATAATAGTATCCATAACAATACAATAACTATTAATACTTGTTAAACTTGCATATGCATTTAACTCATTTAAAACATGTTCGTGCGTATGATTACTGTCTAAACATATTAATATTTTGTTATAGTTTTTAGCAATATTTTTAACTTTCTCTACTATTTTTAAATCGGTACTTGGTCCTTGAATCATTTGTATCCTTGAAGACATTGGGTGCTTTTCTATTTCTATTTTGTTATGTTCCCTAATATCAATATCTATACCAATAACCTTTCTTTTAGATTCTGAAGGATTTAATGTAACATTAGATTCTATAGCCTCAGACATATCAATCAATGCTAACATTGATGCACTTAAAATCAAAGAACCACCATGTGCGATTCCAGTCTCTATAATCAAATCTGGTTTTACTTTCCAAATAATTTCTTGCAAAGCAACTATATCTTGAGGATATTGTATTATAGGTCTCCCCAAATGCTTAAAATTATATGAGTATTTTAATTCATTTAATTTTTTTATGTATGAATTCGTTAACTTTTTAATTTCATCATTTTCTCCTATTAAAGAAATTCTTTGACGACATTCATCTTCAAATTTTTTTGTTTTATTCATTTTTTAGATTTCTAATTTTTATTGTTACTTCATATTTAATTCCATTTTCTTCAAACCAGCATCCCTGGAAACCCTCAAAGGTTTTAGCTCTTAACAAATTAAGAATGTTTCTGCCTAAATATTTTTTATCTAACTCTATCTTAGAAGCATTAATTAATTCAGAAGATTTATGAAATGAACCTTCTGATATATCTTGATATTTCAATTTAAAAATACCGTCTCGAAAACTAGGATAGAAGTCTTTAAATAAATTTAACATTTCATTTTGCGCCTTGTTGTATAAAGACTCTCCGTTATCGAGCCAAGAATAGTTTATTGTTTTTTGAACAATAATTGGACCTGTATCAACATTTTTTTCTACCATATGTATTGAAACTCCGAATGGAGCCTCTTCTACAATAGCCCAAAAATTATAATGCTTTCCTCTATTATAAGGCAACAAACTTGGGTGAGTATTTATAAAGCCTTTTTTGGCTCTTGAAATAATAGATACGTTTATAATTTTTGGTCACCACGCTAAAACGCCATAATCAAAATATACACCATCTAGTGATTTTTCTAAATCACTAAAGCAAGCTACTTGTATATTATTATTCTTTGCAAAATTATAAATCGAGTTTTCCTCAGTGGTAATAACACAAATTAAATCAGCAGAGTGATTTTCAAATAAAAATTTGAAAATATTTTGACCAACATTGCCATCTGCAAATAAAACAATTTTCACCGATATTTTTTTATGTATTCCTTTATGATTTCAACAACGATAACACATTCAGAATATTTCATGTCATGAAAACTGGGTAAATTCACTCCATTTTGAAAAAGTTTGTATGAGATCTCATTACTTTTATTTTTTTCAAAAAATGGGAGAGAAGATAATGGAACAAAAAATGGTCTAAATTCAACTCCATTTAATCTTCCGTATTTAAAAAATTCATCAATTTTAACTTTTAAACCTTCATCAAAAATTACAGTAGGTAACCAATATCCATTTTTAGTATTTTCATTTTCAACATTAATTTTAACAGGTAAAAGTTCAAATAATTCTTTATACCAATTAAATATCTTTCTTTTTTTATTAATTAATTCATCTATTCTTTTAACCTGAGCACAACCAATAGCAGCCTGAATATTAGAAATTTTATATTTATAGCCGTAATTTCTCATCCAATAAGGTTTATGATCTGGATCTTCAGAATTTCTCCCGTGATCATTTAAAACTTTTATTTTTTTAATTAAATCAAAAGAATCTGAAACGACAATACCTCCTTCGCCAGTTGTTATAGTTTTTGTCCCGTGAAAAGAAAACACTCCGGCGTCACCAATTGAACCAACTTTTTTGTCTTTATATTCAGACCCAATTCCTTCTGCAGCATCCTCTAAAACTTTTAGATCATTTTTTTTAGCAATTTTCATTATTTCATCCATTTCACACACATTTCCATAAATATGAACTGGAATAATGGCTTTGGTCTTTTTTGTGATGGCCTTTTCAATCGCTTTAGGATCAATACACCAAGTGTCCTCTAGAACATCTACAAAAACAGGTTTAGCTCCAATATATAAAACAGGCTCTACACTTGCTACCCACGTAATTTCTGGTAATATTACTTCATCGCCTTCTTTGACTCCTAAGGCCAATAAAGCTAAATGAATAGCTCCAGTACATGATGATGTAGCAGTTGAATATTTAGACCCAAGATGTTCTTTAAATAAATTTTCAAATTTATAGATATAATCATAGCATTTTTCACCCCAGCCATTAGAGACAGCATCATTGGCATAATTTATTTCTAAATCTGTAATAGAGGGTTTGTTAATAGGAATTTTTTTCATAAAATTTTTAATTCCGGGATTGCAACAACAAATTTTCCATCCCATTCTTTTATGTAACTTAATTGACTTATTATTTCATCCTTAAGATTCCATGGTAAAATTACTACAACATCAGGTTTATCTATTTTAATATATTCTTCACTCTTAACTGGAATATGAGAACCTGGGAGGAATTTTCCTTGCTTAAAATCTGATTTATCAACTACATAGCTTATTAAATCTTTTTTTATTCCTGAAAAGTTTATAAATGTATTTCCTTTTGCTGCGGCACCATATCCAACAACTTTTTTGTTATTTTTTTTAGTATTTATTAAAAATTCCACAAAATTATCTTTTAATTTTTCAGTTAAAATTTGGAAATTCCCATAAGTACTCATTTTTTCTAAACCATATTTCAGTTCTAGATCCAAGATCTGTAAACTTTTTTCTGATTGTGGGTGTATTTGACAATTTTTATGCTTTGCATAAACTCTTAAAGAACCACCGTGAGTATTAAGTTGTTCTACGTCAAAGACTTTTAAGTTATGTTTTTCAAATAGTTTATGTATGAACAGAAGGGATAAATACGAATAGTGCTCATGATAAATAGTATCAAACTGAGTATGTTTAATTAATTCTAATAGATGGGGGAATTCAAAAGTGACAACTCCATTAGGTTTTAAAACATATTGTAGCCCTGAGACAAAATCATTTATATCTGGAACATGAGCTAAAACATTATTGCCTAAAATTAAATCAGCTTTGTAATCATCAGATATTTCTTTAGCTAATTTTTTCCCAAAAAAATCAATCTTAGTAGGAATTCCTTTTTTAATAGCAACTTTAGCTGTGTTAGCAGTAGGTTCAATTCCAAGAACAGGAATATTATTTTGATTAAAATACTGTAATAAATAACCATCATTACTTGCAATTTCAATTACAAGTGAATTAGAATTTAACTCTAATTTTTTTATCATCATCTGTGTATATTCCTTTGAATGCTTCAACCAAGAGGACGAAAAAGATGAAAAATAAGCATAATTATCATTAAAAATTTCATTGTGCTTAGCAAACTCATTAATCTGAACCAAATAACATTTTTCACAAACCTGAACTTTTAAAGGAAAATATTTTTCTGGACTTAACAAATCTTCCTTATCTAAAAAAGCGTTTGATGGTGGACTAAAACCTAAATCACTAAAAACATATTTTAGATTGGTATTACAAAATCTACATTTACTCATAATTGTTTTTTTTCTAAAAAATCAATATTATTATCTTTTTCAGAAATTTCAGAAATTTTATTTTTTAAATTAATATTTAACAAAGGGTCTTTATAGTTGATCCCTGAATCATGATTTGCATTATAAAACTGACTATGATTATAAAGCATTACCGAATTATCCTCTAAAGTTTGAAAACCATGTGCAAAACCTTTTGGAATAAATAGCCCTAAACAATTGTCGCTAGAAAGTTCAATTTCAAAATATTTTAAATAGGTAGAAGAATTTTTTCTTAAGTCAACAACAATGTCTAAAACTGAACCCACAACGCAACTTACTAACTTTTCTTCTTCAAAAGGAGATTTCTGAAAATGCAAACCTCTAAAGGTTCCTTTTTTATAATTAATAGAAATATTTTGTTGAACAAATTTACCTTTCCAGTTTATCTCTGAAAAATAATTTTCGCAATAAGTTCTATAAAAAACACCTCTTTTGTCATTAACTTTTTTTGTGTTTACAATCCATAAACCTTCAAATGATGTTTTTTTAAAATTCATTTTTTCAAATTAAAATATTCAAGAACATCAGTCTCTGTGTTTATTTTTTTTGAAATATAAAAATCTTTGTACCATTCTACTGATTTTACAACTGATTCTTCAGTATTCCATTTAGGAGTCCAACCAAGTAAAGATTTTGCTTTGTTATTGTCTAGCATAAGTAGATTTGCCTCGTGAAATTTATTTGCACTAACTAATGTTTTAAATTTTATTTCCTCCCAACATTTTTTTGAAAAATTTGATATAGCTTCAACATCAAAAACTTCTTCTTTATCTGGTGAAAAATTCCAACTTCCAGAGAATTCTATATTAGAATTATACAAATTTGCTCCTAACAATAAGTATCCTGAAATACAGTCTAATACATGTTGCCAAGGCCTAATAGATTTTGGGTTCCTAATTTCAACATATTTACCGTTGATGGCAGATTTAATCAAATCTGGTATTAATCTATTTTTAGACCAATCACCACCACCAATCACATTACCCGCTCTAGCGGAAGCAATTAAAAGATTATGATCGCTACCATACTTATCTAAATTATAAAATGAATTTCTGTAAGATTCAATCAAAATTTCACAACAAGCTTTAGATGAGCTATATATGTCATACCCTCCTAAAGTACAATTCTCATTGTAGAAAGTTTCTTTTTCAATATTTTTATAAACCTTATCTGTTGTAATAATGACGGCAGATTTTATCGAATCTATATTTTTCATTGACTCTAAAAGATTAGCAGTTCCAATTACATTTGTTTTATAAGTCCCTAGGGGATCTAAATAAGATTCTATAACTAAAGGTTGAGCAGCTAAATGAAATACAATATCTGGCTTAAAATCATTTAATGCCGAAGACAATTTTTTTAAATCAGAAATATCAGAGAATATACCCGCTTTATTATATTCAATTAAATCATAATGATTTAATTCGTTGTCTGGTTTTAAAGAATATCCAAATACTATAGCTCCAAAAACATCTAAAGTTTTTGCAAGCCAAGAACCTTTGAATCCCGAATGACCAGTGATAAATACTTTTTTATTTTTATAAAAATTTGGAATTTTACTTATTTCCATATTTTCCACTCTGGATTAGTATGCCACAATTTTTCGAATTCTATTTTATCTCTTAAAGCATCCATTGATTTCCAAAAACCATCATGATTGAATGCCATAAGCTGCAGGTCTTTTGACAGTTGTATTAGAGGTCCTTTTTCAAATTGAACATCATCAACTTCCCCTTTAAAATAATTAAAAACATCTGGTTCCAGCACAAAAAAACCTCCATTAATACGAGTTCCTAAATCTTCTGGTTTTTCTGTAAATTCGTAAATTTCATTATTAGAATTTATATTTAAAAATCCATATTGCATTGGAGATTTAACGCTGGTAAGTGTAGCAATTTTATTATGGTTTTTATGAAATTTCAATAATTCATTTATGTCAATATTTGATAATCCGTCACCATAGGTAAGCATAAAAGTTTCGTTTTCAACGAATTTTCGTATTTTTTTAATTCTCCCGGCAGTATTCGTATTTAAACCTGTTTCAACCAAAGTAATAATAAAGTTTTCTGAATCTGAATCATGAATAGTAAGTTCATTATTTTTTACATTAATGGTAACATTCGAGTTATGTAAATAGTAATTTTTAATATATTCTTTAATGATATAACCTTTGTAACCAAGGCATATTACAAACTCATTAATATTGTATTGGCCATAATATTTCATTATGTGCCATAAAATGGGCTTCCCACCTATTTCAACCATAGGCTTGGGAATTGTTGATGTCTCTTCCATAAGTCTGGTACCCATACCCCCTGCTAAAATAACTACTTTCATTTATCCATATTTTTTATCTTATTTCTTAAAGTTTCAACAGTTTCAAAATCACTATTTTCACCTGAGTTATAACTATAACCTTCCTTAACTTTTACGGCATTAAATTTTTTTATATAATCTTCTAAATTCCAATTTGGTTTAGAAGGAAGCATTGAATAAAACCTACCAATATCATAGGTTAAAAAAGAATCAGGTTTTGTTATCATTTCTTCATGAACTTTTTCTCCTGGTCTAATCCCTACAATTTCAATTTCGGAATTAGGAGCAATTGCTTTGGCCAAATCCATTATTTGATATGAGGGGATTTTGGGAACAAACATTTCTCCTCCCCAGGCATTTTCTAAAGCATAAATAACCATCTTAACACCCTCTTCAATAGATATATTAAATCTTGTCATGTTAGGGTCAGTTATTGTTATATTTTTGTTTTGATCTCTTAAATTTTTAAAAAAAGGAATTACTGAACCATTAGAAGCCATAACATTTCCATACCTAACAACAGAAAATTTAATATCTTTTTTTCCTTTTATATTATTAGCAGAAACAAAAAGCTTATCAGAAACTAATTTTGTAGCGCCATATAAATTTATTGGTGCTGCAGCTTTATCTGTTGACAAAGCGACTACTCGTGAAACACTAGATTCTAAAGATGCATTAATAACATTCCTAGCCCCGTTTATATTTGTTTTAATACATTCGTCAGGATTATATTCGGCAATATGTACATGTTTCATTGCCGCCGCATGAATTACGTAGTCTATTCCAGAAAACGCTCTTACGAGTCTAGATCCATCTCTAACATCTCCTATGAAATATCTTATCATTGGATATTTGGATTCTGGAAATACTTGAGACATCTGAAATTGCTTCTGTTCATCTCTTGAATAAATAACTAACTTATTAACTTTAGGATACTTTTTTAGAATATAGCCTGTCAAAGCCTTTCCTAGAGAGCCAGTCCCACCTGTAATTAAGATTGATTTGTTGTTTAAAGAAAATTTATTCATAATTATTTAGTTAAAAAAATTGTTTATAAAATTCAACTTAAGTAATGTTTTTTTAAAATATAGTCTTTTACAGAGGTTTGCGGTAACCAACCTAAGTCTCTTATTTTTGAGGTATCACAAGTTGAATCCATTCTATTACCTTTTCGCTCAGGAATCATTTTAATATTTCCATTAAAAAACTCAGCTATTTCAATTATAGAATATGATTCTGGGTTTCCTATTCCATAACCATCTCCTTCACCTTTCTCGCCAACAAGTAATAAACCGGATATTATATCATCAATGTGAGTAAAGTTTCTTTTTTGAGTACCAGGCTTAACAACTTCTAAAGTTTTTTTGTTTAATATCTTATTTTTAAAGATACCTATCAAAGTAGCGTAACTTCCAGTTGAGATTTCATTTTTACCATAAACATTATAAAAATAAACAATAGCATATTTTAAACCATACCAAAGATTGAAGTTCATGATAAGTTCTGTATTTTTAGCTTTTGTCCATGCATATGGACTTTGATTAACATTCTCTCCCATATCACCAAACTTAGTACTACTTCCTGCATATATTAATTTTGAATCATTTTTTAAAGCAAATTTTATAACACTTAATGTACCAACAATATTACTTTCAAAAACTAAATCAGGATAATCAAAACTTTTTTCTACTCTTGAAAATTCTCCCAAATGAAAAATATATTTTGGTTTAAAGTGAATCAATGAATCAATATCCTTAGATTCACCTTTAACATAAATCACACTTGGATGGTGATTAGACTCAAATCCTGAACTATAATTATCAAGGCTTACAACTTTGTAAACTTTTTTAAGTTCCAAACACAGGTTACTCCCTATGTATCCGGCCCCTCCTATAACTAAAATTTTTTCCAAACTATATATATGCTATTATTATTTTTAACGTCCTTTAACTTTGAATTTTGTATAACCTTATTGATGTTACAGCGTATTTTATTTCAAAATGTGAATCAATTTTTCCAAAATACAGGTTAATTAAAACAAATAGTTAAATGCAAATGTGGGTTTTTTAAGGTCCCAAATACCAAGCATTAAATTAAACTTTGATTTAAGGTTTAGTTTAAAACCGGTGTTTATTCCTTTCGAATTATGTTCAAATAAAATTGATAAATCATCATAAAAAGAAGAAGTAAAGGAAACACCCAAAAAAATTCCTTCAAGATCTTTAAATCTTGCATCGAAAAAATCTTGTGAATATCCTGCAGTAAAATCAAAATTTCCAAAATCAAAATTTAAATTTTTACTAAAAACTAAATAGCTTGAAGCATAATTTGTTGCCTCGTCAGAGGTGCCAAATAAAGATGATGGGTCTTGAAAACCAATAACTAAAGCAGGTAAATATTTTTTCTCTTTTAAAATTCTTGCTCGAATACCAAGCATCCTATCGGGAAAATATTGAGTATTAACATTTACAGGTGTATTCAGTTCATGAGTATATCGAAACATTACCTCTATAAAAGGAAGTATCCCATAGGTAATATATGTGTTTAATCCAGGATTTAATCTTCTTTCATACCTCTGAAAATAAGGCTTCGGAATATAAGCTGCCCCTAAAACCAACTGTCCATCCTCCAACATTCTCGCTGATGGAACATGAATAAGCCCCGACATCCCATTTTTGACTGAGAAAACCCTTTACAAGAAATAGCTAAAACCAATAAAAAAAGGGTTTTTCTCATAATACAGCCCTTCCTTTCATTTTCTCCCAATCTTTATTTTTCCTAACCTCAGAATTGGTTGCCTCAGAAGCTTTTAAAACATTATTTGGAACATTAAGCTCGTTCGTTAATTTTAAAAGTGCTTTAAGATCTTTAGGAAAACAATGCCCTCCAAAACCAAAACTACCATCATGTCCAGGAACATTAAGATGTGTCTTCCCTATCCGCTCATCTTCTAATACCATTGAAAGTAAATTATCATAGTCCACCCTTAATTTTTCAGATAACTGATACATCTCATTAGCGAAGGAAACCTTTACAGCCAAGAAGGTGTTTAAAAAGTATTTTAATAGTTCAGCTTCTGTTTCCTCAATACAGGAGATTTTAGCTTTTTTAAATACAACTGCAAAAATATTTTTAATTTTTTCAGTAGCTTTTTTAGGTCCTCCTAAAATAATATGCTTTTGATTTTCAAAGTCTTTAACTGCATTTTTCTCAGTTAAAAATTCAGGATTAAAAACAATATCAGAGTTATACTTTTTATTCCAAGCTTTTGTAGTTCCGGGTATTATAGTTGATTTTACAACTATGGTATATTTACCAAGTTTATCTAACTTTTCTATTTCTCCTTCAACTATACACGTATTACACGATCCGTCGGGGTTCATGGGTGTAGGTAAACAAATAAAAATAAAATTGTTTTGAATTACCTTCTCATATGATGCATTTGCTTTTGAAGCATCAATATCGAAAGTATCTACACTAAAGTGATTTTTAAATTTTTGATAAACTGCATTACCTACAAATCCTTGTCCTATTATGCCTATCATTTATTTAAAAAAATTTAATTAATTAATTTAGGTTTGAAATAAACTCAACTTTTGACCCCTACTGCTAGTCAAAATTTATTCCAGGAA
>TARA_B110000879_G_scaffold43342_1_pt1 | contig 23258 bp, 24 predicted proteins | sample TARA_B110000879 | Tara Oceans TARA_B110000879 (sample SAMEA4398094) | marine metagenome | biome: Polar Biome; feature: [SRF] surface water layer (ENVO:00010504); material: water (ENVO:00002006), including particulate matter (ENVO:01000060) such as... | depth 5 m
GAAATTTGGTTATAATTGTTTTGCAGATGACACCGGTTTAGAAGTAACAATTCTGGGTGGAAAACCAGGAGTCTATTCGGCTCGTTTTGCAGGAGAACCTTCAAATTCTGAGAACAATATGCAGAAACTTCTTCATGAATTAAAAGAAGAAGAAAACAGGAAAGCACAATTTCGAACAGCAATTTGTTTAAATTTAGACGGAAAACAATTTTTATTTGAAGGAGTTTGTAAAGGAGAAATTTTAACAAAAAAACAAGGCGTAGAAGGATTTGGATATGACCCAATCTTTCAACCTAAAGGGTATGATCAAAGTTTTGCCACAATGCAAAGAAATGAAAAAAATAAAATCTCTCATCGAGGACTGGCTATTGAAAAATTAGTTACTTTTTTAACTGGGTATAATACATAGATTCCTGCCATCGCAGAAATGACAAAATGGAACAAAAATCTTATAATAAAAACTTTATTTTACTTTCAGTTTTACTGTTGGTCTTCTTTTTTCTAAACATTAGTTTGGGCTCTGTTTCCATCCCCTTTAAAGAAATATTTCATACTTTAATTGGTGAATTTACTACTAAAGAAAGTTGGCAAACAATTATTTTAGATTTTAGATTACCAAAAGCAATTACAGCAATATTAGTCGGTTCTGGTTTGTCTATTTGTGGTTTACTTATGCAAACCTTGTTCAGAAATCCGCTTGCAGGCCCTTTTGTATTGGGAGTTTCTTCTGGCGCTAGCTTAGGAGTTGCATTATTAATTTTAGGTTCGTCTGTTTTTGGAGGTTTTTTCCTGACAAGTTCAATTTCAAATTGGTCTTTGGCAATTGCTGCGAGTTTAGGCGCATTTCTAGTACTTTTTGCAGTAATTCTGGCCGCTAATAGTGTACGAAACACGATGTCAATATTAATCATAGGTTTGATGTTTGGAAGTTTGACTGCTGCCGTTATTTCTGTTTTGGCTTATTTTAGTGAAGCAGCTAAAATACAACAATACTTATTTTGGAGTTTTGGGAGTTTAGGAAACTTAACCTGGTCTGAATTGAGTGTTTTTGGAAGTATTTATCTGGTAGGAATCCTTGCTTGTTTTGCGGTTATAAAACCTTTAAACAGTTTTTTATTAGGAGAAAATTACGCCAAAAGCTTAGGAATTAATATCAAAAAAAGCAGAAATATTATTTTAGTCATTACCAGTTTATTAACGGGCGTTATTACCGCTTTTTCAGGACCAATTGCTTTTGTTGGTTTAGCAGTACCACATATTGCAAAAATGCTATTCACAACATCCAATCATAAAGTATTAATACCCGCTTCTGCAATTATTGGGGGAATTGTATTGTTAATTTGCGATAGTATTGCACAATTGCCCACCAGCGAATTTACGCTGCCAATTAATGCAATTACTTCTTTATTTGGTGCACCAATAGTAATTTGGTTGTTAATACGAAAAAAGAAAATATTTGTTTAATATCGTTTTAAAGTAGCAAGACTCTAACTATCTAGGTCTTACAAACGTTAAAAAAAATAGTGTTTTGAAAATAGATAAAAAAAACATGTTAACAGCTGAAAACCTGTCCATCGGTTATCAACAAAAAAAACAGCAAAAAATCATTGCGAAAGGGATCGATTTGGTAATTAAAGAAGGCACTTTGACCGGAGTTATTGGTAAAAATGGGATTGGGAAATCAACCTTATTAAGAACCCTCTCTAAAGTACAAAAACCTTTAGAGGGAGAAATTTTCATCAACCAGAAGAATAGTAAAGCATATCAACATAAAGAATTAGCAACAACCATTAGTTTGGTGCTAACCGAACGACTACCAGAAAGTCAGTTAACGGTTTTTGAGCTAATTGCACTCGGGAGGCAACCTTACACAAACTGGATTGATTCCTTGTCTAAAAAGGATTTTGAAAAAATACATTGGGCGATTAAAGAAACCAGTTTAGAAACTCTGCAACACAATCGTTGTTCCGAATTGAGTGATGGACAAATGCAACGTGTTTTAATTGCAAGAGCCTTGACTCAAGATACTGAAATCATCATTCTAGACGAACCTACAGCGCATCTAGACATGCATCAAACCATTGCTATTTTTGAGCTCTTAAAGAAATTGACAAGCGCTACAAAAAAGACCATTTTAATTTCTACACACGAAATAAATTTAGCAACTAAAATGTGTGATAAATTGATCGTCTTATCTGAAAAAAAAATCTATACAGGCACAACAGCGGAATTGATAAAAGAAAAAGCTTTTGAAAATTTATTTTCTTCTGGAGTTGTAGAGTTTAACAACACTTTACAGCAATTTGTCATCAATAGTCAATCGTTTTAGAACAACAGAATAAACGTTTCCAAACACTGTATAGTGATGCGTTTTATTTGTCTTGAAAACTTCGTCGAAAACACAAAGGATTTGTATCAAAAAATTCTTTTTATTTAAATTTGATGGCGGTGTAACTTTTTGTTACATTTGGGTACTAATAATCAAATTGAATTAATAACCTATCAATGAAAAAAATACTTTATGCAGCCAGTGCATTTGCTTTTATAGCTTGTGGTTCTGGTAAAGACGCAACAAAAACAGCCGACGACAATGTAGATCAAGCAGCAAAATATGCAAGCACAATTACTGCAAAAGATCTAGGAACTCATTTATTCATTTATGCTTCAGATGAATTTGAAGGTAGAAACACAGGAGAGCCTGGACAGAAAAAAGCTGTAGAATATTTAAAAAAATTCTATGTAACGGAAGGAATTGCTTCTGGACTTGGTGGTGATGATTATTTTCAAGAAGTACCTGCAGCATGGTTGAATGAAAATTCTCGTAGAGGGGGATTGAAATCTTCTGAAAACGTACTTGCTTTTATCAAAGGAAGTGAGAAGCCAGAAGAAATTGTTGTGATTTCTGCACATTTAGATCATGAAGGAATTAAAAACGGAGAAATTTACAATGGTGCGGATGATGATGGTTCTGGAACGGTTGCTATCCTAGAAATTGCACAAGCTTTTAAAGCAGCTGCAGATGCAGGGAAAGGCCCTAAAAGATCGATTTTGTTTCTACACGTAACTGGAGAAGAAAAGGGATTGTTAGGTTCTAAATATTATACAGAAAACCCAGTATACCCATTAGCAAAGACCGTATGTGATTTAAACATTGACATGGTAGGTAGAATTGACGACAGACACAAAACAGATCCAAATTATGTATATTTAATTGGTTCTGATAAGTTGAGCACAGAATTACATACCCTATCGGAAGCAGTAAACAAAAAGTACACCAACATCAATTTAGATTATAAATACAACGATGAAAACGATCCGAATCGTTTTTACTACAGATCAGATCATTATAACTTTGCAAAGCACAACGTTCCAATTATTTTTTACTTTAATGGAACCCATGCAGATTACCATAAACCTTCTGACACACCTGACAAAATCAATTATGAATTGTTAGAAAACAGAGCTCGACTGGTATTTCATACCGCATGGGAAGTTGCCAATATGGAAACAAGAATTGTTGCTGACAAAGCAGTTGTAAAAGAAGAAACTAAATAAATCGGTTTTCTCTTTTTATCAATACCAAAAAACCGAGCAAATTTGCTCGGTTTTTTTATTTAAATTATACAATAGATTACTAATCTACTCCAACTCCACAATAATTTCATTCCTACGAACAAGAACTTCATAGGGCGGATTGTATCCTAAAACAGAGAAGTTATTCGTATATTTAATTTCATTTTTTTCTAAAAGTGCAATGAGTTTAGATTTGTATTTTGCTATTTTTTTGTCATTTGCCCAGCCCCCAAAAGTAATTGCCGCCATTTTCTTTGCAGGTATTTCTACAAATTGGATATCACCATTTTCTGGTTTCGGTAACGTTTCTTTTGTATACGCTTTTGGCACTAAAAAGAGCATAGTCGTTTCTTTTTCTAAAGACATACTAACTGGTGAGGTCATCGAAATCGATTCTTTTTTTTCATTTTTACCAAAAATATAACCTCCTAAAATAGAAAAACCTTTTCCGGAAGCTTCGTTATAGGAATCAGTATCTAATTTTACGGATGTAAACAATCCAGCATCGTAATTTCGGATTTCAAAATCGTCATACTCCTTGAGTACTGTGTAAGAGTGTTTTTCGATGTCTCCATTACTCATATACGAATAAATTTGAAGCCCAAAAAATAATGCCAATAAAATACCTAAAATAATTGCTGTTGTTTTCATAATTATTGTTTCTTAAATTTTAAACACCAAATTGTGTCAAATGATGTGCTAAGTGTTTGTAAAATAAAACATTCCATTCTTTGGCTGTTAAGCAACCTAAAGAATGGGAATCTCTACCTTCAAAAGCAGTTGCGCCCAATATTTGTGTTTGTTTTATAAATGCAATTAGACGTGTCTTTTCAGTATCAAAAACTGGATCACTTTTAATGATAAACTGTGCTGCTGTTTTTCCATTTTTTGGATATGCCTTTTCTGAAACAACGCTATTTTTAATAAACTTTTTCAAAATCCATCGGGTCAATCGATTCGGTCTTGGATACTTACTTGTATACACCATTTCATAGGTTACACAACAATTTGCCAGCATTTTAGAGACTGACATGCTTCCCCATTTTGGGATTGATGATACTGTTAAATTTTCTATTCTGCCTATAACTTCTTCGGCTTCGGCTGCGTTAAATATGTTTTTCATGGTCATTGTTTTAATGCAGAATTTTAAATAACAATTCTTTTAATACATCTTCATTGGTTTGATTGGCACCAACTCCTTTACTTTTAATATCTGCATCTCTTAAGAAAGCAATTACCTGTGCTACTTTTCGCATGGGATAATTCCTACCTGCTAGAAAGTATTCATCAACGAAAAAGGGGTTGACACCCAACATTTTTGAAACCGAATTTTTAGATCGATCGTCCAAACTGTGAAAGAGTAACAATTGTGTAAAAAAACTATTAAGCAATGAAATTGTCATTACCAAAGGATTGTTCTTGGGGTTCTCTGCAAAATAGGCGATAATTCGATTTGCTTTTACCACATTCTTCTCTCCTACCGCTTTTCTTAACTCAAAATTATTATAGTCTTTAGAAATACCAATATTTTCTTCAATATGTGTAGGGCTGATAATTGTACCTTCGGGTAGAATTAGCATTAACTTGTCCAATTCATTTGAAATTTTGCTTAAATTAGTTCCTAAAAACTCCACCAACATTTGTGCGGCTTTTGGTTCTACTTGATATTTTTTCCCACTTAGAACTCTACGAATCCAATCTGAAACTTGATTTTCATATAACTTCTTACTTTCGAAAATCAATCCAGATTTTGCAATTACTTTATATAATTTTTTTCGCTTGTCTAATTTTTTGTATTTGTAGTTAAATACTAAAACCGTTGTTGGCTGTGGGTTTTCTGCATACGAAACTAATTTTTCGATACTTCTACTTAAATCTTGCGCTTCTTTCACAATCAAAACCTGACGCTCTGCCATCATCGGATAGCGTTTGGCAGCACCAACAATATCTTCTATTGTAGCATCTCTACCATACATTACTTGTTGGTTGAATCCTTTTTCAGCTTCATCTAAAACTGTATCTTCAATAAAATCAGAAATCTTATCTATATAATAAGATTCTTCTCCCATTAAAAAATAAATGGGTTTTATATTCCCTTTTTTAATATCAGAAACAATTGTGTTAATTTCGTTCATTTTCTTACTTTTGATTGATGCAAGACCTTAAGCTACCAACCTATAAATTCAAACTCAAAAGTAACGAAAATAAGACGCTTATTTTTGATAATTTGAGAAAAAAATATGTGGTACTAACTCCAGAAGAATGGGTACGGCAGCATTATGTTTCATATTTAATTGAAGAAAAAAAATACCCAAGGTCTTTGATCGCGGTTGAAAAACAGCTAATCCTCAATAATCGAAAAAAAAGAACTGATATTTTAGTTTTTAATACGAATGGAAATCCAGAAATTATTATTGAATGCAAAGCCCCAAGTATTAAAATAACACAAGCAACTTTTGATCAGATTGCACGTTATAACTTAAAACTGAAGGCCAATTACTTAATTGTCACGAATGGTTTGGAACATTTTTATTGTAGAATGGATTTTAAAAAAGAAACTTATATTTTCTTAAAAGAAATACCAGACTATAAATAACAAAAAAATCTCGATATCGCATTTCGAAAATTGACATTCGAATGTTCAAGAATTAATAGTGTCGTTTATATATTAATCAAAAATCAGAAAGTAACTAATTTATAATCTGTAAATTCGCAACCTTGAAAACAGCTATAGTCATATTAAATTGGAATGGAGAAAAACTGTTAGAACAGTTCTTGCCTTCCATCGTAAATTTCAGTTCCAATGAAGCTGAAATTTATGTTGCAGATAATGCTTCTACTGATGCGTCTATTGCCTATGTGAACGAATTCTTTCCGGCCGTAATCATTATTGAAAACACTCTAAATGGAGGGTATGCAAAAGGTTATAATGATGCACTTCAATCTATTGAAGCTGATATTTATTGCCTTATTAATTCTGATGTAGCTGTGACAAAAAACTGGCTACCTCCTATTTTGGAAGTTTTTAAAAAGGAAAAAAACACAGCGATTATTCAGCCGAAAATTTTAGATTTTAAAGATCAAAATAAATTTGAATATGCTGGTGCTGGTGGTGGTTTTATAGACCTATACGGCTATCCTTACTGTCGAGGACGCATTTTTAATAATTTAGAAGAAGACACCAACCAATTCAATGATGTCACAGAAATTTTCTGGGCATCTGGAGCTTGTTTCTTTATTCGGTCTGCTGTCTATCATCAATTAAATGGTTTTGATGAAGATTATTTTGCACATCAAGAAGAAATAGATCTTTGTTGGAGAACACAAAACATTGGTCACGCTGTTAAATATGTTGGTACATCCACAGTTTATCATGTTGGAGGTGCTACTTTACAAGAAACAAACCCGCATAAGACTTATTTAAATTTCAGAAATAGTCTTTTAAATGTAGTGAAAAACGTACCAAAAAAATGGTTTTTATTCGTCGTCTTTTCTCGTTTATTACTAGATGGAATAGCAGGACTCAAATTTTTAATTGAATTGAGGCCGATTCATACATTTGCCATTTTAAAAGCACATCTTAGTTTTTATAAAAACTTCTTTAAGTTTCTTAGAAAACGAAGGAAACTTCAAAAAAAAATGAACTATAATTTACACACGAGTGTAGTTTGGCAATATTTTGTGTTGGGAAGAAAAAAGCATGAGCAGTTAAAATAAAAAACACTCTTTTTTATTCGCATTGCTAAAAAAACTACAGAACATCTAAGCTACCTTTTCCTTCTCTAATAACGGTTGGTTCGACTGTTGTTAAATCTATAATTGTAGATGCGAGGTTGCCTCCATACCCACCGTCAATCACAACGTCTACTAGGTGTTGCCATTTCTCAAAAATCAATTCTGGATCAGTTGTGTATTCTAAAACGTCGTCATCATCTTTGATCGAAGTTGTAATAATTGGATTACCAAGAGTTGCGACCAGGGTTCTAATAATCGAATTGTCTGGAATTCGAATACCAACTGTTTTCTTCTTTTTAAATGCTTTTGGCAAATTCTGACTTCCCGCAAGAATAAAGGTATAAGGACCTGGCAGCGCTCTTTTCAACAATTTAAATGTAACAGAGTCTATTTGTTTTACATAATCAGACAAATGACTTAAACTATTGCAAACAAAAGAAAAATTAGATTTCTCAATCTTAGTTCCTTTTATTTTTGCAATTTTCTCTATGGCTTTTATTTTGGTAATATCACATCCTAAACCATAGACAGTATCTGTTGGGTAAATAACCAATCCCCCATTTTGTAAAATTTTCACAACTTTATCAACCTCCTTTTGATTGGGATTTTCGTCATATATTTTAATAAACTGTGCCATTAGGTAAAAATAACAATAAATTTTAGATAATGAATTACAAAAAATAACCTGATCGAAAATACGATCAGGTTATTTGTTGGGGAAGTTTTTCTTGTTTACTTTATTTTAGGGTTTTTAAGATTTTTCTAACAACCTAAACCCCTCTCCGTGAATATTTAAGATTTCAACACCCTCGTCACCCTTTAAATATTTACGCAATTTAGCAATATAAACGTCCATGCTTCTCGATGTAAAGTAATTATCATCTCTCCAAATTTTTGTCAAGGCCAATTCTCTTGGCATTAAATCATTTTTATGAATGGCTAACATTCTTAATAATTTACTTTCTTTGGGTGATAGTTTTTGTGGTTCTCCTTTTTCACCAATTGACAAATGACGTAGCTTAGAGTTAAAGAAAAATTGCCCAATTACAAATTCAAATTGTTCTGAATCTGACGTTTTACCTGAATCTTTTCTCTGTAAGATTGCTTTAATTTTATACAATAATACTTCAGAATCAAAGGGTTTGTTTAAATAATCGTCTGCACCAACAGAATACCCTTTTAAAACATCTTCTTTTAATGTTTTTGCCGTTAAGAAAATGATTGGCACTTCCTTGTCGGTTGCTCGAATGTCTTGTGCTAAAGAGAAACCGTCTTTTCGGGGCATCATTACATCTAGAATACACAAGTCGTACGAATTGTTTTTAAACATAATTAAACCCTCTATTCCGTCTTTAGCATGTGTTACATGATAATCATTTAACCCTAGATAATCTTTTAAAACGATTCCAAAATTTGGATCGTCTTCAACTAATAAAATTCTTTTACTTCCCATGATTTTTATTTTAAATTATTGGTAATTTCACTGTAAATATGCTTCCTTTTCCTTTTTCACTTTCGACAAAAACAGTTCCATGATGTTTTTCAACAATTTCTTTAACATACGCGAGTCCTAAACCGTGACCTTTCACATTATGAATATTGCCACGTTCTTCTCTATAGAATTTTTGAAAAACGTTTTTCTGAACACCCTTGCTCATTCCTATTCCTTCATCTTTCACTCTAAAAACAAAATATTTATTGGTACTTTCTGAGTGCACTTCAATATTTGGAGGGCCTTCAGAATATTTTATTGCATTTTCTAAAATATTAACAACCACATTTGTCAAATGAAATTGATTAGCAGATATCTCTGACGTTAACGCTTTAAAGTGGGTGCTTATTATGCCTTTTCGATCTTGAATAAGCAAACTGATATGCGTAATGGCATCTTCTATGATATCATGACCATCAATAATCTCTTTATGAATTTCCAGTTGATCCTTTTGCAATCTAGAAATTCTTAAGACATTCTCTACCTGAGCATGCATTCGTTTATTTTCATCACGAATCATTTGTACATACCGTAAGACTTTGTCGGTATCATTAAGAATTTTAGGATTTTTAATTGAATCTAACGCTAAATTAATTGTTGCAATTGGCGTTTTAAATTCATGGGTCATATTATTAATAAAATCTGTTTTTATTTCAGAGATTTTTTTCTGCCTTATTAATTGGTAGAGAGAACTAGAAAAAGCAATTATTATGATAAATATAAAGAACAAAGATAGTAGTAAAACGTTTGTAATTCCAGATAAAATAAGTTTGTTTCTTGTTGGAAAAGTAATGAAGAGTTTATAATAACCGCCTGTTCCATTCTTTAAAAGAGGATACCCTTGGTTACCATTTGTATTTACAGTATAATAACCCGATTTTAAAGGAGTAGCTAGGCCATCATTATTGTAAACACCATACTTATAATCAATCGAAACATTTCTTTTAATCAACTCTTCACTTAAGGTTTCATTTAGCTCACGGTTAGAAATTCTTTCGGTAATTGGCAAACTGTCTCGAATCTCTTTTAAAGCTGAAATAATACTTCTCTTTTCTTCATCTTTATTTCGAGAGGAATATGAATATCGTTCTTCACTTTTAGAACCATATAAATCACCTTCTTTTTTAATAGAGATGGTTCTGAAAAAATCTTTTTTAGTAGTAATCCTTTTTATTAAAATAGAATCATTGTCAAGGAAATAGGTTGGGATTTTAAAATTCTCTTCTAAAATAGTGGTTCCTATTGAAAAGCGTTGCTTTCTAGTTTTGTCATATTGTTGAATTAATATGTTTTTTACCATTGCTTTGTCTGCCAACTCAATGTCCTCTAAAACGCCTTTATGCCTTTGATAGAGTTTGTCATTTTCACTCGCCTTAATAATCTCTGCAGTGGCAACAAGTGCTTTAAAAACATCTTTATTAAATTGGGCTTTCTTACTTTCTAGGGCATTATTTATCCAATATACTTGAACAGCAATAATACCAACAAGCGAAATACTCATCAGAAAAACAATTAAAACAAACATTTTCTTAGACATAAATCAAATTTAGTTTAATAAAAATTGCTTGTTATTGTTTTTAACTATTATTAACATAAAAAACGTATTTTTAAGAGTATTTTAAGAAAAAGCAGAGATAATCAGAAAAATAACTGGTGTTTTATGTTAAAAAATTGTGAATTCTACGAATCGTCTCTTTTGTATAATTCAATGAATTATTCTCAATTACATAGTGAGATTGTAGCATTTTCTTTTCATCTGAAAACTGATTTTTCATTCGATCCAAAACAGCTTCTCTTGTCATTGTATCTCTTTTAATTATTCTAGAGACCCGCTCTTCAAGTAATGCGTAAACGGTAATCACACAGTCACAAAATCGATCGTTTTTTGTTTCAAATAAAATTGCGTTTTCATATAAAATATAAGCTTTACCCTTATTTTTATACACAAATTTTTTAAAATGAATAGCTACTTCTGGATGAACAATTGCATTGAGTACTTGAAGATGTTTCGTATCATTGAAAACAATTTTTGCGATAAATGCACGATTTAATTTTTGATTAATAAAAGCTTCCTCACCAAACGCATTTATGAGCTTCTCTCTAATAATCTGTGAATTGTTCATTAATTTCTTAGCTTCAACGTCAGCAATGTAGACCGCAACGTTTTTAAACTCTTTAAAGTAATTCAAAACAGTCGTTTTACCGCTACCAATACCACCTGTAAGGCCTACAATCATATTATTTCTGAATTAAATATTCTACTTTATTAGGAATAACTTTCACATTCTTAACAAAATTTGGTTTCGAAATAATTTTAGGAATCAAATAAGAAAAACCATTTATTTCTGAAACACGATAATCACAAATAACAGTGAATGCGCTTTCTTTTACTTGATTAAATCTTGGTAAATCCACTTTATAAACAACTTTTACTTCTTTTGGAAAAGTGGTGATATTTACATTATCAGGAAGGTTTTTAACGGTGAATGGGATCGAAAAACTACCTTCAGTATATTTTTCTACAAATCCGTTTACAACAACTTCATTATTATTGTAGTTGACATTTTTGAGGTTTTCAGAAACTAGAAGTGGGACTTTTTCTGAGAAATTAACGCTTACATTCTCTAGAAAAAGAGGAGCGAAAGTTAAACTTTCAATCTCTTTTATTTGATTTTCAGGACCCGTAACCAAAACAGTGTCTGGTTTAATCTCTATTGGCTTTAAAGCATCGAAACCGATATGATAATCGATTTTCAAATTGGAGATAACGGGGACTTTTTTAGAAACTAAGTTCCCAATTTCTAAATAGAGGGTATCCTTCAAAAAACCCTCTAATAATAGTCCAGAAACCAATTGTTTTTGGATGTGCATTTTTTGATTGGATACTAAAAAGAAATATTTTTCTTTTTCTTTTTTTGACAGTTTATTCGTTTTCAGCTGTACACTATGGTTAAAAAATCGTGTAGAGAGCAACTTAAAACCTGTTCCTTTTGCTATTATTTGGATTTCTTCTTTTGGAGCTATTTTAAGCAACTGGTTTTGAGGAAGTTCCTCGTACGATACATTCAGAGAAACCTGTGCAACGTATTCTTTTGAGAGCGTAATAAGCAACCAAATTAGTAAAGACAGTGTCAGAAATACAAAAAAGGTTTTGGGAATGTTTTTAGTGAATTTCAAAAGTGTTTATTTTTAATGCAATTTACGCAAAAACTAGGTACAAAAAAAGTGAGCAAATTGCTCACTTTTAAATTGTGTGTGAAAAAATTATTTTTTTTCTTTTGGCAAATACTTCTTACTCAATTCCATAGAAATTGCAGAACGTTCAAATTTAATTTTTCCTGCTCCAGTTTCAATTGTTACGGTATTATCAGTATCATTTACATCAACAATCTTTCCATGAATCCCGCTAGAAGTAATCACTTTTGTTCCTTTACCCATCTCTTGTTGAAAGGTTTTCTCCTTTTTCTGGCGATTCATTTGTGGTCGAATCATAAAGAAATAAAGGACTACTATCATTGCTAAGAAAGGCAACATACTCATTAAACTACCAGCAGCATCTGCTTGTAAAAAAATTACTTGAAACATATATTTAGTTTTTAATTGTTGGTATTACCATTCCAGATAACTTCAATACTTCTTTACCTACTGCTGTATTAGTAGATAAAGTGATACTTTTTGATTGTCTGTTTGGTTTTCCTTTTGTATTAAATTTCACTGCAATATCTGCTGTTTCACCTGGCTTAATCGCTTCTCTAGGCCAAACTGGTACAGTACATCCACAGGTTGCTTGTGCGTTGGTAATGATTAAATCTGTTTTTCCAGAATTTGTTACCTTATAAATGGTTGAAACAATTTCTCCTTCATTTACAGTTCCAAAATCATATTCGGATTTGTCGAAGGTAATAGTTGCTGCTCCTTTATTAATTTCTGCATCTCTTTTCTTCGCAACTTCTAAATTAGTTACATCTATTTTTGATGCGGCTTTAGTATTATCACATGAAGTAAAAATACTTACTGTAATAATGAAAGCGAATAAAATTGTTATTTTTTTCATTTGGGATCTGTTATTTTGTAAAAATAAGAAAAAAATGAGATTATAATAATCCTCTTCCTATTTTATTTATTTTCTTTTCTTTTGCGTATTCTTTTGAAAGCTTGTCTAAAACTCCATTAATAAAATAACTGCTTTTTTCTGTAGAATAGTCTTTGGCAATTTCTATAAACTCATTAATAGTGACTTTCGTCGGTATGGATGGGAAATTTAAAAATTCCGTAATAGCCATTTTAATCAAGATCATGTCAATGTCTGCAATTCGATCAGCTTCCCAGTTAGGCGTCTGATCTGCAATATCTTGATCATAATCTTGGTGTTTTAAAACCGTTTTCCTAAACAAGTCTGAAACAAACTGCTTGTCATCATTGTCTTTATAGAGACTTTCTAAAACAAATATTTTACCTTCTTTTTGTTTGGATAAGGATTTTACAATCCAAGTGTTTACAAAAGGAATATCGTCTACCCATGAAATCATTTTGTCTTCAAAATAATCTGCTAACTTTTCATTTGGAGCAATTATTTCTTTAAAAAAGTCGATTACAAAACTCTTATCTACTTTAAAAGAAGCTTCTTCGATGTTTAAATAATCTTTGTAAAGTGTGCTTTTTTGTAATTCGTCAAATACAATTTTAATATACTCTGTATCTAAAGACCAATGATCTATTTTATTCAATTCAACATATCCTTCTAAACTAATGCTTTCTTCTAAAACGCTAATTAGTTGGTTATTGATAAATTTAGTGTTGGGTTTTAATTCTTCTTTTGTTGCAAGAATTTTCTTTTTTGATAATTCAATTTTTTTTACTGCTAGTTTTTTAACTTCAACAATCAGTTGAATATTTAAAACATATAAATCAAACATTTTAAGAATGCTATGTTTTAAAAATTTTTCTTCTTTAATGACGTCGTCATTTAAAGATTGTTGCATAGCATACACAGACTGCATTACTTTTACGCGAATATGTCTTCTGTTGATCATTGAAAGAACGTATTTAAAAAGGCGGGGTAGATTTATTTCTATCGCGCAGCAAAAGTAGTCTTATTTATTTTTTTTCCTATGAATTTGATACTTTTTTTCCATCATCAATTCTTTGTTGTGCAATGTTAAACGCAGCCCTGTCTGTAGCGATGCTTTCTTTTTTTGAAAGTTCAAAAATAGCAAGGGTTGTATTGTAAATATTTTCTGTTTTACTTCTTATTTCTTCCTTGCCATATCCTTCTAGCTCTGCATATACGTTGATAATTCCTCCTGCGTTAATTAAAAAATCAGGCGCATATGCAATTCCTTTTTCTTTCAACATACGTCCGTGTTTTATTTCATCTGCTAATTGATTGTTGGCCGCACCAGCAATTACTTTTGCTTTTAATTGATGAATGGTAACGTCATTTATAGTTGCTCCTAATGCACAAGGTGCATAAATATCAACATCTAAACCATAAATATCTTTTCCGAAAATAACATTTGCATTGTATTTTTTACTCAAATTCTCTAAACGTTCTTCATTAATATCATTAATAATGACCTGCCCTCCTTCTTCAGTAATATGCTTCACCAATGCCTCACCAACGTGACCAATACCTTGAACTAGTACTTTTTTTCCAGCTAAACTCTCTGTTCCAAATTGAAATTTAGCAGCTGCTTTCATCCCCATATACACACCATAAGCAGTTATTGGCGAAGGATTTCCAGCTCCTCCTTTACTTTCTGAAATTCCAGTAACGTAGGGAGTAACTTCCCTAACTACATCCATATCTCGGGTTTCCATTCCCATATCTTCCGCAGTAATATAATTTCCACTTAAGGAATGAACAAACTTACCAAATCGACGCATTAAGGCATCGTTTTTTTGAGTTTTAGCATCTCCAATAATGACTGCCTTTCCACCCCCTAAATTCAATCCTGTAACGGCAGCTTTGTATGTCATTCCACGAGACAACCGCAAGACATCTTTTAAAGCATGCCATTCACTTTCATAAGTCTTCATTCTAGTGCCTCCCAAAGCAGGTCCTAAAACTGTATTATGAATACCAATAATTGCTTTTAAACCTGTATCTTCGTCGTTGCAAAAAACAATTTGCTCATGACCATCAAACGATAACTGCCCAAAAACAGGATCGTTTTTCAATGATTTTGCATCTACTATTTCTGATGTCATTTTTTTATTTTTATTAAATAATTCCTAAAATTTACGACACAAAAATAGGATATTGATAATTGAAATCAAAAAAAGATCATACAATTATAGATAATTTAATATTTAAGCCCTAACAACTGAAGTAATTATGCTTCAAATTTAAAAAATTTGCCCGTAAAATTGAAAGCTCTAAAATACATAAACAAGTACTTTTTAAAATATAAATGGCGCTTTTTAGCAGGGCTACTCATCACCGTCTTATCGAAACTTTTAGCCTTGCAAGTTCCTCGAATTATTGGAAATTCTTTGAACGCTGTAGAAGATTATCAGAATGGGGAAATCATCGAATTAGACACCGTTAAAGAAACCCTCTTATTTAATATTTTAATCATTATTTTCGTCACAATTGTTGCAGGTTTTTTAACCTTTTTAATGCGCCAAAAAATCATCGTAACATCTCGTTTAATTGAATTTGATTTAAAAAACGAAATCTATAATCAATACCAACGATTATCCCTCAATTTTTATAAAAAAAATAGAACTGGCGATTTAATGAATCGCATTAGTGAAGATGTCTCAAAAGTAAGGACATATGTAGGTCCTGCTGTAATGTATAGTATCAATATGGTGGTTCTTTTTATTGTTGGTTTTACACAAATGGCCAGAGTCGATGCAACACTCACATTATACACTCTTTTGCCGTTTCCTATTCTAGCCGTTTCAGTATTCTTTTTAAGTAAAGTAATTCACAAAAGGAGTGCCATTGTTCAGCAATACTTGTCAAAACTAACCTCTTTTAATCAAGAATTTTTCTCAGGGATTAACGTTGTAAAATCCTACGGTATCGAATCCTCTATTATTAAAGATTTTGATGCGATTGCCGATTTGAGCAAAGAAAAGAACATAGATCTAAACAAAGCAAATGCCCTTTTCTTTCCTTTAATGGTTTTATTAATCGGAATCAGTAATTTGATTGTGATCTATATCGGAGGAAAACAATTTATAAATGGAGAAATTCAAATAGGAATTATTGTTGAATTTATATTATACGTAAATATTTTAACTTGGCCCGTAGCTATTGTTGGATGGGTTACCTCAATGGTTCAACAAGCAGAAGCTTCTCAATTAAGAATCAATGAATTCTTACAACAAGTGCCCGAAATTAAAAACAACAACGAACGTTCTTTTGACTTGAAAGGTGAAGTTACTTTTAAAGATGTAACCTTAAAATACGACGATACAGAGATTACAGCACTTAAAAATATTTCTTTCACTGTAAAACAAGGACAAACAATAGCTATTTTAGGTAAAACAGGCTCAGGAAAAACGTCGGTCATCAACCTTGTTTCTCGTTTATATGATTCAACAGAAGGAACCATTTTAATTGATAATAAACCAATTAAGGAAACGAATTTAGATGCGCTAAGAAATCAAATTGGTTTTGTGCCTCAAGATCCTTTTTTGTTTTCCGATACCATTGAAAATAATATAAAATTTGGTAAAGAGAATGCCAGTTATGAAGAAATTATGAATGCTGCTAAAAACGCCGTTGTTCATAATAATATTATGGAATTCAAAAATGGATATCAAACCATTTTAGGCGAAAGAGGGGTTACACTTTCTGGCGGTCAAAAACAACGTGTTTCCATAGCAAGAGCAATTATAAAAAACCCAAGTATCTTAATTTTTGATGACTGTCTTTCGGCAGTTGATACAGAAACCGAAGAAAAGATACTTTCTAACTTAGAGCAAGTTTCTAAAAATAAAACTACATTTATTATCAGTCACCGAGTCTCATCTGCTAAAAATGCAGACAAAATACTTGTATTAGATAATGGTGAAATAACGCAACAAGGCTCTCACAGCAAGCTATTAGAAGAAGATGGGTATTATAAGGAATTGTATGCACAACAACTTTTAGAAAAAGAATTATAGCCTTTAACATTTACACATACTTTATTTTATTAGATTTGTTTTAAGAAACAAACACGATTTATAAATACTATTAAAAAAAAATTATGGCAGAAAGAGTTGAACAAGAAGAAATTTTTTCACAAGTTTTAAGAGCTGGTAGAAGAACTTATTTTTTTGACGTTAGAGCAACAAAAGCAGACGACTACTATCTAACAGTTACGGAAAGTAAGAAGTTTACACATGATGATGGTTCTTTTCGATATCAAAAACACAAAATATATCTTTATAAAGAAGATTTTAAAGATTTTCATGAAATGTTAGCCAAAGCTACTGACTACATTTTAAATGAAAAAGGAGACGAAGTAATTAGCGACCGTCATCAAAAAGACTTTAAGAAAGAAGAGGACACGGAAAAAGAAGTAAAATCTACTGAAAGTTTTACAGATATATCGTTTGACGACATATAACAGCTATAATCTGTTTTTATACCCCATGTTTGTGAATTAAAATTTAGAAAATACACACCCGTTATATTTCAATTATAACTACAAAAAAGCCACAAATTATAAATTTGAGGCTTTTTTTTATTTGTTATCAACAATAAGGAATTTAGTATTTTTTTTTATAATCATAAGATTGCTTTCATTACAGAACTCTTAGAAACTGTTTCTTCCCATTCCTTTAAAGCATTACTATCTTTTGTAATTCCACCACCAATATATAGAAATGCTTTATTTTTTTTAATTTCCATACATCGTAAATTAACAAAAAGCGAGGACTTTTTAGAATCAAGACTATCCTCCCCTACATTCAATTCACCCAAAAAACCAGTATAAAAAGTTCTTTGATAAAATTCACTTTTTAAAATAAATTCTTTTGTTTCCCACCTAGGAAGACCACAAACAGCGGGTGTTGGATGCAAGGCATTAATAAGTGTTCTTAAATTTGAGGTTCCGCTTAATATTTTTCCTGAAATCTGGGTTCTTAAATGAAGTAAATTCCCTGCTTTTATCGTTTCTTTTTCACTCGTTTTTAAATGGACTGCAACCTCTCTTATTTGAGATTTGATAAATCGAGTTACCAATGCCTGTTCTTCCAATTCTTTCGATTGCCAAATCACCTCTTTCGAGCCAGTATAAACTTGTGTCCCTGCCAATGACATGGTTTTAAAACAGTCTTCAGAAATGGATAGCAACGTTTCTGGAGTGGCTCCCATCCACAAACCAATTGTGGGATGAAACCAAATATAACCAAAGGCATTTGGATAGGTATGCAATAATTTTTTAAAGCTCTCTAAAAGTGTAAAGTTGGAAAGAGCAACTTCTTCACGTCTTGAAACAACTACTTTTTGAAACTGATTCTTTTTAATTTCTTTTATCGCTTTATTGACGAGTTTTAAATGACTCTCTTTTGAAGATGCATCCGCAATGAACTCTTTATTTTTTATTGATGGAAGTGGCGTATCTAAAACAAATGATTCTCGATAATATTCTGATTCCTTTGCGGGAATTAGTATCGCTTTCTCTTGGTTGTCAAAAGGAGAAAAAACAAAACCAACTTCTGTGAAATCTTCCACAAAAAAAACTTCTTTTGTCTTTTGAAAAAAACCTGAAATCACACTTTCATTTGGTTTTCTATATACTACAAAGGGGGTTTGTAATTTATATTGAGATGCAATCCTATCAAAAATAGTCAAGATTAATATTTTTTTTAAGGTTATTTTCTTTTCTCTAAAACAATATTGGTCATTTTAGCAATCGCAATTAATTGCTCATCTTCATCCGTTATAACAACCTCCCAAAGATGGGTACTTCTGCCTTTATGAATGTTTTTTGCAGTCGCAAAGACAACACCTTCACGCATACTTTTTATATGGTTAATAGAGAGTTGAATTCCATTTATAAATTGGTGGTCATTGTCGATAAAAAAATTAGAAGCTGCACTTCCAACGCTTTCTGCCAAAGCAGCAGTTGCACCACCATGTAATTGTCCGTAGGGCTGATGCACTTTTGCACTTACAGGCATTTTTGCAGTCAAAAAATCATCTCCCAAGTCAACAAACTCGATATCAAGTGTTTCCATTAGCGTATTTTTACATTTGTCATTAAAAACCGCTAAAATTTTATTTTTATCCATATGTTGTTATTCTAATGTAAAATTACACATAAAAATTTGTATTTTTGCTCCTGAAAAGTTAAACTATTTCATGTATAAAATACGCGTAATTTTAGATACCAAAGAAGATGTTATTAGAACGCTTTTGGTTGACAGCACTATCAATTTAGAAAAACTACACCTAACAATAGCAAAGTCTTTTGGCTTTAAGGGGCAAGAAATGGCTTCGTTTTACAGAACGGATGAAGCCTGGACGCAAGGCGAAGAAATTCCATTATTTAATATGGAAGAAATAGGCGAAGGAATTTCGATGCAAACCTGTATCTTAAATACAACCCTGCCAGACGAAAACGATAAGTTAATTTATGTCTACGATTTTTTAAAAATGTGGACATTTTATGTTGATGTAATTGAAATTTCTTCTGAAGAAAAACCAGGGTTACCATTAATCATCTTGACTGTTGGTGAAGTTCCCGCTGAAGCTCCCGAAAAAGAATTTGTTTCAGAAAACCCTGAAGGAAATGATGACATTGATGAAATTGATGATGAATATGGTTCTTTAGATGATTACGATTTTAATGAATATTAAAAAAGAATACACAAATTCTTAAGAACAATAATTTTAAACAATTTAACAATCCCTCTTTCTTCCGTAACAAATTTGTAATTTGACCGTCTTATTGACAATCAATTAAATAAATTTCTTTGGAAAAAATTCTCTCTCTTAAAAATCTTGATAAAAAATTTGGACTTGTCCACGCAGTAAACAACCTTTCTTTTGACATAGAAAAAGGAAATGTCTATGGAATATTAGGTCCTAATGGAAGCGGAAAGTCAACTACTTTAGGTATTATTTTGAATGTAGTAAATAAAACTTCAGGCGAATACTCTTGGTTTGATGGTAAATTATCTACCCATGAAGCCTTAAAGAAAGTAGGCGCTATTATTGAACGTCCGAACTTCTATCCCTATATGTCAGCAACTCAGAATTTAAAACTGATTTGTAAAATTAAAGGAATTTCTACAGATAAAATAGCTGAAAAATTAAAAGCAGTAAACCTTTATGAGAGAAAAGATAGCAAATTTAGTGCTTTCTCATTAGGTATGAAACAACGACTAGCAATAGCTTCTGCTTTGTTAAATGATCCTGAAATCTTAATTTTAGACGAGCCAACAAATGGGTTAGATCCTCAAGGAATTCATGAGATTCGATTAATTATCAAAGAAATTGCAAAAAATGGAACAACCATTTTACTCGCTTCTCACCTATTGGATGAAGTTGAAAAAGTATGTAGTCATGTAATTGTAATTCGAAAAGGAATAAAATTATACTGTGGACGTGTTGATGAAATGACCGCATCTAAAGGTTTATTTGAATTAAAAGTGGAGATAAACCAAACTGAATTTTTAACACTGCTAGAAAAACACCCATCCATCAGTAAAGTACATTTAGATCACGAAACCTATATTGCAACGCTTGGCGAAGAGATGAGTGCTGCTGAGATGAATCGCTATTTGTTCGAAAATGGATTTATTGTTTCCCATTTAGTGAAACGAAAGCCAAGTTTAGAACAGCAATTCTTAGATTTAACAAGAAACAACTAATCAACAAAAAACCACGTTATGTTTAGACTACTATCTATAGAGTTTCATAAATTAAGGCACAGTAAAGCAAGCAAAGTACTAATTATCATCTATTTTGGACTTTTAACCTCTATTGCATTGATCGCGGCGGTTAAGATTCCGTTTTTTGGAAAAACCATCCATTTAGCAGAACAAGGTATTTTCAACTTCCCATATATTTGGCATTTTAATACCTATGTAGCGGCTTTGTTAAAATTTTTCTTATTGTTAGTCATCGTTTCTATGATGTCCAATGAATACAGTAACAAAACTTTAAAACAAAATTTAATTGATGGTTTGAGTAAAAAGGAATTTATCCTGTCAAAATTTTATACCGTTATCGCTTTTGCTATCATCTCGACCCTCTTTGTCTTTATTATTTCCTTACTCGTAGGGGTCTTTTATTCAGATTATAATGAATTCGCTATTATAACCTCCGATTTAGAATATCTTTTTGCTTTTTTCATAAAGTTAGTCGGGTTTTTCTCTTTTGGACTCTTTTTAGGTGTTTTAGTAAAGCGATCTGCTTTTGCAATTGGAGCGATGGTGATTTGGTGGATTGGTGAAAAAATAATTTGGCTCATTGCGCTTTGGTTTTTCAGGGCTTCTAAAGATGCAATGGTAGCAGCTTCAGATGTAATACAATGGCTTCCGTTAGAAGCAATGAGTAATCTAATTAAAGAACCGGGATCTCGATTAGGAGTCGTAAAAACCATCGCTAATCAAATGGGCGGGTTTACAAAAAGCTACGCCGTAGAGTTCCTAGATATTTCAATTGTTTCTGTCTGGACATTTATCTTCATTTACGGAGCATTTGTATTACTAAAAAAGAGAGATTTGTAATAGATTTTAAATATATTTGGTCTTTATAAAACCATTCTATTTAAATGAAAAACTTACCCCTACTCGTTTTTATATTTTTAACATTAAATGTATTTTCTCAAAAAGAAGCCAATATTTGGTATTTTGGAGAAAATGGAGGTTTAGATTTTAATACTAGCCCTCCACAAGCAATTGGTGATGGTCAATTAAGCACGAGAGAAGGATGTTCAACTTTTTCTAATTCTAATGGAGATCTTTTGTTTTATTCTGATGGTCGAACCGTATATGACAAGAATCATAATATAATGACCTACACAGATGGTTCTCCTGCAAATAATCTGTTAGGTGATTCTTCAAGTACACAATCGGGAATGATTGTTCCCAAACCAAAATCTTCTACTATTTTTTATCTATTTACAGTTTATAGAAGCAATAATACTGATGGGTTCAACTATTACACTATTGATATGTCAGATGGTATTGGTAAACTAATAGACGAAGATGGTGATGGGATATTTTTCACCAATTTATCAGCAGGATTAGGTAATACTTGGACTGAAAAAGTTGCAGCTGTTAGAGGTGCTCAATGTAATGAGTTTTGGGTAGTATCTCCAGGTAGAAATGGTAATTTTTATTCATTTTCAGTTACTGAATCAGGAGTAAATACAACTCCTATAATATCTAACGTAAATAACGTTATTGGAAACGCTGGTGCTAGAGGATATTTAAAACTTTCACCTGATGGTAGTAAATTAGCAGTTGCAAATCAAAATCAAAATTGTATATTATATGATTTTAATAACAACACTGGAGTTGTTGAAAATAATGGTGTCGTATTAAGTAATGATAGTGCAAACGAAGGCGGATCATATGGTTTAGAATTTTCTATAGATTCTAAAAAACTTTATCTCTCAACACATACTGGAAGAACTGGCGGTAGTTTTAATACAGAAAAAGGAGACTATAAACTTTTTCAATTTGATCTAACACAAGCAGATATAATAAATTCTAAATCTTTAATTCATGAACAAATTTTCGGAAGTGTTGATTTTCCAGATGGTGGATTTAGAGGTGGTTTACAATTAGGTCCGGATGCAAAAATATATGCAACAATTCCAACACAATATGATAACCCACCAACCGGTGATGTCGGATTTTTAGATGTAATTGATAACCCTACTGCAGATGCTGCAGATGTTATTTTTAGAAAAAATGCGATTAGATTAGTTGCTGGAACATATGCAACACAAGGTCTACCACCCTTTATTTCTTCTTTATTACTCCCTATTGAAATCATAGATAGTGAAGACGGTACTATTATAAATAATGTTAACCTAGAACTATGTGTTGGACAAGATAAATCCATTGGTCCGGATCCAGTTTCTGGGGATAACATCGTCTATGAATGGCGATTTGATAACGGAACCACCAATGATGTCATTTCGAACGATCGATTATTAGATTTAATAGACCTACAAGTTGCAGATAGCGGAAGTTATTCTTTAAAAATTGAGTTGACAGATCCTTGTGGAGACATAACACAATACAACGGTGAATTTAATTTGAGTATTTTTGAAGCTGCAATTGCGACGCCACTTTCTGATATTATTGAATGTGATGATGATCGAAGTGGTTCTAATTCGTTTGATTTTTTAGTCGATACAACTCCTTCAATTCTAGACGGCTTAGATCCTACTATTTTTGAAGTATTGTACTTTGATAGTTTTTTAGCAGCAAACGACAATATTCGTGATACAGATTTACCCAATACTTTTGTTGCCATCACTGGAACTAC
>TARA_B110000879_G_scaffold161096_1_pt1 | contig 23245 bp, 15 predicted proteins | sample TARA_B110000879 | Tara Oceans TARA_B110000879 (sample SAMEA4398094) | marine metagenome | biome: Polar Biome; feature: [SRF] surface water layer (ENVO:00010504); material: water (ENVO:00002006), including particulate matter (ENVO:01000060) such as... | depth 5 m
TAGCGCCGAGGACTTCGTCAGCGCGCGTTTACTATCAGTAGCTGAGCCAAATGATCCAACCAAGATAACGGGTCGCTATGGCTGGTGGATCGGTGACCAAAGTCAAAAAGCACGGCTCATGCCTGATTCTTACCAGAGTGGAACACTCACAGCGGCTGATAAAATTTTTCGCTCACAAGCACCTGGATCAATGGGGAATAAAGCGGCTCTTGGTCTAGCCAGTATCAGTGATGAACAACAACTCGATAAAATTCCCTCTCTCAAAACTCTCGACCTCATCGATCTCACCTCACCTCCTACTAGCGGAAGCCCTGAAGTATCCCAACTAAACTTCCATAACTCTACCATCTACAGTCAAGGTGTGCTCGCTGACGTTCGTGAAGGTGGTCTGAAGCGAGATCTCTCTACGATTCTTGAGCAGCCTATCAGCTTGGCGGATAATGGACCAGAATACATGCTCTATGAGTTTGATGATCCACGCTTTCCTTACCTAAATAATCCCAATGATGACCGCCGAGCCAACTCACGTGTTCCCATCCAGGATTTAGCTGCCTACTATCAGCTTTATGATCACCAACCTAGATTCGCCAACGGCCGCAAAGAAGGTGTCCAATACACCTCCGCCGCACTCCCTAATACACTTCAAATCAAAGTCCCCGACCATGATGGCGGGAACAAAAACCGAAATTTCCTCATTCGGGAATACACATCGCTCTACAAACGTCCTGTCGTCACCAAAGTCCAGTTTCTGGTGGGAGCGACGGCACAACCGATCACGCAAGCTGAGCGCGATTGGATACAAGAAGTTGTTGACGGCACTAAGGAGTCGGGTGGTAACCCAGACTGGCAACGAAGAGGAGGCTTTAAGCCCATAAGGGGCGGCGACACTCTCAAGTTGAAGCTTGGAGTTCAGCCTATGGTGACGCTATGGAATCCTAATAATCTCCCGCTCGTCATGGAGGCTAAACAGATATTGCGCTATAACGTTCCACCATTCGGCATCAAAATCCGGAAATATCGTGCTGGCGGCGATGACTATGAATCCCTCTGGATGAATCTAGGCTACGCAAATAATAGCGCAGGAGGCACAAGTAACGGGCAAGCGGGAGGAAACCTACTTGATTTGAGATTGGCTAACGATACGATTGTATTTGAACCAGGAGAGGTAAAAGTATTCTCTCTTCCTGATACGGCCGCTGCTTATCTAACGGATGATGGCGATAACGAAAATAATACACTGGCTATAAGAAGTAACATGGACGTTGTGAATGAATTGGATCCGTTCGGAGTATTTCTCATGCGGAACTCCGCTTCAATGGGTCACTATGCCAGGGAATCACCTGAGGTTCATTTTTTAAATAATAACGGGCAAAGAGCTCAAACTTTGGTTTTGAGCCCTAGCGACCGCATTTCTGTAAGCATTGATTCAGAGAGCGCGACCACTGCGCTTAATCGTGCTGATGGCAGAAATGGTTCAAGAGACGCTACCATCAGAGGAGCTGGATTCGGTCTCCATATATTTGATGAGGGGTATAAGAGCGGGCACTGGAGCACCTGGGCAGATGCCTTGAGACACGATATCTTACTCAGCCGCCATGGCTCGTCAAGCAATGAGAACAGGGCAGCGCTTGGTGGCTTTTATCGAGAGCTTATGCTCCCGGGTTTCCCAGGTGGTGAAGCACCGATTGAGTTCGACAACGAGACCAATGCGATAAGCGGACAACAATTGAAATTGGCCGGTGAAAATGGCGAAATTATCGCGCTGATGGATTTCTCCCTCAGTATCGGTAGCGAAACATCAAGTTCTGCCTCTGGTGGATTTGGAGGTGGCAGGCGAATCACCAGCCGCCCATTCCTTCACTCTGCAACTCCAGCACTGCCGTTCATCACTAATGCAGATAAACCTTCCCTATACGATTACGGAATGGACTGGCAAATCAGCAAGATCAACACGGTGGAGGATTCTATCCTGCAAGCCAAGCCTGACAGCGGGAACGGGTATTATGGTGGCGGCTACACCATTGAGAATGGCACTACTCATGTTATCCAGAACGAAATCCCTGTCTTGCCACCGATCTCTATCGCATCACTTAGCCATGCCTACCTCGGTGGATTCAGTATGGCCAAGGCAATTCCGGTTGGGGAAGATCCAGACAACGATACGTTTTGGTTTAAGAGTGGACCCGTTAATAATCCTACAGGTGTTACCTATCAGAGGGTGACCGCATCGGGTCAGAACGGGCTAGCACCACAGATGGGACAGGCCATCGGAAACTCCTACGCGCACCCGAACATTCCCGCTGGCAAAGCTTTTACTACAAAGGCTCGTCTCTTCGACCTCGATGAAGGATCATTCGAAGTTCCCTATGTTGATCACTCCTATCTTGCGAATAAATCGCTGTGGGATGAGTTTTTCTTTTCATCCATAGCTCCACAGCTTTCGGAGGTTCAGTTGTATCAATCATCGGGCCCCACACGCACAGCGAAAAAAGTAGCCGATGACTTTTTCTTCAGCGATATGCCGCTACCCAATCGCCGCATCAATCCCTACACGGCAGCTCTCGACCAAGCCAAACTGGACACACTTTTTACGCAGGCAAGCACCTACACCAGCGGCTTAGCTGACAAGATTGCCGCTAACCTTATGGTCGACGGGGCTTTTAATGTCAACTCGACCTCTGTGGATGCTTGGAAAGTATTTTTTTCCAGTCTGAAGGGAAAACCTGTGGCATATTTTAATGGTGGTGTTACTCCACAAGAGGCTGAGGCCGAAGGTGTGGTTATTAGCCCTAACAGCTTGGCAAACGCCGCTCCAATTAAAACAGCAGACATCACTGGATCGAATACACCGTCGGATCAGTGGAAAGCAGGTAGAGAACTTACAGATGAAGAAATTGAGCAATTGGCAACAGCGATGGTCAAGCAGATCAAGCTTCGCGGACCATTTCTTTCTCTTTCAGAATTCGTCAACCGGAGGTTAGATGACAGCAATTTACCATTCTCCCTCAAAGGAGCTCTCCAAGCCGCCTTGGATGATGAGGATGTAGCCATTAATGCCAACTTCCGTGAGCCAGGTAGGATGTTAGATGCAGAGACAGCGGCTATCCCTGGTTTCGAATTCCCCGATGCCGCCAAGGGTCCTATTGCCTATGGTAGCGCACCTTATGTGGATCAGGCTGATGTGCTACGACACTTCTCTGAACAACTCACGCCACGTGGGGATACCTTCCTCATCCGCACCTACGGTGACTCCATCGATAGTAGTGGTAAAATAGTTGCCCGTGCATGGTGTGAAGCTGTAGTGCAGAGAACTCCAGAATACGTAGATTCATCATCAAGCACTAGTGACGAGGCACACACAAAACAAGCTGATCTCCTATCCGAAGCTAACAAAATTTTCGGTCGTCAATTTAAGATAGTCAGCTTCCGGTGGCTCAATCCTGATGAAGTATAACATTGCTCAACTATTCTTAATCCCATAGTTTAACCTATCATGCTAAAGTACATCATCGCTTTCCTCAGCCTTTGTCTGGTCTCCCCATCTTGTTTTGCCCAAGAAGAGCAAGTGACATTACAATTTGTATCTTTCCCTAAATTATCTAATTCTAAGCCTGTTGAATTATTTATAGGAGAGGGGAAAACGATAGAAGTTGAACTACCCACTAATAGACTTTCACCAACCTATAAAGTGGATCGTCTGGCACAATGGGAGCTGGGAAAATCTTCTATTGGCGCCGATGAGAAACCCGTATTTGAGACCTATGGTAAAGCAACTTCTATTGCATCCAATAAACAGCTAATCCTAATTATCCGTAAGGGAGCTAACGATTCCGATGGCTTTAAAATGATCGTCATGGACAAGCAACAATCAAAATTTGGTGGTGGGGACTATTTCTTTATGAATGCATCAACCGTCTCTATTGGTCTAAAAATTGGTGATAAGCAATTACTGCTAAAGCCACGCAGCCACGAGCTCATAAAACCTGCTCCCTCCAAGGTAAAAGGTAAAAGAAAATATCTTTACACATACTTTTACTACCGTAAAAAAGACAAAATGGTTCCTTTCTATAACTCGACATGGCGGTATAGCAAAAAAGCGCGTTGCATGGTCTTCTTTTATCACGACACGCATACCAAGCAGCTCCGTACCCACTCGATACGTAATTATATCGAGTAATCACAATCGGCCGTGTGATCATTGACCATGCCGATGGCTTGCATGTATGCGTAGATGATGGTGGGGCCTACGAAGGTGAAGCCGCGTTTCTTTAGGTTCTTGCTGATCTTTTCGGAGAGAGGAGTAGAGTTGGGGATTTCGGTGTGTTTTTTGAATTTATTGATGATGGGTTTGTGATCCACCCAGCTCCAGAGGTAGTTGTCTAGGGTGCCGGTTTCCTGGATGAGTCGGAGCGTGGCGAGGGCGTTTTTTCTGGTTCCGTATACTTTGAGCCTATTGCGGATGATACCGGGGTCTAGAAGGAGTTTCTCTAGCTGCTGGTCGGTCATTTTTGCTACTTTTGCTACTTGGAAATCATGAAAAACCTTTTTGTAATGGGCGCGTTTCTTGAGGACGGTGATCCATGAGAGCCCTGCCTGAGCGCCTTCTAGGATGAGCATTTCGAAGAGTTCCCGGTCATCGTGTAGCGGGACTCCCCACTGGCGATCATGGTAGTCTAGGTAGAGGGGATCTTCTGTCACCCATTCACAGCGTTTCATTCCCTGACCTTAGGGGGAAAGCGGGATATATAAAGTCATTATGTGGGGTGAAAAAGGCTTTGACCTTCGTGATTTTCCTGCCTAAGTTTCCGCTCCTGCGATGAGCGAGTTATCGATGAATCTATCTAACTAGCTCAAATATACGTAGCGAAAATCCATAAATTTTTTAAGAACTTTAAGATAAACTGATATGAACATCACTGTAGAAAAAAAACCAGAATGTATGGCTACTGTAAAAGTAAAGGTGCCAGCAGACAAAGTGGCTTCAGAGCGCCAGACCATCGTTAACGGATACACTAAAGAAGCGAAGATCCCAGGTTTCAGACCGGGAAAGGCACCGACAAAGGTGATCGAGAAGAGATTTGAAAAGCAGATCAAGGATGAGCTATACAGCCGCCTTATCAATGCTGGATGTGATGATGCGATCAAGCAAGAATCCCTGAAAGTAATTTCGGTGAATGTGACGGGTGAGCCTAGCTTCAGCGATGCAGGTGAACTTTCATTTTCGGCAGACATCATCCTCGCACCAGAATTTGAAGTTCCTGAGTACCTTGGAATTGAAATAGAAGCTCCGAGCGACGAGGTCACTGATGCAGAGCTGGATAGCTCGCTTACTGACCTACAACAAAGATTTGCAGAGTTCAATGACGTGGAGCGTGGGCTCAGTGATGGCGACTTCGCGGTGGTGGACTTCACCGCTACTACAGATGGTAAGCCAGTGGCGGAGGTTATCGGTAAGCCAGCAGGCTTCTTAGACGGACGTGAAGATCACTGGACTAAGATTGAAGATGACTCGTTCATGCCAGGATTTGGCAGTGGGCTCAAAGGTCTGAAAGCTGGTGATAAGAAAGAGCTCAAGCTGACGATGAATGATGAGTTTCCACTTTCAGATGTACGCGGTGTAGAGATCGTTTTCGATGTCACAGTGAAGGAAGTGAAAGAGCAGGTTCTCCCTGAGCTGGACGATGATTTCGCAGCCAAGCTTCTCCCTGAAAAAGGAATAGAAGAGCTTAAGAATGTGATCCGTGAACAGCTATCAGTAGAGAAGAAGAAGAGCGTGGCTGATGCTAAGGTGAATCAAGTAGTAGAGGTTCTCAACGGGCGTGTGGACTTCGACATTCCATTAGCACTCCTGGAGCAAGAAGCTCAGGGTAATGCTGTCAACATGATCGAGCGAGCAAGACAGCAGGGCATGACAGAGGAAATGATCATCGAGCAGCAAAACGAAATTTCTGAGTCAGCGAACAAGCAAGCTAGGCTTAACCTCAAGACCAACTTCATCCTTCAGGAAATAGCGATCAAGGAAAACATCGAGGTCAGCGACCAAGAGGTGATTCAAAGAATCTCAGGTATGGCGCAGCAAGAGAATAAGCCAGTGAAGAAATACATCAAGGAGCTTCAGAAAGCGAATGCGATCCAGAATGTCCGCAACTCAGTTCTTATCGGAAAGACGATTGACTTTGTGGTAGACAAGGCGAACGTGAAAGAAATCACAACGACTGAAACTACAGAAAATGATGCATAATAATATTTCAAATACCATCCAAGGAACTCAAGGGACAATGACTCCGCAGAATAATTACTACCCAATCCCAACTGTCATCGAGCAGGACGGAAGAGGTGAGCGTGGCTATGACATCTACTCACGTCTATTAAAAGATCGCATTATCTTCATCGGCACTGGTATCGATGACCATGTGGCCAATGCGGTGATCGCTCAGATGCTTTTCCTACAGATGCAGGATCCTAAGAAGGACATTCATATCTATATCAACTCCCCGGGTGGCTCCGTCACAGCGGGCCTCGCGATGTATGATACCATGCAGTTCCTTACCTGTGATGTGAACACTTACTGTATCGGAATCTGCGCTTCTATGGGTGCCGTTCTCCTCACAGCGGGCACTAAGGGTAAGCGCTTCTGTTTGCCAAACTCACACGTCATGATCCACCAGGTGTCTGGCGGAGCACAGGGCACTGCCTCAGATGTAGAGCGCACCGTGAAGTTCATGTACGGTCTCAAAGGCAGACTCAACAAGATCCTCGCACACCACACTGGTAAGACTGAAAAGCAGGTAGAAAAAGACGCAGACCGCGACAACTACATGACCGCCGAAGAAGCCGTGAAATACGGCCTTGTGGACAAGGTTCTAGAAAGTAAGCCAGATGCTGATAAAGAAGAGAAGAAGTAAAAAACTTTCTCTGTCATAGAATATTATTTTTTCTAAAGCGCTTGATTCTAAATGATTCAAGCGCTTTTTGCTGTCTTAGATCTATCTTGCGATAAGACCTGAGAGATGTCATAGTAATTGAACAAAAGGTAAGTAGTCACTCGCTTACTGCATAGAATTTACACCTGACTTACCCACTCTAATCAATTTAATAAAATGGCAAAAAACTCTAATCTCACGATGTGCTCGTTCTGCGGGAAGAGCCACTCGGAAGTAAAAAAACTGATCGCTGGTCCTGGTGTGTATATTTGTAACGAATGCATCGATGTGTGCAGCGGTATCATGCAGAAAGAACTGGCAAATATTTCTCACGGTGACTCACTCCCGCAAGAACTATTTGATGCTGAAGACCAGCTCACGCCTGCGGAAATCACTGACTTGCTCAATGACTATGTTATCGGTCAAGAACATGCCAAAAAGACGCTGTCCGTAGCCGTCTATAATCACTATCAGAGACTTCGTCAGCATGAGGCAGATGATGAATCTGGTGAGTATGATGACGTGGAGATAGAGAAGGCGAATATACTCATGCTTGGGCCTACAGGATCTGGTAAAACTCTTCTCGCGAAGACTCTCGCCCGCGTTCTCAATGTGCCATTTACCATCGTAGATGCCACCACGCTGACAGAAGCTGGCTACGTGGGTGAGGATGTGGAAAATATCATTCTCAAGCTCCTCCAGGCAGCGGATGGCGACATCGAAAAAGCAGAGCGTGGAATCATTTACGTGGACGAAATAGATAAGATAGGTCGCAAGACTGAGAATGTATCAATCACCCGTGATGTCTCCGGCGAAGGCGTGCAGCAAGCATTACTTAAGATACTTGAAGGCACGGTCTGCAACGTTCCACCACAAGGCGGTCGCAAGCACCCAAACCAAGAATATATCCAGGTGAATACAGAGAAAATTCTCTTTATATGCGCTGGAGCATTTGTAGGTATGGATGACTACGTGAAGAACCGATTGGGTAAACGCACCTTAGGATTTATCCAAGATGGAGAGGTGGCAAATGATAATGAACTCAGCGAGTCTGAGCTGCTCACTTTGGTAGAGCCACAGGACCTGCTCCACTTCGGGCTAATACCAGAATTTGTCGGCAGACTCCCAGTCATCTCCTCACTCCGTAAGCTCACCGAAGACGAGCTAGTGAGAATTTTAACAGAACCTAAAAATGCCATCATCAAGCAATACCAAAAACTGCTAGGGATGAACGGTGTGAAGCTAAAGATTACTAAGGACGGACTCACCGCATTAGCCGATGAAGCCGTGAAGCGTGGCACCGGAGCACGTGCTCTACGCGCCATCTTTGAAAAACTAATGCTCGATATCATGTATGATATCCCTAGCCGGACAGACATCGATACCGTGACAATCAATCGCCAAGTCGTAGAGGGCAAGAAAGCTCCTGCGCTCACTAAAAAACCAACAGAAGACGCAGCATGAAAACGGAAAAAAAACTTAAGCTAGGATTAATCGGTTGTGGGAAAATGGGTCGCGCGCTCATCGAAGGTGCCCTCAGAGATAAGGTCGTGGCTCCTGAAGACGTATTTGTCAGCAGTCGTACACCGTCGGCTATCGAGACCATCACGTCGGAACTTGGAGTGACTGCCGTTGAGACCAATGTCGAAGTCGCTAGCCGATCTGATGTGGTTTTACTCTGTACCAAACCAGCGGATATTCCGCTTGTTCTATTAGAACTAGCCAATGAATCTGACTGCCTCACTAGCACCCTGCTTATTTCCGCCGCAGCGGGTCTGACGATCGCTCAGCAGGAAAAATTCTTACCTCTAGGTGTGCGGTTAGTTCGTTGTATGCCAAATACTCCAGCACTCATCGGACAGGGTGCAGCGGCCTATTCATTGGGTACAAGCGCCACTGATGCTGACGCGGAACTCACCTGCAGAGTGCTCGGCGCTTCCGGCAGTGTCATCGAAGTAAAAGAAAAACTCATCAACGCTGTCACAGGAGTCTCTGGTAGTGGACCAGCCTACGTTTACACTTTTATCGAAGCGCTCGCAGATGGCGGTGTGGCCGAAGGGTTACCGAGATCTCAGGCCTTAGAGCTTGCAGTGAAGACTGTCCAGGGAGCCGCTGGGATGGTGGCAGAGACAGGACTGCACCCAGCGATACTGCGCGATATGGTCACCAGTCCTGGTGGCACGACGATAGAAGCAGTTTGTACGCTTGAAGATCACGGTTTCCGAGCTGCGGTGATCAGTGCTGTTCGTACCGCCAGCCAAAAGGCAAAGGAAATGGGGGAGTAATTATCCCATCATTTGGCTCACTACGTGATTGCGTTTTTATTTGGATGTTTCTATGTTCAGCCAGACAAGCAACATAACGAATTTTAGAGATGAGCGAAACAAGTAGCACAAGCGAAAACCAGAAGATCTGGCTAGATGGAGAAATAGTAGATCAATCAGAAGCCAAGATATCAGTCTTTGACCACGGGCTACTCTACGGCGATGGTATCTTTGAAGGTATCCGCATGTACAATAGCAAAGTTTTCAGGCTGGATCAGCACATCAGCAGGCTCTTCTCATCCGCTAAATCTATTTTACTCAAACTTCCTTGGACTCAGCAAGAAGTCTGCCAAGCAGTGATCGACACGATCAAGGCAAATAATCTAACAGACGGCTACGTGCGACTTGTCATCACTCGTGGAGTTGGTGGATTAGGTCTGAATCCTTACCTCTGTAAGAAGCCATCGATGTTCATTATCGCGGCGAACATCCAGCTCTACTCAGACGATAGCTATGAAGATGGCCTAGATCTCATCACCTGTGCCACCCGCAGACCCACACCAGCATCGCTTAGCCCGCAGGTGAAGTCACTCAACTATCTCAACAACGTCATGGCCAAGATAGAATGCATTCAGGCAGGCGTCATGGAAGGAATCATGCTCAATGAGCAAGGCTATGTGGCCGAGTGCACCGGCGACAACGTATTTATCGTCAAAAAAGGTGTCGTTCACACCCCACCAGTCTCAGACGGTTCACTCGATGGGATCACCAGAGAGGTCATCTTCGATCTTTGCAAGAGCGAGGGCATCGAAATCCGCGAGACCACCATGACCCGTCATGATATTTATATCTCCGACGAAGCCTTCCTCACAGGAACTGCTGCCGAGGTCATCCCGTTTGTCAAATTAGACCAAAGAGAAATAGGCGACGGCACCCCTGGCCCACTCAGCAAGCAGCTCATCACCGCCTTCAGAAAACTAGCCAACAGCGAAGGCACGCCTTGTGTTTAGAGTTGGTTGATAACGACTTGTATTGTCCTGAAAACTCTATTTGATATTATACTTTACCGTTTTCTATAGGTAATTAGCATCAAAGAAGCGAGTGATAACATAGCGATACTAGTAGTTTCAGGAACTGCATTTGCGGCAATGATTGTCTGGATTGCACCGCGGTCTGAGCTTAGGTCTGTGAAGCCACTGGTATCAACCGTGCCAACCGTGCCTACGAACCAATTTGTTCCTACAATAGTAAGCTCGTTCGATAGGTCCGTGGTGAACATAGGAGCGCCAGAATCTCCACTTTGCACTAAGGATTCGTAGGCGACTCCACCAGTTTCATTGTATGTGGCAAGAATTGCGGTCCCAGTAGCACCAGCAACTGTGAATGTAGCGGTTGAATCTAGGACATTTCTACCGACAGCGATATTTTGCGTGGTAGTGTAACTGTTAACTGACCTGCCAACCATGTAGGAATTTTGGACGAGGCTTGGGGTTAAGCCTATATCATAAAATGCATAGTTTGAATCGACTGACGAACTAAGAACCCCAACCCAAATATCAGTATCTCCGATTCTTTGACCACTAGCAACAGTACGTGTAATAGAGCTTCCAGTGGGGTCATTAGTGGCATAAAAGGTGATGACACTTCCATTACTAGGTTTAAAATGATTAGCACTGAGAAAAACATTTTCACTGACAAGCGTAGCCCATTTACCAGTGTTATCGATCCCAACTCCAGATAAGTTCATGTTGTTAGCTATAAAAGTTGGGTCATTCGAGAAGCGGTCGTTAGTCGCTGCTGTAGAGCTTATAATCTGAATTGCCAGTAAAGGGTGGCTGAGAATAATGAGCGAGAAGAAGGAAAGAAGTAATATTTTTATTTTGATCTTCATTTGATTATAATATGCTAAATGTATCTACATTGTCAATTTTTTCTTCTTGATGTTAGCTCAGAAGCCCTAGCGCTTGATTTTTATTTTGCTCAGTTGAAGATGTGTTGACTAGAGTATTACGCTAAACAATCAGCAAAAAAGCTAGGCGGCTCTCAACAAATAACTAATTTGAAGCGCTATCCAGTCTTGCTAAGTTCAATCTCCGTGTAGAGAATACCCACACTATGTGGACTACTGTAGAAGAATTTGAAGACATCAAGTATGAGACTGCCGACGAGGGGCAGATTGCGAAGATTACCATCAACCGACCCGAGGTAAGGAATGCCTTTCGCCCTAAGACAGTGAAGGAACTTCTGCGTGCTCTCGATCTTGCTCACGAGGACCCTAAAGTGGGTGCGATCATTCTTACTGGGGAAGGCGATAAAGCGTTCTGTTCAGGGGGCGACCAAAAGGTGCGAGGCCATGCAGGATATATTGGAGAAGACGGAGTGCCACGACTCAATATCCTCGATGTGCAGCGCAAGATTAGAACCTTACCCAAGCCAATCATCGCGATGGTGGCAGGTTATGCGATCGGTGGTGGACATGTTCTTCACGTGGTCTGTGACCTATCCATCGCGGCCGATAATGCGATCTTTGGGCAAACAGGTCCTAAAGTGGGCAGCTTTGACGGTGGACTTGGATCAAGTTATCTTTCTCGTATTGTGGGGCAGAAAAAAGCGCGGGAGATCTGGTATCTTTGCCGGCAATACACTGCCAAGGATGCTCTGGATATGGGGCTCGTGAATACCGTGGTTCCTCTCGCCGATTTAGAAAAAGAAACGGTTCAGTGGTGCCGAGAAATGCTTCAGCATTCACCCATGGCTCTGCGCTGCCTCAAAGCGGCCCACAATGCAGACTGCGATGGTCAGATGGGTCTGTTAGACATGGCAGGAAATGCTACCCTGCTCTACTACATGAGCGATGAAGCAAAGGAGGGAAAGAATGCCTTCTTAGATAAGCGCGAGCCAGACTTCAGCAAATTCCCTAGAGTCCCTTAATCGATCAGGGCCATGGAATTATCAGACGAAAATCCCCAGCCACAAGCCCAGCTCGAGTCTCAGTCTGGACACGGTTGGGTGCTTTCGATTGTCATTTTTTTGATGGGAGGCTGTGGGCTTGCTTACGAATACACATTTTCTAAAATAGCCTCAGATCTGTTAGGGAATTCCGTTCAGCAGTGGGCGATCATTATCGCAGTGATGCTCTTCTTCATGGGCGTGGGCTCAGAAATCCAGCGCTACATTTCTGAAAAGAAAGTAGTTTCATCGTTGCTCTACTCCCAGCTACTTCTCGCCCTGCTAGGTGGCTTCGGCCCTATTCTAATGCTTTGGGCATTCACCTCGTATCCCTATCACTACGGACTCGTCCACTACGGGCTCACTAGTATCATCGGGATCATCATTGGGTTTGAAATCCCGCTGATTTCAAGAATCAACGCAAGATTCTCAAAAGACATCAGCAGCAACCTCGCACGCGTGCTTAAGATGGACTACATCGGGGCGCTCGCCGGCGCTCTGCTATGGGTATTCCTATTGCCGAAGTTCTTCTCGCTCAGCGAAACGGCCTTCGTGCTCGCCTTCATCAGCCTCGCCTCCACACTTCTCTGCTGGTTCTATTTTGCCCGAGCCATCAATCTTAAACCGATCTTTCTAACAACATTGGTAACAGTCAGTTCACTACTCGGATACGGATTCACGCAAACCAATCAATGGTCTCTGTCAGCGGAACAGAAAATTTATGCCGACCGCATCGTTTACATAGAAACCACGCCCTACCAGCACATCGTCCTGACGCAGAGCAATCATGGAAACCTTCGCTGCTACATCAATGGTCACATCCAGTTCTCCGCTAATGATGAGCGTATTTACCATGAGCAGCTGGTCCATCCCGCGATGGCCGCTCACCGCGCTCCGAGAAATATTTTAGTCCTCGGCGGGGGCGATGGGCTCGCTGTGAGAGAGATCCTAAAATACCCCAGCGTAGAGAAAATCACCCTAGTAGATCTAGACCCAGCCATGACGCGGCTCGCGGCTGAACACCCGCTTTTCACTCGTCTCAATGACTCCTCACTGACCAACGATAAAGTCCGACTCGTGGATGCAGGCGATGGTGTCAGCCAGGGAGAGAGCTACACGCTGGAACGAGTGAGCCAGAACAGGTCAGTCCACGCAGATTCCCTGAAGCATAAACCTGAGCTAAATGTCATCAACATCGATGCCTCAAAATACGTGGAGCAGGTAGCCGGTCTCTTCGATGTCATCATCTGCGATTTCCCTGACCCATCCAGCCCCGATCTTGCGAAGCTCTACAGTATGCACTTTTATGGTTCTCTGATGAAGAAACTCGCCCAAGATGGCTTCTTAGTGCAGCAGTCCACCTCGCCGTATCGGGCGAAAGACGCCTTTCTTTGTATCGGCCGCACCATGCAGAGTGTGGGCCTAACAGCCGTGCCATATCATGATCACGTTCCGTCATTTGGCGAGTGGGGATGGTGGATAGCCACTCATCCCAGCTACGCAAATGAATCGCGGCTAAAACAACAACTTAGAGGTGTAAACAAACTGTCGGATTATACTCGATACCTCACCCCCGATATTATAAAGTCATCACTAAGTTTCGGTAAAGAAGATCTAAACACTGGTGAGACAGACATCACCACTATTACCAACTCTGCCATCCTGAATCATTACCTGAATGGCTGGATCGAATAACTAAAATTGAACAGAATGAATATGAAGATGACAAAATTTCCACCAAGTCTAACTCTAGGCATCCTCGCTGTATTGAGTCTTATTTTATGCACCCAATGCAGCTCTAAGAAAACCTATAGCACAACGGTGACCAGCTATGCGGCGGATAATTTAGACCTCAAAGCCGTCACGGCACTCGCCACAGAAGTGAAGACCGCCGAGGAACTAGAAAAAAAACTTAACGACCCCGCTACTAAAATCAACAACCTTGATCTCAATGAAGATGACAAGATCGACTACATCAAAGTCACCGAAATTACTGGCGATCAGAAAGGCTTCTCACTGACCGTAGAGGTGCCATCTGAGAAAGGTGTGGAAGAGCAGGAGATAGCCACCATCCAGTTTGACCTTACTAAGGATAAACAACGCGTGCAGACTCATGGCAACAGATACATTTACGGACCAGGTTACTACTATTACGGTAGACCCCGCTACTCTATGTTTCCAATCGGGGGATACTTTTCACGTGATCACCGGCCTCATCGATCCCGATATGGCTACAACAATAAGCCGAGTAATTTTAGCTCTAGTAAGCCAATGCCGGCGAAAGATTACACCTCCTATCGTAAGTCACAAGCGAGCGCGAAAGGCTATGGTAGTAACATCAAGATGAACAAAACATCTAGCATGGCGAGTGGGATCAAATCACCCAACGCCAATAAGGTAGCCAGTAGAATTAAGGCACCGCTAAAGAGTCCTAGCACCGCACAGAAATCCTACCAAAAATCGAGCCCATCCAAGTACACCAAACGGGTGCGATCATCCTCAACAAGCCGCTATGGGAGCAGTAGCTCCACACGCTCAGGTAGCTCCTTCGGAGGCGGAAAATAAACGAACAATCACCCAAAAAATTATGTTTGACCAAATCTTTGACCTATCCTTATTCCGCGAAATAGCAGACTGGCGCGTGCTTTGCTACATCCTGCTCGCCTTAGTGATCCTCTTTATCGCTAAGCTGATCAACGGCAAGCTATCCGACTACGAGCTAAATCATGAGCTCACCGAGAATGACAACAAAGCCATCGCTATTTCCTTCTCCGGATTTCTCATTGCACTCTGTATCGTCATCAGCGGAGTACTCTTCAGCCCCAGCTCCGTGGATTCCATGGATGAGGCGGCTAGCCCCTTTCTCCAAGATATAAAAATGACCCTCATTTGGTCTGCGGTGGGTGTGAGTCTGCTACTCATTTCTAGATTGCTCTGTGACAAACTGATGCTCCCTAGCTTCAGTAATAAAGTGGAACTCGTTAGAGACAGAAATGTCGGTGTAGGATTTGTTCAAGCAGGCGCTTACGTTTCCACGGCGCTCGTGCTGAAGGCATCACTCTCGTCGCCCGTTGATCTACCATTGTTAGAAGACATTGGTCTCACCGCCATTTGGTTCATCGTATCGCAGATACTCATCATTCTCTATTCTATAGCCTATCAGAAAACGACCAAGCATGACATCCACCAAGAGCTTAAAAATGACAACGCTGCGGTGGGGGTTGCGCTCGCTGGTAACATCATTGCATTTGGTATTTTGCTTAGCTTTTTCATCGCCGTTTACGATAGTATTCTAGGGCTAATAATCTGGGCAGTTCTCTCCATGGTCATGCTTGGCTTGGTGCGTTTCGCCGTGGATAAGCTCATCCTCCCCGGACACTCACTCAGCACTGAACTAAGTAAGGACAGAAACTGGGGAGCAGGAGCCATCGAGGCCGTCACCGCCATCGGTGCCGCACTCATCATCACCGGTGCCTTCCATTAATCATTCACTTCACATGACAGAAATTTCTCTACCGACACTCCACTCACCCAAAGGCATTCATTACCTGTTAGAGTGCTCCGGCATCGATGCTGCCATCCTCACGGATAAGGATCTTTTAGAAAAGATACTCCATCAAGGAGCCACAGACGCGGGCGCCACTATCGTGGAAACCACGATCCATGAGTTCAATCCACACGGCCTCAGCGGAGTCATCGTCATCGCAGAGAGTCACATCGCCATCCATACTTGGCCGGAGCATCAATACGCAGCCATCGATATCTTCACCTGTGGCGATGCTCTCATCGCTGAGAAAATTTATCAAAGTTTGATCCATCATCTCAAGCCTACCACCCACACTCACCAGGTCATCACCAGGCAGCCTCCAGGTAAGAAGTAAAAAGTAAGAATTAAAAGGTGAGTCATCAAATGATTCGCTTATTGTTCTGTCTCGGGGAGATCTAATAATCTGTTCTAATTCTTGACCGATCTCCGCGCAGCCTTTAACTGTTATTGATGACAATTCATATTAAATCAGCAGTGGTGCTTCTAGCAGGGAGTTTATCATCAATGGCGGAGATCAAGATGCCGGCATTTTTCTCAGATGGGATGGTGCTGCAACAGCAGACTGGGGCAAAGGTCTGGGGAAGTGGTGATGCTGGCGAGACTGTTCAGGTAGAGTTCGCGGGTCAAAAACTTACCTCCAAGACAGGTGAAAATAGCATGTGGATGGTAGATTTTAAAGATCTTAAGATGAGTAAAACTGGAGCCACTATGACGATCTCTAGCGGGAAAGATAAACACGTGATCAAGGATGTCGTCGTCGGTGAAGTCTGGCTTGCGAGTGGGCAGTCTAACATGGAGTGGACAATGAATAGAACGACGGGGGCTGAGGATGCAAAAACCGCCAATGATAGCCTGCTACGTATTTATGTCTCTAAAAACGTCACTGCTGTGACACCTGTTAATGATTTTGAAGGAAGCTGGAAAAAAACGCAGCCTGAAAACACCTCAGGCTTTACTGCGGTGGGGTATGAATTTGCTAAAAATCTAAGAAAGAAACTCGATGTCCCAGTCGGGATCATCGAGTGCTCGTGGGGTGGTAAGCCAGTTGAGTCATTCGTCAGCGTGGAAGCGCTGAAGGCGCTGCCTGAGGCAAAAGTCGTGATTGATAAGAAAGCAGCTTTAGTAGCTAAATATGATCCTTTGAAGGCGAAGCAGAGCGATGAGGCAAATATGAAAAAATGGAAAATGGCAGCTGCTGAGTGGAAAAAGACTAAAAAAGGTAAGCAACCTAGAAAACCACGATTGGCAAGTAATCCTGCATTGAATTCTTCGCTTCACTCCACTATTTATAACGGAATGATTGCTCCAATCGTAGGCTATGGAGCGCGTGGTGCGATCTGGTATCAGGGCGAGTCAAATGCGAATCCTGCCACAGGTCCGCATTACGGAGAGCTTCTCAAGTGCCTAGTCCAAGACTGGAGAAAAGCATGGGGTAGCGACCTTTCATTTTATTATGTGCAGCTTGCTAACTTCACCAGAGGCGGCAAAGATATCCCTAATTGGGTCGTTGTACAGGATGAAATGCGCCGTCTGTTAGACGAATGTGATGGAGTAGGTATGGCAGTGATCAACGATATTGGGCACCCTACAAACATCCACCCATCTAACAAAAAAGATGTGGGCGAGAGGTTAGCCCGCTGGGCGCTGAGTAAGGACTATGGCGATAAAGAGATGGTCGTTTCTGGACCACTCTATAAGAGCCACGCGATTAACGGAGCAACCGTAGAGGTAAGTTTTTCCCACAGCGCAGGAATAAAAGCTCGCGACGGGAAAGCACTCGGTGAATTTGAGCTTAGTGATGCGAATGGTAATTGGCACCCTGCTGAAGCAATGATCAAAGGCGAAAAAATCATCGTTTCTAGCAAGCTAGCCACCAAGCCAAGCAACATCCGCTTCGCTTGGAAGAGTGACCCAACCAAAGCAAACCTAGTCAACGCCGAAGGCCTGCCTACCAGTTGCTTCGTGGGGAAGTAACAACGACACTTTGTCGCTGGGACATCTAGATAGATTTAATTAGCTAGAAGCGATAAAGCGTCGTTTCTAGTTGGTTTACTCACCGTCACTCTGATCCACCTTTCTAGAGTAGAGATAGCCGATGATCAGCAGCACTACTCCTAGGGTGATGAAGGAGAAGATGCGGAGGATAGCGTTGAGTTTCCAGACATCCACTCCATATACGTGCACTACAGTGCAGCCTAGGATGATGAAGGCCATGGTGCGGAAAACGATGTCTTTGTTGATAAACCCGAGGCTGAGGATGATGAGTCCCACCACTGCCCAGACGATGGATAGTGCCGAGCCATCATAGAATCTGCTGAGGTGCTGTGAGCTAAATATCCATAGTGCGAGACTGGCGATGACGGCGATGCCGCGCTGGGTGGAGAGGTAGTAGGCTGAGGTTGTGAGTGAGATTCTCGTGAGCATGAACTTGCGGCAGAAATAGATGGCCAGAGGAAGCAGCGCGATGAGGTCTATGGTCAGCTGGTGAGTCATTGGTCTAGCGACTAGCGTGGCGTGCATGATGCTATAGAGATAGAACACTCCCGCGATGGTGGTGAGGAGTCTGGTTTCTTTCTGATCTAGTAGATGATAAACTCCCGCTGTGAGCGCAAGCGTGAGTTCCCAGTGTCCAATGTAGGTGATCTGCCAGAGCGCAACCATGGCGGCAGTGGCGATGGTTAGCATCGGGCTGATCCCCTTAAAATGCGCCAGATGTTTTTGCTTGATAAGCACAAGATGGACTAGCGGAATGAGGCTGATGACGAGATGCAGGAACATGTGTGAGTCATAGAAATGATCGATATAAGTCACCAAGCTGGCGAACCAAGCAAAGGGGTAAACGGTGAATCCTAGAATGGCGATGAAGCGTAATTTGTGGGCGATGAGCTTTTGATAGATCGCGTGATAGGCAAATGGAATGAGTGATCCAATGAGTAGAGCAATCGTCACATTATTTATGGAAACTAGAGTGATAAGTAGTGAAATGGTAGCGGCGACCAGGTAGGCGGTGTATTGTGTGTGTGGCTTGCCGCGCTTGATGAAAATACAGAGATTGATCGTCGTGGCAGCGAATAGGATGAGGGTGATGAGGAAGAACTGTGCGGTACTAAATAGGCTAAAATGCTCTAGGATCATTACACACGCGATGGCGGAAAACACGTGAACTGCGTGGCAGAATTCGGGGAGGATATTTTTTCTGTTAGATAAATACTGATACAGCGTGAAGGCGAGATTTAGCGAGAGGAAGAGGGTGATCTGAGAGAATACTGGGATCTGTGCGGAGATGATGCAACAGCAGCTAGCGATGATGCTAAATAGCGCGGGGATACAGCGCTGCAGAGGCTTGGTTTCATCAGTGGGGGAGACTCCAAAATGCGCGATTACTGAGAGCCCTAGATAGAGCAGCGCCATGATGATGTGAGTGAGAGTGAAGTCTGTAAGATTTGCGCTAGTGGCTTCGAGGTAGATAAAGAAGCCTAATATAAGCACGAGGTAGGATGCGATGGTGAGTGAGATTTTCTGAGTGCCCTCTGCACGGCAGGCCGCGATGAGAAGTAGCCCAGCCTGGAGCGTGAGTGAGTAAGCGAGTGAGGGTCCAGTGAGCTTGAGACAGAGTGCTAGCGTGATGAGCGCAGTTCCCTTGAGTAGAAACAGTGAGCGCAGATCGAATCTAAATGAAATATTGCTAACACTAGAGGTAAGTTTTTCACCAAATTGGAGGAAGAGTGCGAGACCAATAAAGACAGATCCGATGACCGCTGAGACAGGCCAGAGTGGCTCTACCCAGAGCTGTGTTTGAAAGTCGACACTCATTAGTATCACCAGAAACGCGTTGTTCAATGAGGCGAAGGTCATCATCTGAGTTCTACTAAATGGCTGATCTTTCGCAGTGCGAGGGAGCAGAATGGATACGGTGGAGAGCACCCAGTAGCCCACAATAAACCATGAGGTGTGCTCATAGGTGGTGGCTCCCTGATTCACTAATATCTGCCAGAAAATAAGCGAGAGATAAGCTCCCAGCATAGAAACAAAACCGATGGATGCGGAGCGTAATTTGTGCAGCAGAACCAGACCTGTCAGAGTGAGGATCAACCCGGAAACGAGAGAAAATGCACCCACGGGATTGATTGAAGTGCTATAGTAAGCGAGCGCGATGGAGCAAATGGCGGTGAGGTTAGAGCGTTTCCAGAGGGCGTAGGCAAGACATGCCGCAGCACTGGCGGTGAGGAGGACACCACCGAGAAGTGCGGAATCGATCACCTTTAGCCGCTCAATATGATGCGCAGCATAACTGGTGTAATAGAGCGTGGCGATGCCACCAGCCGCCAGGACTTTCCCGTAGTTCGAGAGTGCCGCCTTGGCCTTTTCAAAATAAGTTCCCAGGCCTAACAGAAGTGCCGCCAGGGAATACATCCCACCAAGTCGCGGGCCAGCACCCCACTCGGTGATATAGTTTTGGTAAGTGAAGTTACTTAAAAAGATCAAGCCAGTCAGCAACGAGATAATACCGAGTCTAACAAACCACACCTTACCAAAATCCTGTTCCATCGTGCGGAGGTCGCGCTTAGGCTTAAGAGTGGTTTTAGGAGTGGGCTTGATCTTAACCTCAGATGTGGGCGAGAGGGGTAAGGGCGGGCTAGGCTTAGATGTTTTTTCGGTAAGATGTTCAGGGGTCTTGAGGTTTTCTAACAGAGAGACTTCTTCTGCTCTCTTCTTGATCGCTTTGATTTGCTCTGCTGTGCTCTCGCGCAACTGCTCAGGCTTCGCCGTTAGAGACTGTAACTCATTCCTTAGATCATAGATATCATGCTTATGATCTCTGAGTTCCTTCTCCAGAGTCCATTGCTGAACCTCTAAATGCTGAATTTTCTCCTCCACAGTCTTGCTCGTCATAGCAAGACTTTAGCTCTAGTGGGGAGAGTTCTGGAAATCGATAATAGAAACTATAGTATTGATTTAAGTGATGTTAAACTTGGCTCAGGACTACTTAGCGAAGGCCTGGATCTCGTGGATGGACCAGAATAGACCCTTCTTAGATTTGGTAGTGATACGGAAGAACTTAGCGCTGGTGGCTGGGAATCCCACGCTGGTGAGCGAGTATTCACCCTTTACGGTCTTCTGAACCTTATTCCATTGACTACCGTCGAGTGAGATTTCTGCTTGATAACTTGATGGGAAATCATTCGCGCTATCGGCAGAGTCGAGTCTAACAGAGGTCAGATTGACCGCCTCAGGGAATTCGATCTGATACCACATGCCATCTTTCTGACTAGCTCCCGTAGTGTAGCGTGATTTACCTTTACCATCGATCGCCAATTTAGCTTCTTTGTTATTATGGCTGGCGGTGACCTTCCATCGTTTTCTGTCGAGTGCTTGAGGTACCGCATTACTGAGACTTGTCAAAGTCCATAGTTCGGTTCTGTCTTTTGTCTTAGCTCTCACTGCGGCTACTTCTGCGGCCTCTACACAGCCGCTATTGTTACCAAATTCATTTTTCAGGTAAGTGGCGATGTCTGCGATCCACTGATCGTCTTGTGATTTCATTGAGACCATGGGTGCGGTGTATTCCTTGCCGTCGACTGGTCCTTCTAGTCCATGAAGTACGATATTGATGAATTGCTCATGGTGTCCGTTTACCGATGCTGAACCAGCTAGAGGAGGAGCCATTCTGGTCTTTCCAGCAAGTGTGCCTTTACCGTCTGCACCATGACAGGATGTGCAGAGTTGTTGATAGATTCCCTTGCCACGCTGGTGCTGCTTGATTGCTGCTTTTGGTAGATTCAGTCTGGCAACTTTGGCTTTAGTGTTAGGGATTGTCTGGAGGACTCCTGGTGATGAAGATTTCGCTGCAATGGTGTAAAGTTCACCGCTGTTCTTAAATTTAAGCAGTTTCGCTGTATTGACCACTTGCATGACCACTTGAGGATCTTTGTCTGAGATCAGCTGGGAGATGCTTGACTCAAGTGAATCAGAAGCTGAGTGCTTAGACTTGATCAGTGTCTCGGCGATACGGATAGCAGAGCGGCGGACTTCTGGTTGTTTATCAGTGAGTGCGGCTGTTACATGCTCTGGAGTGAGTGCGCCCATCCCTTCGAGCGTCCAGAGTGCATGAATCTGAGCGAGGTGCTTACTGCTCTTTGCTAGTTCTACCAGTTCAGCAGTGACTGATTTGTCAGCGCGCAGGACGAGTATTTTCTGAGCGGTATCTCTCCACCATCCATTCGGGTGGCTGAGGTGCTTCACGAGCTCGGAGGACTTCGCGCCTAGCATGTTTGGCTTGGGCCCACGTTTGAAATCCTTGTGAACGAGTCTGTAGATGCGTCCGTGCTGGATGTTCTTGTCTAGTCCATAATTGTTGATCACACCACGCAGGTATGAGCCAGGCTTTGTCCAGTTACTTTCCTGGATGATGCCACGATACATATCGACAATGTAGAGTGTTCCATCTGGTGCAGTGACCATATTGATAGGACGGAAATTAGGATCGCTTGAGCGGATGAATTCACTTTTTGGATGTGCATTACTAAGATAAGTGACACCGTCATTTACATCGACCTTCGCGCGGCGAATGAATCTTCCCACTGGCTCTCCAAAAAATAGGTTCCCGTAGAGTTCCTTGGGTAATCGATCGCCACGGTAGATGTCCTGTCCGCAGGTGGCGGTAAAATGGTTGAGGACTTTACCGGAGGAAATCGGCTTACTCCCTTCGAGCGGCTTGAGACGTCTTGGACCACCTTGCACATCAGGGATATCGCAAATAGGGTAAACAGATTTGAAATCGCTTTCCTGTTGGTTTTTAAAGTTAGAGCCACCGTAAAGGATTGGGAATTGGTAATTAACTGGCCCTCTCTCTCCTCCTGCATTCACGAACCACGGCTTACCATAGTTATCTTGGGTGAGTCCCCACTGACCGCCGTTTGGTCCAGTTTTCTCTGTGTTGAGGAGTTTGTCTGGACCAAACTTGTGACGCGCTGCTGTGTAGGTGGTGTAAACCCAGTTATCGAGTGACCAAATGAGACCACTGGGCTGGTGCTCCATATTTCCGCCTCGGTTTCCGCCTTTGTAGTAGAGAGATTTCTTGTCTGCCACACCATCGCCATCGGTGTCTTTATAGAGCCAGAGGTCGAGAGTGTTGGTGATACCGATTACGATGCCATCCTCAAGAGGGAGCACCATGCGCGGGATGAGAAGGTTGTCGATAAAGACGGAATGCTTGTCATATTTGCCATCACCATTGGTATCTTCATGTCTTGAAATACGGCTTGTTGGGTTAGTTTGCCCAGTGGCATTACCATCTTGCATGTAGGTGTTCATTTCCACTACATACATGCGGCCGTTACCATCGAAGACAACAGCTGTAGGCTCGGTGATGTGAGGCTCTGAGAGGACGGGCTCTAATGAGTATCCTTCTGGAAGTTCCATTGTTGCAATGCTCTCCTCAGGGCTGAGCATTTTGACTATCTTGTAAAGCTCAGGATCAAAGGCAGACATCGGTGCAGTTTTTGGCTTGGCATGAGCCAGTAAGGAGCAAGCGAGAAGACTACCGAGAATGACAGAAGGGG